>Ga0164241_10002058_pt1 | contig 22752 bp, 19 predicted proteins | sample OricomyardsoilBY_FD_108780 | JGI IMG/M metagenome (GOLD analysis project Ga0164241, IMG submission 108780) | Backyard soil microbial communities from Emeryville, California, USA - Original compost - Back yard soil (BY) | ecosystem: Environmental > Terrestrial > Soil > Unclassified | place: USA... | reverse complement strand
TCGTCGGATAGAAGCGCTTGAGGTCGGAGGTCTCGTCGGGCCAGCCGAGAGTCGAGAACGGCCACAGGGCTGAGGAGAACCAGGTGTCGAGCACATCCTCGTCCTGGCGCAGTTTCACTTCCGGCGCGAGCGAATGTTTCTTGCGGACTTCGGCCTCGTCGCGGCCGACATAGATCTTGCCGGCCTCGTCGTACCAGGCCGGGATGCGATGGCCCCACCAGAGCTGGCGGCTCACGCACCAGTCCTTGATGTTGCGCATCCATTCGTAATAGGTCTTCGACCAGTTCTCCGGAACGAAACGCGTGCGGCCTTCCTCGACCGCCTTCAACGCGGGCTCGGCCAGCGGCGCGATCTTCACGTACCACTGGTCGGTGAGATAAGGCTCGATGACGGCGTTGGTGCGATCGCCGCGCGGTACCTTGAGCTTGTGAGGCTCTATCTTCTCGATCAGACCGGCGCTTTCGAGATCGGCAACGATCTGCTTGCGTGCGTCGAAGCGGTCCATGCCGCGGTATCGGGCCGGGCCGTTTTCGTTGATCTTCGCGTCGGGCGTGAAGATGTTGATCTGCGCGAGGCCGTGCCGCTGGCCGACCTCGTAGTCGTTGAAGTCGTGCGCCGGCGTGATCTTGACGGCGCCGGAACCGAAGGCGGCGTCGACGTAGCTGTCGGCGATCACCGGGATGGTGCGGCCGGTCAGCGGCAGTTCGAGTTGTTTGCCGATGAGTGCCCGGTATCTTTCGTCATCCGGGTTCACGGCCACGGCCGAGTCGCCCAGCAGTGTCTCGGGACGCGTGGTCGCGACCACGACGTGACCACCACCGCCGACAATCGGATACCGAATGTGCCAGAGCGAGCCGTTGGCTTCCTCCGGCACCACCTCGAGATCCGAGACCGCGGTCAGCAGCACCGGGTCCCAGTTCACCAGGCGCTTGCCGCGGTAGATCAGCCCTTCTTCATGCAGGCGGACGAACACCTCGGTGACCGCGCGCGACAGGCGCGGGTCCATGGTGAAGGTGTCGCGCGACCAGTCGACCGAATCGCCGAGGCGGCGCATCTGCTGCGTGATGGTGCCGCCGGACTGCTCTTTCCATTTCCAGACGCGCTCGAGGAATTGCTCACGGCCCAGGTCGAGGCGATGTTTGTTCTCGGCGGCGAGCTGCCGCTCGACCACCATCTGCGTGGCGATGCCGGCGTGATCGGTGCCGGGCTGCCACAGCGCCGAAAACCCGCGCATGCGGTGCCAGCGCGTGAGCGCGTCCATGAGCGTGTGCTGGAACGCGTGCCCCATGTGCAGCGTGCCGGTGACGTTCGGCGGCGGCAGCATGATGCAGTACGGCTCGCTGTCACCTCCTCCATCAATTGAAGAGGGTGCGAATGCGCCCGAAGTTTCCCAACGTTGGTAGATCCGGCGCTCGATGTCGCCTGGAGTGTAGGCCTTGTCCATGAAGGCCCGGGATTATACGGAAATGGGGACAGTCAGGGCTGGACTGCGCGGAACAGCTGGAATTGCGCCGCCGTCCGATAGGTGACCATGCCGGTCCTGCCGCTGGTGAGGGTCGCGTCCGCGGCTTCGAGCACCAGATTGCCATCGACATACGCCCGCAGCCGGGATCCCACCGCCTCGAGCCGCACCGTGTACCAGTTGTCCAGCGCCACCGGCATGTTCGCCGTCGCGAGCACGGTGATGGCTCCATTGACCACCTTGCGCAGCGAGATCGTGCCGCCACTGCGCAGCGACACGTAGTAGTAGTTCGTGTCGTCCGCATATCGAGCCATCGCGCCGAACCAGCGATCGCCGCTGCCGCCGCCGCTGGCGAACGCGGTGGCGCGAACCTTGAACTCCACCTGCTGGGCTTCATTCGCGACGCCAGTCACCGCACGCGCATCTCCCGCCACCGAGGTTTGTGTGAACACGGATTCGGTTCCCGTCCAGGTTCCACCCCATACCCCGGGGCCCGAGAGGTTCCAGACGCGTTCGTCCCAGCCTTGATTGAGCCCGGTCCGGAACACCGTCGTGACGGGCGAGGGGCTCACGACCACGTTGTCGAAATCCGCCGATGCGCGGTAGGTCAAGAGTCCCGCGCGGCCGCTCGAAAAACTGTCGTCGATGGCATCGAGGAGCATCACGCCATCGGCGTACACCCGGTGATGTTGGCCGATGGATTCGAGCCTCAGCCGGTACGTGCGGTTGAGCGTCACCGGCAGCGCGGCCGAGGCGAGCGTGATCGGCGCGCCATTCACCAGCTTGCGCAGCCGGATCACGTTGGAAGCGCGCATCGTGATGTAGTAGTGGTTGCCGGCATCCTGGTAACGCGTCGCGAGGCCCACCCACCGATCGGAGCCGTTGAATGCCGTGGGCCGCACGTCGGCCTCGATCGATTCGTCGCCTTGATTGCTGGCGGCGAACAGCGCCGTATGCGTGGCGGTGCTCGTGGTTTCACTTTGTCGCAGCACGCGAGTGGCGCCGCTCTGCGTGATGGCGAACTGGCTGCCGGCGCTCAGGGTCCAGCCGGTGGGCGAGGTGCCGGCGAAGGTATCCTGCAGCAGCGCCGGTGGCGCGAACGTGGCGGGTAGTTCGAACATGCAGACGCCCGACTGGCACCGGGCGATCACACGCCGACCGCTGATGGCCGCCGAGCCGAGCGAGCCGCCGTCACTCGCGACCAGCATGGCCACGTGCGCATAGGCGCCGTTCGCGTCCTTGGCGTATACGTCGAGCACGGAGCGATTGCCGTCGTAGTCGAAGCCGTTCATCAACAGAAAATCGTCGGTCATGTGGACGATGCCACCGCCACCCATGAAGCTGCCGGTCTTTTGCAGGCGCTGCCCGAGTGCCCAATCGGGACCCGCGCCCTGCGGCCGGAACACGAACGCGTCTTCGCCGAATCCCGCGCTCGGAACGACGATCTCGTCGTTGTGGACCTCGCCGTATTCGGTCAGCGGCGTCTGCTCGGAATTTCCGATGACGAATTCCTGCTGCCAGCTGCCGTTCGAGTTGCGAAACACCGAGACATCCGGCGTGTCGTAGCCGCGCGGCTCTTCGGTGTAGGGGCTCATGACGATGGCGCGGTTGCCGGAGAGTCCCACGTCGCGACCGTGATTCTCGTCGTCACCGCCGCGGTACTCGCCGAACATGGTGGTGGTCTTGCGCCATTGCCCATCGGTGCCTTTTTCGAACAGCGTTCCCTGAAATACGCCGTCGGAGTTGCCGACGAAGACCCGGTTCCCGTCCACGTTCACGCTGTCGCCCGGGCCTTCGTAAAAGCCAGCGGAAGGATCGATGGTGGCCTTCACCCAGTCGCCATTGATCTTCTCGAAGATCTCCAGCGGATCCAGCGCGAATACGCCGTCCTTGGCCGCGATGCCCCACTGCCATATGTACGAGTAGTACTGGATCTCGGTGAGCTTGCGGACCGGCGTCCAGGCGCCGTTGATCCGGCGGAACAGCCAGACGGCGATGGTCACCTGGTCGTCGTATTGATCTTCGGGATCGCCATAGTCGGGGTGGTAGGCAGTCGCGAAGGCGTCGTCGCCGTCGATCGCGACGTCGCCGCCGAAGATTTCATTGGTCGGATCCGGATTCGCGATGCGCGCGGTTTCTTCGATGACCAGCGGGCGGGCCTGCGCCGCGGCGGCCGCGGCCAGTGCCAGGACGAAGACGGCGAGGGTTTTCATGAGACCGTGCTCCCTGTGTCTGCACTAGTTAGATGCAAGCAGCGGGCCACGGCCGGACGGGCCGGGATCGTCGCCGGATCGCGACGTACGCGCGAAAAGATTCATCGGCCGGGAAATAAATTCCGCGACCGCTGGAAAAGTTTCACGGGGATGCAGTCGCGTGCGCGACATTGTCAGGCGTGTCTTACTTCGGCGGCTCGCCGGATTCATGGCGGCGTGCCCGTCGAATCCGACATCCGCCTACTTGCGGTTCGGCCGGCTCCGACAGAGTTCGCGCGCTTATGCCGCCCAGAGTCTGAGCCAAGATCAGGGAGTGATGGGGTGGATCATGAACTTCGCGAACATGCGGTCGCCCGGGTGGCGAGCGCGGACGACGGCGCGCGTGAGCAAGAAATTGCTGGGTTTCGCGCGCATAACACCCGAACGGACGCCGGTATTCATCGTCGGTTTGCAGCGCTCGGGCACGACCATGCTCATGGATATTTTCCATCTGCACCCCGAGACCGAGGTGCTCGACGAGGCCCGCGATTCGCGCGTCTTCTTCGACTTCCGCGTCCGCGGCCCGCAGACCGTGCGGCAGATCGTCGAAGCCAGCCACTACCGTTTCCCGTGTTTCAAGATCATCGCCGACAGCCACATCCTGCCGTCGATCCTCGACGGGCTGTCGAATCCGAAGGTGTTGTGGATGTATCGCGAGCCGGGCCCGAATGCGGCGTCCCGGCTGGCGAAGTTCCCGCTCGGCACGGCCGCAATTCGTGAGGTGTGCGCCAATGGCCCCGGCGGTGGCTGGTTCGCGGAAGGTGTCTCTCCCTCGGTGCGGCGCGTATTGCGCGGACTCGACCGCTCGCGTTTCACGAATTTCGACTACGCCTGCCTGGTCTGGTGGGTCCGCAACCAGCTCTATTTCGAAATGGACCTGGCCAGCGACCCTCGCGTCCGGCTGCTCCGATACGAAACCCTGGTGGCGCAACCCGAGTCGGCCATGCAGGCCTTGTTCGACTGGACCGGCATGGGATGGTCGAAGCTCTCGATGCGCTTCGTGCATGCGCGCTCCCTGAAGAAGCCCAACCTGCCGCGAATCGAACCGCAGGTGGAGGCGCTGTGCACGGAACTTTTGCAACGGATGGACGCCAGGCATTCGGCGCAGTGGCCGAGGGTGCCCGCGCGCCTGCCGGCGGACCGAGGTGCCGCCGCGGGCGCGATGATGGCCGGAGCGTCCGGCGCGGCCTGACTACACGTTGTGGGTCTGCGGTTCGATGGACTTGCCGCGGTATGCCTTGAAGCGTTCGCGTCCGGCGGCGCGCACTTCCGGGCGCGCGTCGAGGAATTCGGCGACGCGCGCGAATTTCTCGTAGCCGCCGGGCACCGCGCTGCCGAGATTGACCAGCACGTCGGTATGGTTCGGGGGCAGGGGGCCGGTGGTCAGCGCCACGGGCGCTTCACAATCCGCGCCGGCGTAGAGATCGTGCGGTACGAAGCTGCCGTCGCCGAAGGTCCAGAGCAGTTCGTCGAGGCGCCGTAACGCTTCCGGGTCGTCCAGCAAGACCACGACCTTCTGTTTGGCGAGGTACGCCTTCTCGGTCACGCGGCAGGCGAGTCGCAGGCGCACGTCGGCGCCGGCTTCCTCGGTGACGTAAAAATCAACGCGCGGCGTCATTTCCCAGGCGCGCCTCGGGCGCGACTCACCGCGCGGATGCGCGACGCAGCAGATATTCCAGCAGCAGCGCGCTCGGACGACCGGTGCTGCCCTTGCCCGCGCCACCCTGGTAGGCGGTGCCGGCGATGTCCATGTGCGCCCAGGTCAGGTCCTTGGTGAACTTGCCAAGGAAGGCCGCGGCCGTGATCGAGCCGCCATCGCGGCCCGCGACATTGGCCATGTCGGCGAAGTTGCTCTTGAGCTGCTCGCCGTATTCCTCGGTGAGCGGCATGTGCCAGGCGCGGTCGTCGGCGGCCAGGCCGCAGTCGACCAGCTCGCGGGCGAGCGCGTCGTTATTGGAGAACACGCCGGTGTGGTGCACGCCGAGCGCCACGACAATGGCGCCGGTGAGCGTCGCCATGTCGATGACCACGTCCGGCTTGAAGCGCCTGGCGTAGTTGAGCGCGTCGCAGAGGACCAGGCGGCCCTCGGCGTCGGTATTGAGGATTTCGACCGTGAGTCCCTGCGCGCTGGTGACGATGTCGCCGGGCTTGATGGCGCGGCCGTCGGGCATGTTCTCGCAGGCGGCCACGATGCCGATGACGTTCAGCGGCAGGTTGAGCTCGCCCACGGCATTCATCGTGCCGAGCACGCAGGCCGCGCCGCTCATGTCGAATTTCATCTCGTCCATGGTCGGCGGGTCTTTCAGCGAGATGCCGCCGGTGTCGAAGGTGATGCCCTTGCCGACCAGCACCACGGGGGCGTTCTTCGCCTTGGGATGGCGGTGCTCGATGACGATGAAACGCGGCGGCTCTTCGCTGCCCTGCGTGACCGCGAGGAAGCAGCCCATCTTCTCGCGCTTGATCTCGGGCAGGCCGAGCACCTTCACCTTGAGGGACTTGTGTGTCTTCGCCAGGCCTTCGGCGGTCTTGCCGAGGTAGGTAGGCGTGCAGACATTGCCCGGCAGGTTGGCGAGGTTGCGCATCAGCGCCGAGCCGCTGGTCAGCGCCTGGCCCTGCGTGAAGCCCTTGTTCACCGCCGGTGCCGCCTTGGCGGAAGCGGCCACCACCACGCGCGCGAGCGCGTGCGGGCGCGGCTTCTTGCCGGACTTGAGGTCGTTGACGCGGTACAGCGTGTTGCCGACGAATTCCGCCACCGAACGGCCGAGGCGTTCGTCGGACAGCGCCTTCGCGGCGGGCCGCGGCAACGCCAGCGCCAGCGACGTGACACGGGTGCGCGTGGCGGCCGAGATGGCGGCGATGACGGCACGGCGCCAGGCCTTGCGCGTCAGCTCGTCCTTGCCGGACTGGTCCCTGCCGGACTGGCCCTTGGCGCCGAGCCCGATCAGCAGTACCCGTTCGGCACGGATGCCTTCCAGGTCGGTGACCAGCCAGGATTCACCGGGTTTGCCGGAGAAATCGCCGCGCTTCATGAGCCGGGAGAGTTTCTCGCGGCAGCGCAGGTCGAGAGTTTTGGCTTCGGGGGTGAGCTCGCCGTCATCCCGAACACCGACGGCAACACAATCGACCGGCAGCTCAGCGAGCGCCTTTGTCCAGGTTTCGAACTGCATTTGTTGTAGTCCTTGAGCTGACCGTCCTCATTGTCGTGGAGGGCGGCGGTGCTTTAAGGTCGCGAAGTGTATCGCAACTCCCTTTAGCAAGTCCGTTCGGGTGGTCTGTTGCTGCGAATTCTCGATCGCTACATCCTGCGCGAAGTGGTCGTCAGCTGGCTCGCAGTAACTGGCGTATTACTCGCGATATTGCTCACCGATCAGGTCGCGCGTGTGTTAGAGCGCGCGGCCGAAGGCCAGTTTCCGCGTGGCGTCGTGATCGAGCTCATCATGCTCGGCGCGATTCAGAACGTGCCACTGGTGCTGCCGGTGGGACTGCTGCTGGGCATCGTGCTGGCGCTCGGCCGGCTGTACCACGACAGCGAGATGACGGCGGCGCAGGCCTGCGGCGCGGGCTCGCGGCCCGTCATGCTGCCCGTGCTCACGTTCACGGTGTTGCTGGCCGCGCTGCTGGGCATGTTGTCCCTGTACGTCGCACCGGCGGCCGCCGGCCGCTGGCTCGAGTTGCGCAGCGAAGCGCTGCGCGCCGGGCAGTTCGCGCCCATCACGGCCGGCAAGTTCCGCATGTTCGGCGGCGGCAGCACCGTGGTCTATGCCCAGGGCGCGGAGCGCGATGGCACGCTGCAACGCGTGTTCGTCGAGCGCGACCGGGAAGGCAAGCTCGAGGTGGCGCTGGCGCAGCGCGCGACGCATGCGTACACGGCCGATGGCGACATGCAGGTGATCACGCTGTACGACGGCGAGCGATTCGAAGGAATTCCCGGTGAGCGCAAGTTCCGCATCGTGCGCTTCGCCGAAAACACCATCCCGGTGCGCCTGCCGGCCGCCAGCACCGGCGCCGTGAAGCTGAGCGGCGCGACCACCCGCGACCTGCTCGCGACGCGTGGCCGCGAGGACCTCGCCGAACTGCACTGGCGCATTTTCTTTCCGCTGATGGCGCTGGTGCTGGCCGGCATCGCCATCCCGCTGGCGAAGCTGCAGCCCCGCCAGGGGCGCTACGCGCGCATGGGTTATGCGGTGCTGATCTTCTTCGTCTACATAAGCCTCGCGATCGCGGGGCAGAAGGCGCTGGCGCGCGGCGCCATGCCCGCGTGGTTCGGCCTGTGGTGGGCGCATGCCGCCGTGATCCTGCTGGCGGCGCTGATCCTGCTGGTGCCGCGCTGGCGGGCGCGCGCGCGTTACCGGCGCAATACCGCGCGTGCAAATCCCGCGGCGGTGCCGGCATGAACCTGCTCGACCGCTACGTGATCCGCGCCTTGCTCGGCGGCGCGGTGCTGGTGCTGGCCGTGTTGATCGCGCTCGGCGCCTTGTTCCTGTTCGCGAACCAGCAGGACGACATCGGCGTGGGCACGTACTCGGCCATCGACGCCTTCTCGTTCGTGCTGCTGAACCTGCCGCAGCAGCTGTACGAGTTCATGCCCATCGGCGTGATGATCGGCGCCTTGCTGGGGCTCGGCGCGCTGGCGCGCGGCAGCGAGCTCACGGTGATGCGCGCCGCCGGCATCTCGGTGTGGCGCATCGCCGGCTCGGTGACCATGGCGGGCGTGCTGCTGATGATCTTCGCGGTGCTGTGCGGCGAATTCCTGGCGCCGCCCATGCAGGAGATGGCCAAGCGGCAGAAGGCGCTCAGCAAGTTTTCCAACATCAGCTTCGCCAATCGCGGCGGCGCCTGGGTGCGTGACGGCAACCTGCTGATCAACGTCATGCAGCAGTCGGGCAGCGCCGAGTTCGGCGGCATGCGCATCTTCGAGCTGACCCCGGATCACGAGCTGGCCTCGGCGGCCACGGCGGCGACCGCGCTGGTGCAGCCCGACGGCACCTGGAAGCTGTCGCGTTACGCGGTCACGCGCTTCGGCGGGCCGCGCATCGAGGCCGACCGCCAGGACACGCGCGTGTTCGAATCGGCGGTGGGCGGGGAATTCCTCAAGGACACCGTGGCGCGGCCCGAGGACCTGAACACGCGCACCTTGTGGGCGCTGATCCACCACCTGAAGAACAACGGGCTGGATGCGCGCACCCAGGAGTTCGCCTTCTGGTCGCGCATCGCGCGCACCTTCGCCATCTGGTTCGCCGCGCTGCTGGCGGTGCCGTTCGTGTTCGGCAACCTGCGTTCCGCCGGGTCCGGCGCGCGACTGCTGATCGGCGTGATGATCGGGCTGTCGTTCTTCCTGCTGCAGCGGCTGCTCGAGAGCGGCACCATCGTGTTCAACGCCAATCCCATCGTGCTGGCGTGGCTGCCCACCGCGCTGCTGGCGGCGGTCGCGCTGGTGTTGATCGCGCGGACGCGCTAGCTACTTCTTCGCGGCTTTCGGGGCCTTCGCGGCCGGCTCGGGTTTCTTCTCGAGCAGGTCTTCCAGCGGTTTGAAGATCGACTCGTACTTGTAGAGCGGAATCTCGTACTCGAGGCCCTTGGCGCGCGCGGCGAGGCGCTCGGCGCTCCGGTCCGCGGGTTTCGCAGCGGCCGGGACGGGCGCCGGCGCGGGCGCCGCCTTGGCGCCACCCGCAGGCGCCGCCGGCTTGGCCGCGGGAGCTTCCGGGAACTGCGCGGCGAGCGCGGGATCGCGGCTGGCGCTCACCGACACGAATGCCTTGTCGGAATCCTTGTGACCGGTGAATTCGAACACCTGGCCGTCGAAGGTGCGGAACGTGGCGTGGTCCACGGAGGCCGCGGCGCTGGCGGGCGCGGCGCGCACGTCGTCGAAATTGAAGGCGCTGAGCGCGTCGGCCTGGCCGTTGATGGCCATGCTGCTGGCCGCGTTGCGGCCCTTCGGCACCGGACTGAGCGCCAGGTCGGTGTCGCCGCGTTTCGCGCGCGTCAGTAGATAGGCCGGGCCGCTGGCCGGTTTGACCGAGATGTCGTGCACGGCATCGCCGCGCAGGTCGGTGAGCTGGCGGTCGAGCCAGCGCTTCTGGTCCGGGTCCACCGACACCGTGGGTTCGACCAGCGCGCTGGCCTTCTCGGCCGGCTTGCGCACGTACATGGAGCGGCCTTCGGCCCCGTGGCCCACGATCAACGGCCAGGTCCTGGCGCCGGCCACGACTTCCACCAGCGTGCTGCCGGCGGTGGCGGTGTCGGGTGCTTCCACGCCGAGCTTGGCGTAGTTGGCCGGGTCGCTGGTCTTGGCCTCGATGACCTTCATGCCGGTGAGCCCAAGCAGCAACTCGCGTACGCGCGCGGGGTCGGCGGGGTATTGGCGTTCGACCACGGTCCAGCCGCTGTTTTCCTTCTTCAACGTGGTGCGGCTGCCGTCACCCTTGGACATGCGGATCTCGGACACGGAGTCGAGCGCATTGGTCAGATCGGGGAACAGCGTGGTGCCGGGTTGTTCGCTCTGCTGGTGTTCGCGATGCGCGAGCAGCGCGATGCCCGAGCCCAGCAGCACCGCCGCGAGGCCGGCGAGTATTCCAAGAGTCTTTCGGTTCATGACGGGTTCTTGTTCTTGCGCAGCATGGCGATGGCATGGCGCCGGCGGCGGTGCCAGGCGTTCACGAGCAACGCGAGCACCGCGCACAGCGCAGGAATCAGCAGGACGTTGAAGGCCTTGACGCGCAGGCCCAGCGCCTTGATGTCGGCGTCGAGCCCGGCCTTGACCGCGCGCAGCTCCTTGCGGATGCGCACCTTGTCCTGCTGGAAGCGTTCGATCTCGCGCGCCTGGTCGGCGGTGAGGATGGCCTCGCCGTTGGCCGGCTGCGCGGTCTGCAGCTTGCTGAGCTTGTCCTCGGTCTGCTGCAGCTGCTGCTCGAGCTCCTGCTCCTTGGCGCGGAACTTCGAATCGGCGTCGCGACGCAGTGCCTCGACACGGTCGAAGGGACGCGAGTAGGTGGCCCGGCCGCGGATGCTGATGAGATCGGAGCTGCCGGCCAGGTTGTCCACGGCGTTCCAGACCAGCTCGCCGTTGTTGGCGAAGGGCTGCAGCATCGTCTGCCCGAAGAATTGCCGCGTCTGCACCCACATGAAGTCCGAGAGCAGGTCGGAGTCGGCGATGACGACGATGTTCAGCGGCTTGGCCGACGCCTTCAACGCGTCGGGCGCGGCGGTGACACCGGCCGGCGGTCCGCTGGCATAAGCGCTGGGGCCATTGCCCGAGATGCGCGCGGCCACTACGAATTCCCCGGTGGGCTTGAAGCCGTCACGCAGGCTGGCGGGGTCGTTCATCATCGCGAAGCGCTGCGCGGGCATCAGGCCGGCCTGCTTGCTGGTGTGGATCAACGGTTCGAACTTGAGCTTGGAGCCGGCGATGGGCGCGAGCGCGCCGGCCGTCGCCATGTTGACGCTGTCCATGTGCGTGGTGATCACGTCCTTGGCCATGGATGTGCCGTCGAACCCGAGGATGGCGATGTGCTGCGCGGGCGGCTCGCCTTCGCGCATCGACACGGTCAGGCCACGCTCGAGATCGGCCACCACCTGGTCTGGCTTGAACCCGACGCCCCAGGAGGCCAGCAGCGGCTCGAGATGCGAGGACTTGTCGGCGGTCATCTGCGCCATCGGGTTGTTAGGGTCCGCGCCCGACTGGTCGGCCTGTGAGTTCGGATCCACGAACGCCAGGATGTGGCCGCCGCGCATGGCGTACTGGTCGATGGCGTACAACGCGGCGGGCGACAGGTTCTTCGGGTGCACCAGCACCAGCACGTCGATGTCCGCGTCCACCTTGGTGAGCGAAGGTTCCAGCGCGCGTATCGTGTAGAGCTGCTCGAGCTGGCCATAGACGGCCCACGGCGGGCGCGGCCGCTGCGTCTGCATGTCGAAGTCGCCGGCCATGGGCAGCGACGACAACCAGCCGATCACCGGCTTGCGCGTGCTCGACAGCTTGTAGATGAGCTTGGCGACGTCGTACTCGAGCTGCTCGTCGCGCTGCGGGTCGAGGTAAGGAATCGATTCCTTGCCGTCGGTGGAGTTGGTGGCCGCGAGGCCGAGGTACAGCTTCTCGCCGGCCGCGCTGATCGGCACCGAGCTGATGCCGAGCTCGGTGGCACGGTCTTCCTCCTCGGAGAACGGCTGTGGGTCGATGACCTTCAGGGTCAGCTTGCCGTTCGAGCGCGCCACGAGTTGTTCGAGCAGTTCCTGCACGCGCACGCCGTGATTGCGGATCTCCGGTATCGGCGTGGCCGCGTTCTCGGAGAAGAAGTAGTAGAGATTCACCGGCTCCTTGAGGTCGGAGACGATGTGCTTGGTGCCTTCCGAGAGCGAGTACAGCTTGCCCTCGGTCAGGTCGACCTGCGCGCCGCGCAGCACCAGGTTGGCCAGCAGGATGATGGCGACGAACAACACGCCGATGACGGCCAGCCCGGCGGCATTCAGATGGTTTTTCTTGAGCATGCGGGGTTACCGGGATTTGACCGACTCGAGCACCGTGGCGCTCGCGAGCAGGAAGAAGATGGAAACCAGCGCGAAGTACAGGACATCGCGCAGGTCGAACACGCCCTTGACGATGCTCTCGAAGTGCCCGAGGAACGACAGCGCGAAGATGCCGTCCATGACCCACTGCGGAGCCCAGGTTTCGAACCACGCCGTGGTCAAGGGGTAACCGGCGAGCAGCAGCAGGAAGCAGATGCCGGCGGCGACCAGGAACGCGACCAGCTGGTTCTTGGTCAGGCTGGACGTGAACGTGCCCACCGCGAGGAAACCGCCAGCGACGAAGAAGCTGCCGAGGTAGGCCGCGACGATCACGCCGTTGTCTGGATTGCCGAGGTAGTTCACCGAGATCCACAGCGGGAAGGTCAGGGCCAGCGCCAGGCCGACGAACAGCCAGGCCGCGAGGAACTTGCCGATGACCGCTTGCCACAGCGTGATGGGCTGCGTGAGCAGCAGTTCGATGCTGCCGCTGCGGCGCTCCTCGGCCCACAGGCGCATCGACACCGCCGGGCACAGCAGCAGGTACAACCAGGGCAGGAATTTGAAGAACGAGACCATGTCCGCCTGGCCACGCTCGTACAGCGAGCCGAAGAAGAACGCGAAGGCGTTGGCCAGCACGAGGAAGAAGAGGATCACGACCACCGCGAGCGGCGTCGAGAAGTAACTGGCGAGCTCACGGCGCAGGATGATGCCGACGGGTTTCATTTCTACTCCTGGGAAGCGGCGCGGTCAGGCCGCGACGGCGCGGAACACGTCTTCGAGCCGGCCCGACGGCGCGCGGGCACGCAAGCCCTGCGGCGTGTCGTCGGCGACCAGCTTGCCGTGCGCGATGATGATGGCGCGGGTGCAGACGGCGTCGACTTCCTCGAGGATGTGCGTGGAAATCACGATGGTCTTCTCGCGCGCGATCTCGGCGATCAGCGTGCGCACCTCGTGTTTCTGCAGCGGGTCGAGTCCGTCGGTGGGTTCGTCGAGGATCAGCACCTGCGGGTCGTGCACGATGGCCTGGGCCAGGCCCACGCGGCGCTTGAAGCCCTTCGACAGAGTTTCGATGGTCTGCTCGAACACGCCTTCGAGCTGCAGCCGGCCGATCACGTAGTCGAGCCGCTGCTTGCGGCGTTCGCCCGTGAGCGCGCGCAGGTCGGCGACGAATTCGAGGAAGCCGCCCACCGTCATCTCGCCGTAGTGCGGCGCGCCTTCCGGTAGATAGCCGAGCACCGACTTGGCGGCGCGCGAATCGGCGACCACGTCGTGGCCGCCCACCGAACCCGTGCCGCTGGTGGGCGTGATGAAGCCCGCCAGCATGCGCATGGTGGTGGATTTGCCGGCGCCGTTGGGCCCGAGGAACCCGAGTACTTCCCCGGGTTCGACCGAGAAGGTCAGGTCTTCGACGGCGACCAGCCCGTCGAAATGTTTGGTCAGGTTCTGCGTCTTGATCATGCGCCACTTGAGAGCGAAGCGCCTGCGGTAAGTTCCGTCGGCGCGGGGCCCGGATTTTGCGCAAGGAGTCGAGCAAGGCGCAAGCCGCGCGGGCGCGGGACCGCCGCGCATTACAGGCTTGTAATGACCAAAGCAATCGAGGTGAGCCGCAATCGGCCCGCCCGGAGTCGCCTCAGTCGCGCCGGCGGGTCACGATGGCGTCGATGTGTTCCCGGTAGGTCCGCAGGATGCGGCGGATCTCCGAGGGAGCTGGCCGCTCGGCGATTCCCGCGATGGACTCGGCGACCTCGTGCCACTGCTTGCCCCAACCTAACAAGCGCACGGCGTCGGCGATCACCACGTGTTCCATCTGCGTGATGGCCGGCGCTTTCTTCGGCTTGATGGTGGCGGGGCGTTGGGTATCGCGGCGGATTTCGCGCCGCGCAGGTGGCGCGGCCGCGGCGGGGCGCGTGGCCACGCGCTGCGCCGGCAACACCGGCATCTGGCGCGTGGTCTCGGCGGTGCGTCTGGTCTCGGGGCGCGCGACGGACTCGACCGCGCGCCGGTTTTCGGCGCTGCGCGACCGCGTGGTCTCCGCCGGATCCCTGGCCGCGGGCGGCGCGGGTTTCGCGGTCAGCACTTCGCGGCGTTCGGTTTCGTGCGTGGCCAGCGGGATGAAGCGTTCCACCGAAGTGAGCCCGACCAGGGTGGCCAGGAAACCCATGGTCTCCACGCCCTCGATGAAGGCGCGGTCACCCTCGGCCATGCGCTGCGTGACGCTGCGCTTCAGCGCGAGGATGCGCTTGCGCGCGAGCTGGATGATCCAGCGTTGCGGGCGCTCGTGACGGGGCCACGGCTGCACGTGCCAGTAACGCGCATCGTCGAGCGCGGCGTATTTGGCATGCAGGTCGAGACTGGTTTGCCAGCGTTCGAGCAGTGCCTCGAGCTGGCCGGGTTTTTCGCCGGGGAGTTCGGTCGCCATGCGGACAGGGTAGCCGCCGGCGATTCCACAGCCCGCGATTTACAGCACATCTCGCGCGAACGGGGCCCTATTTGTGCACGACAGCACGCGCCTGGCCGGTGGCCACGTCGGAATGCAGCTCGGCCGGGTGATCGCTACCGGCCGCCGTCTCGATGACGTTCCGGTACTGCATCGCCAAGTTGGTCCAGCGGAATCGCTCGACCCGCGCGCGCCGGGGTTCCACCTGGCCCAGCATGAAAGTCTCGAGCGCACGTTCGATGCCCGCGGTGTCGCCCACCTCGAGGCAGGTGCCGGCACCGCTGTCGGCAAGTAGTTCGAACAGCGCCGCGCCGCGTGGCGCGATGCCGAGGATGGGCCGGCCGACCGCCATGTAGTCGTACACCTTGTAAGGTGTCGAATACACCATGTGATCGCCGACAATGGCCAGCAGCAGGTGCGCGCGCCGCAGCTCGGTCACCAGTTCCTTGAAGGGAATGCGCGGTCGCACTTCGACATGCTTTTCCAGCCCGGCGGCGCGAATTCGCTGCTGCTCGCCGTCGGGTAATTCGCCAAAAGTCGTCACGCGCACCGGCCGTTGCGGAAAACGCTCGGCCAGCCGGGCAGCCGCTTCGAGCACCGGCACCAGCGAACGACCCTTGAAGATTTCGCCGGCGTGCATGATCTCGACCGGACCGTCGGGGGACACCGGCGGCAGGTCGCCGCTCGCGGCTTCGAAGCCATTCGGGATCACGTAATTGCGCTGGCGATTGGCGCGCGGGAAGAAACGTTCGAACGCGCTGCGCATGGCCGGCGTATTGAGCACGCGCGCCGCGCTGCGGCGCAGGTAGCGCCCCTCGATGCGCCGCGCGAACCACTGCGACACCGCGCTGCGCCGCCAGCGGGGCCAGTCGTGCGCGCTCCAGGGATCGCGGTAGTCGAGGATCAGCGGCCAGCCGAGCTGACGCGCGACGTCGCTGCCGGCGATCACGGCCGCATGCGCCGGCGACGTGGCGATCACCACGCCATCTTTCAAACCGTGCTGGCGCGCGACCTCGAGCGCCTTGCGCGCAGCGGCGCGGGCCCAGAGGATTTCCCAGCCGAATGGCGCGAGCAGCCGGCGCAGGACCGCATTGCCCGCGCGCTGCCACAGGTTGCGCCCGGCCAGCGGCAACTTGACGCGCTCGGCGCAGCGATGCACGTGCCCGGCCAGCGGCAGCGAGCCGTCGGTCTTCCAGTCGCTCCAGTCGCGCGTCTCGTGCGTGATCACGTGCACGTCGTAACCCTGGCGCGCGAACTCCGGCGCCAGGAAGCTGAAGCGCTTGGCACCCACCGCGGGGCTGGGCGCGAACCAATAAGAAATGATGAGTACCGGGCGCATTCAGGCGGCCTGCCGGCGGCGGCTGAAGGCACGCACGACGTAGCCATATTCCTCGCGCAGGATGAAGCGCGCGGCGATGACGTACACGGCGGCGAAGATGCCGACACCCACGAGCGTGCTCATGATGCCGTCGGGCATCACGGCCATGGTGCCGTGCATGACCGCCAGCGCGAATCCCGAGGCCGCGATGGCAAGTCCGAACTTGCGCCACTGGAAGATCCCGGACAGCGGCACCTGGTAGCGGGTCATCACACGCCTGCCGAGATACCAGGCCGTCCACAACTGGCCGACCACCAGACCCAGCGTCGGTCCCCACAGGCCGAAGCGCGGCATCAGCGCGACCAGGATCACGATGTTGATTCCCAATGCCACGGCATTCGAGGTGGCGAACGAGGCGTTGTCTTCGACCGAACGCAGCAGCGTCGAGAACTGGAACACCTGGCGCACCATGAGGATCAGGAACACCTGGAAGAAGGGCGTGGCCGAAACGTATTCGTCGGTGAAGGCCAGGCGGATGAGCGGCTCGGCGAAATAGCTCAGCAGCAACCACGCGGGCAGGATCACCGCGGCCACCATCATCTGCGCGCGTTTCCACAACCGCAGGCCCTCGGCCGGATCGCGCTGCGCGCGCTTGACCAGGTCCGGAAAGATCACGTCCGACAGCGAGGTCTGCACGATGTTCACCAGCGGCACCTGGTAGTGAGCGGTGGTGTAGATGGCCATGGGCACCGGGCCCATCTGCGTGCCGACCACCACGCGGCCGAATTCGTTGGCCTTGTTGAGGATCGATCCCAGGCCGAGCGGCGTCACCAGCCGCACCTGCTCGCGCAGCGCCTCGCGGTCCCAGTGGAACACCAGCAGGTGGCGCGCGCGCAGCCAGGCGTAGATGCCGACGTTCTTGAGCGTCTCGGCGCACACGATGGTGATGAAGATCATGTCGACGTCACGGAAGTACAGCGCCGCGCCCAGCAAAGTCGCCAGCCTCCACACGGTCACCACCAGCGTGTACTGCATCACCTCGACGGAGCGCCGTTGTGCCAGCCAGTAGGCCACCACGACTTCGAGGTTCAGGAACATGAACACGTACAGCGCCAGCAGCCACCAGCTGTCGGCGATCTCCACCGGCACCAGCCAGGCGTGGAACGCGATCACGAACACCGCGCTCAGCACCGAGACCAGGAACAGCAGCCAGGTGGTCTTGGTGATGTCGGTGGCGGCGCGCTCGGGTGAACGTGCCAAAAGATAGGTGAGGTTGGCCGTCAGCGCGAAGCCCCCGATGGACGTCACCAGCATGGCGACGGACATGAACTGCCGGTAGCGGCCGTACTCCACGATGTCGAGCAGGCGGACCAGCAGCAGGGGACTCAACAGCGCCAGTGCCTGATTCAGCAGGCGCGCGCTGGCGAGCACGGCACCTCTCGAAATGAATGAACTCATGCGGTGCGCGGATTCTCATACCGCGCCGCACGCGGCACTGTCGGCCACGGGCGAGCGCACGAGGTAGGGCCGCGCCTACACGTCACACAACCTTCAAATCCGCACCGAAACCCGTTGCCGATCGAAGCTTCGGGCCTGGAGCTCAGCCCGTGGCGAGCACGTAGACGCCCAGCGCCAGGAACGACAGCGCCGTCACGATGCGCACCACATTGAGTGGCACGCGCCGGATCAGCGCGTCACCGGCGAATACCACCGGCACATTGGCCAGCATCATGCCGAGCGTGGTGCCGAGGACCACGAACACGAGGGAATGGAATTGCGCCGCCAGTGCCACGGTGGCGATCTGCGTCTTGTCGCCCATCTCGACGATGAAGAAGGCGATCACGGTGGTGAGGAACACGCCGTGCCGTGGCGTGGCGGCATCTTCGTCGGGCGCGGAATCCGGGATCAGCGTCCAGGCCGCCATGGCGATGAACGAAATCCCCAGGATCCAGCGCAGCGCGTGCGCGCCGATGAGGCCCACCAGCCAGGTGCCGACCGCGCTGGCGAAGGCATGGTTGGCGAGCGTCGCCACCAGGATGCCGAGCACGATGGGCCAGGGCCGCTTGAATTTCGTGGCCAGCAGCAGCGCCAGCAGCTGGGTCTTGTCGCCGATCTCGGCGAGCGCCACCACGCCCGTCGAAACGAGAAATGCTTCCAAGTCGTGGTCTCAGTGCTGGTAGGGCCGGCCGCCGCTGGTGGTGCACTGCTTCATGCCCTGGCACGCGACGAAATACAGCAGCTTGCTGTAGTTAGGTGAGCCGGCGTCATGGCGGATGTTCTCGCGCGACTTCCTGGCGGCCGCGCTGCTGTCGCGGTTCGGCGGCTTCTGCTCGTGGCAGTGGTAGGTGTCCTGCCAGTTCTTGCCGGTCGACCGTTCGTAGTGGCAGCCATTGGCGTCCACGCCGCCCGGGTGGGCCGCGAGGGGCAGCGGGCCGGCCAGGAAATCTGAGCCCAGTACGAGGACAAACGGAGCATGTCGCTTCACTTGTTAGCCAAGCCTTTGATTTGACTGGAAGTGAGGTGGCGCTCCCTACCGGATTCGAACCGGTGTTACGGCCTTGAGAGGGCCATGTCCTGGGCCTCTAGACGAAGGGAGCGTCGAGATCGGCGGGTCCAGAATCGAGCGCGGTAGTATATGCGCCGCTTTTCTCCTGCCAAGCGGAACTTTGAACTCTTGAACGAAGCTGATACGGCCTCCCGGCCCACCGCACGCATCATTCCCCGTGCCGAACATTCCATATCGCGATCCGCGATCTCTCCCAATGCGCTGCGGGTCCTGTACCGCCTGCGCGAGGCCGGTTACGAGGCCTTCCTGGTCGGGGGTTGCGTACGCGACCTGCTGCTCGGGATCACGCCCAAGGATTTCGACATCGCGACCAGCGCGTTGCCGGAGGAGGTGAAGCGCACCTTCCGCAACTGCCGGCTGATCGGCCGGCGCTTCCGGCTGGCGCACGTGTTCTTCGGTCGCGACATCATCGAGGTGGCGACGTTCCGCGCGATGAGCGCGCCCGACGAGCAACCGATCGAGCCGCCGGCGCCCGATCTCGACGATGACGAGGAACTCGACGACGAGCTCGACGATGGACTCGGCGATGAGCTCGACGAGGACCTGGAAGACACCGACGAAAGCACGGTGCTCGCCGAGGCGGGTCCGCACCAGACCGGGTTCCACGGCAGCCGCCCGCTGTCCGACCGCGATCGCTCGCGGCACGCCGGCGCGGGGACCGACGACGATGACGACGAGGACCGCGTCACCGACGAACATGGACGCATCCTGCGTGACAACGTCTACGGCACCATCGACGACGACGTGTGGCGCCGCGACTTCACCGCGAACTCGCTCTACTACAACATCGCCGACTTCTCGATCTGGGATTACACCGGCGGGGTCGAAGACATCGCCGCGCGGCGCCTGAAACTCATCGGCGACCCGGTCACGCGTTATCGCGAAGACCCGGTGCGCATGCTGCGCGCCGCGCGTTTCGAGGCCAAGCTCGGGTTCTCGCTGGACGGCGCCACCGGCACGTCGATCGAGAGCCTGCGCGAGTTGTTGGGCAGCGTGCCGCCGGCGCGGCTGTTCGACGAAACGCTCAAGTTGTTCCTGACCGGCCATGGCGCGCGCAGCCTGGAAGTACTGATGGCGCATGGGCTGCTGGCCGAGCTGCTGCCGTCGGTAGCCAATTACCTCAAGCGGCATCCGGATGCCGCCGTGGCGCGCATGCTGAAGCAGGGCCTGGTGAACACCGACCAACGCGTCCAGCAGGGCAAACCCGTGACGCCGACGTTCCTGTTCGCGCTGCTGCTGTACGGCCCGATCGCCGACATCATCGAGAAGCAGCCGCAGGAGAAGTGGCACGACATAGGCACGATTGTCGATGCCGTGGACCGCGCGGCCCGCGCCGCTCAGGGACGCATTTCCATCCCCAAGCGCTTCTCGCTCGGTGTGCGCGAGATGTTCGCGGCGCAGCCGCGGCTCGAACAGCCGCGCGGCCGCCGTGCCCTGCGCATGCTCGAGCAACCGCGCTTCCGCGCCGGCTTCGACCTGCTGCTGCTGCGCGCCGACATGGGCCTGGCGGACCCGGCAGTCGCGGCCTGGTGGACCACGGTGCAGGAGGTCTCGCAGACCGATCGTGATCGCATGGCGGATCAGCTGATCGGCCAGCCGCGCCAGGCGGGCGAGGGTGGCGGCGGACGCCGGCGCCCGCGTCGCCGCCGGCGTGGTCGCGGACGCGCTCCCGCCGCGACATGAGCGCCGCCCCGGCCGGAATCGAGCAAGCAGCGGCCGTGTGGCAGCCGGCCTACGTCGGCATCGGCAGCAATCTCGAGGAGCCGCGGCGGCAGGTGGAGCGCGCCTTCGACGCGCTGGCGCAGTTGCCGCGCTCGCGCCTGGTGCTGCGCTCGGCGCTGTTTCGTACCGCGCCTTTCGGTGACGTGGTGCAGCCCGCGTTCGTGAACGCGGCCGCCGGACTGCTGACGCAACTGACGCCCGAAGACCTGCTGGCCGAACTGCGCAAGGTCGAACGCGCGCTCGGCCGCGAGCCGCCGCGCCAACGCTGGGGTCCGCGCGTCATCGATCTCGACCTGCTGGTAGTGGGCCGCGAAACGCGCGCCACCGAGGCGCTGAAGTTGCCGCATCCCGGCATCGCCGAGCGCGATTTCGTGCTCTATCCACTGGCGCACATCGCGCCCGACCTCGAGGTGCCGGGCCTCGGCCGCGTGGCGACCCTGCGCGCGCGCGTGGCCAATCGCGGGATCGAAGCGTTGTGAGCGCGCAGGACGCGGACGACCCGCAGGCCGCGCCCGGCGAGGAGCTGTCGCGCCCGGTCGCGCCCCCGGGCGCCGCCGGCACGGATCACTTGCCGGTGCAGCGCTACATCGTGGTCGAAGGCCCGATCGGCGTCGGCAAGACCAGCCTGGCGCGGCGCCTCGCCGGCACGCTCGACGCCGAGCTGGTGCTGGAGCAGGACGCGCAGAATCCGTTCCTCGAACGCTTCTACAAGAATCCGAAGTCGGGCGCGCTGCCGGCGCAGCTGTTCTTCCTGTTCCAGCGCGCGCAGCAGCTCGGCTCGCTCAAGCAGCAGGACCTGTTCGCACCGCGGCGCGTCGGCGACTATCTATTCGAGAAGGACCGGCTGTTCGCGGGCCTGACGCTGGATGCCGCCGAGATGTCGCTGTACGACCAGGTCGCCTCGCGCCTCGACGTCGATCCGCCGCGGCCGGATCTCGTGGTGTACCTGCAGGCGCCGGTGGAGACCCTGCTGGCGCGCATCGCCAAGCGCGGCATAGCCTATGAAACCGGTATCGACGCCGCCTACCTGGCGCGCCTCAACGATGCCTATGCGCGGTTCTTCCACGCTTACGAGCGGGCGCCGCTGCTGATCGTCAACGCCGCCAACATCGACCCCACGCAGAACCAGTCGGACTACGACGAACTGGTGGCGGCGATCCGCCGCATGAAGAAGGGCCGCATGTATTACAACCCGCTCCGGCACGGTACGATCTAGCCATGTACACGCATCTCGAACAACGCGATTCCACGCGCCCACCGGTGTCGCTGGGCACGCTCGAGAAGATGCAGCGCGAGGGCGAGAAGATCGCCTGCATCACCTGCTACGACGCGAGTTTCGCCGTGTTGTGCGATGCGGCCGACGCCGACCTGGTGCTGGTGGGCGACTCGCTCGGCATGGTGCTGCAGGGCCACGACACCACCGTGCCCGTGACCATGGACGACATCATCTATCACTCGAAGGCGGTGGCCCGCGGGCTGCACCGGCCCTTCCTGGTCGCCGACCTGCCGTTCGCCAGTTACCCGACGCCGGACATCGCGCTGGCGAATTCCGTGCGGCTCATGCAGGAAGGCGGCGCCGAGATGGTCAAGCTCGAGAGCGGCATCGGCCAGCTCGAGATCGTCGAATTCCTGGCGCGGCACGACATCGCGGTGTGCGCGCACTTAGGTCTCAAGCCGCAGTCGGTGCACAAGACCGGCGGCTTTCGCGTGCAGGGCCGCGACGACGCGGGCGCGCGCCGCATGCTGGAGAACGCGCGCGCGCTGGAATCCGCCGGCGCGGACATCGTGCTGCTCGAGTGCATTCCGTCGGAGCTCGGCCAGCGCATCACCGAGGCGCTCGAGGTGCCGGTCATCGGCATCGGCGCCGGCCCCGACACCGACGGCCAGATCCTGGTGTTGTACGACGTGCTCGACATCACCTCGGGCCGCAAGCCGCGCTTCGTGAAGAATTTCATGGATGGTGCCAGTTCGAATCTCGACGCCCTGCAGAAATACGTGCAGGCGGTGAAGCAGAAGACTTATCCCGGTCCCGAGCACGAGTTCCACGCGTGAAGAAGTCGCCGCCCATGTTGACGGTGACCACCATCAAAGACGTACGCGCGCACGTCTCGCGCTGGCACGAGGCGCACGAGCGCGTGGTGTTCGTTCCCACCATGGGCAACCTGCACGCCGGGCACATGAGCCTCATCGAGGCGGCGCGCGCCCACGGCAAGCGCTTCGTCTCCAGCATCTTCGTGAACCCGATGCAGTTCGGGCCCAACGAGGATTTCGCGCATTACCCGCGTACCCCGTCGCAGGACGCCAAGATGCTGCAGGAAGCGGGTTGCGACCTGATGTTCAGCCCCGAGGTGGGCGAGATCTATCCGAACGGCGCGGCCAATGCCACGCGCATCGAAGTGCCGGGCATTTCCAACATCCTCTGCGGCGAGTTCCGGCCTGGGCACTTCGAAGGCGTCGCCACCATCGTGGCCAAGCTGTTCCACATCGTCGATC
>Ga0164241_10002057_pt1 | contig 22761 bp, 18 predicted proteins | sample OricomyardsoilBY_FD_108780 | JGI IMG/M metagenome (GOLD analysis project Ga0164241, IMG submission 108780) | Backyard soil microbial communities from Emeryville, California, USA - Original compost - Back yard soil (BY) | ecosystem: Environmental > Terrestrial > Soil > Unclassified | place: USA... | reverse complement strand
CGTGGCCGTGATCAAGGTCGGCGCTGCGACGGAAGTCGAGATGAAGGAAAAGAAGGCCCGCGTCGAAGACGCGCTGCACGCCACGCGTGCCGCCGTTGAAGAAGGCGTGGTGCCGGGCGGCGGTGTGGCGCTGATCCGCACGCTGAAGGCGCTGAACAACCTGGAAGGCGCGAACGAAGACCAGACGGTGGGCATCCGCCTGCTGGCTCGTGCGATCGAGGAGCCGCTGCGGCAGATCGTGGAGAACGCGGGTGAAGACGCCGCGGTGGTCCTGAACGCCGTGAAGGCGGGCAAGGGTTCCTATGGCTACAACGCTGCCACTGGTGAGTACGGTGACATGCTGGAAGCCGGCATCCTGGATCCGACCAAGGTCACGCGTCTGGCGCTGCAGAACGCCTCTTCGGTGGCGGGTTTGCTGCTGACGACGGAAGTGATGATTGCGGATGCGCCGAAGGATGAGAGCGATCACCAGCACGGGCCGCCGGGTGGTGGCATGGGCGACATGGGCATGTAAGCGATCTCGCTTACTGGTTCATCGATCGAACGAGAGGCCCCGGCGGGAAACTGCCGGGGCTTTTCTACATGGCATGATGCAGACCCATGTCATTTGCCGATCTCAAGATGCCGCCTGAACTGATCGCCGCCCTCGCCAGGCAGCAGATCACCGAGCCCACACTCATCCAGAGTGCCGCATTGCCGGTACTGGCCGAGGGCAAGGATGCGTATCTGTATGCCGAAACAGGCACCGGCAAGACGCTGGCCTACCTGTTGCCGCTGTTCTGCAGGGCAGATGTGGGCCTTGCCGCGACACAGATCGTGATCGTCGCGCCTACGCATGAGCTGGCCATCCAGATCCATCGTCAGTCCTGCGATCTGGCGCAGAACGCAGGCATGGCGCTTCGCTCGGTGCTGTTGATTGGTGGCACTGCGACGGACCGGCAGATCGAGAAGCTGAAGAAGAAGCCGCATCTGGTCGTCGGCTCGCCGGGGCGTATCGGAGAACTGATCACCAGGGGCAAGCTCAAGACACGTGACGTGCGCAGCGTCGTAATCGACGAGGCGGATCTGCTGCTGAATGAAGAGCACCTGCAGGCGGTGCTGGCCATCATTCGGGCGGCGCCACCGGGTCGCCAGCTGGTGTTCGCGTCTGCCACGCGGGAGAGGCAGAGCACTGCCGAGATCAGCGCGCTGGTGCCGGACCTCATCATGTTGAAAGCAGGCGCCGCGCCAGTCAGCGAGAACATCGAACATCTCTATCTGGAATGCGAAGAGCGCGACAAGCCGGATCTGCTGCGCAAAATCCTGCACTCCCTTGATCCGGAGCGTGCGCTCGTCTTCGTCCACCGCAACGATGTGGCGGACAAGGTCGCAGCCAGACTGGCACATCACCACATTCCCTCCGCTGATCTCCATGCAGCCAACGACAAGCTGCTTCGCAAGCAGGCGATGGACGGCTTCCGCAGCGGCCAGATCCGGGTGTTGATTGCTTCAGATGTCGCAGCACGCGGTCTGGACATCAAAGGCGTGGCGCTCGTCGTGAATCTGGACGTCCCGACGATGAGCAAGGCCTACCTGCATCGCACGGGGCGCACAGGACGGGCGGGCGCGAAGGGCCTTGCGGTGAGCCTGGTGACTGAAAGCGAGATGCGCGTCATCCGACGCTATCAACTGGAACTGGGGATCGCCATGCAGCGTGTGCGCATGCGCGAGGGGCACCTCATCGAAGACAGCGACGCACACGATTCCGCATCGAATTGATTCCTGGTGCCGACCAGTCCAGCCTGTTTTTGACTCACGGCTGAGGGGCAACTCGGAATGGAACTCGCTGGCTGAATTGAAAGCGGGCAAGGATGCGAATGGCGTGGGCGTTAGAACCCCGCAATTAAGACTCCTCCATCTGCACCCATTTAGACGGCGCGGATTGGTATACAACGCCTATCGAGGTACTGGAGTTCAGGAATGACCGGACCCACCAAGTGGCGCGCCCGGGGCCTGCTGGCCTGCTGCGCGATTGCCACTGCGCTGTACGCAGCCACGCCGCAGCCAGAACTGCAGGAACTCGACGAGGTACTGATTACGTCGAAGGTGCCGTGGCCGCTGGAGGACTATCTGGAATTCCCGAAGTACGACAGCGTGGTCATTTCCCCGCGCGGCACGCACCTGGCGACCGGATGGAGCGAGAGCAACTTCCATCGCCGGTTGAACATCCTGGACTGGCCATCGATGAAACGCCGCAGCAGCAAGCTGCTGCAGATCTACATGGGGGTCGCGGACGTACGCTGGCTGGATGAAGAAAGACTGCTGCTCCAGCCGGACTGGCCCCTGCCCGGTTTCTGGCGCCTGCGCGAACCCCTCGGCACCCTGCTGATCAGGGACATCGATGGCAATGAGTTGCAGCAACTGCATCCCACTGCGGAGAGCACCACCGATGCATTCGCGGGGCTGGAGATGGTGGACAGGATCGCGCAGCGCATCCCGTTGCGAAGCACTTCGAACGCCTTCGGACCGGTAAGGGTGATCGCCGCGCGCCCGGGCGCGGCGAACCAGATGCTGTTCCAGACGGTGTGGAACGGCACGGGTTCCGCGAGCGAGGACTACGGCGTCTACCGGCTGGATATCCCCAGCTGCGGGCAGACTCGCATCGCCTCCTTGCCGATGCGCGGTCAGGTCATCACGGGCCCCGGGCATCGCCCCGCGCTGGTCGGCGGCGTGAACGAGGCAGGCGAGCGTGTCGTGTACTACCTGCCTGAGGATGCACGCACCAGGGGTGAAGGCTGGCAGCTGCGGGTACAGAGCGGCAGTGGCGAACGTGGCCTGGTGCCTGTCGCCTGGACCGGCAGTGGCGAGGAGTACTACGCGCTCGATGGCCGGGACTCGCCCACGCGTGCGGTGGTGGTGTGGAATGCCCGCGACAACACGCGGCGGCCGCTTTACCGGCATGCCGATGCCGACATGGACGTGGCGTGGCTGGATCCGGCCGGCAAGGCCTGGATGTTCTCGGGTGTCAGTCACGACCCTGTCTACTGGTACCCGGACGCGGCGCATCCACTGGCGCAGCTGCACAGCGCCCTGGCAGAGCATCTGCCTCATGAGCACGTGGACATCATGAACGCCACGGATGACCTTGCCACGGCGGTGGTGCGCGTGAGTGCCGGCAGCCGGCCCACGATGTTTCTGGTGGTGGACGTCAAGAGCGCCACTTCGCTCACCGCGATGCATACCTACCCCAAGCTGCGCGGCAAGCGGATATCACCGGTCGACGCCGTCGAATTCCCCGCGCGGGATGGCCTCATGCTCCGCGGATTCCTCACCAGACCGGTTGATGACACAGGCAAGCCGCGCCGCAACCTGCCGCTTCTGGTCATCTCGCACAACAAGCCGCGGGACGAATTTGCCGATTACCGCTTCGCCGCCGACTACCAGTACGACTTCGAGCGGCAGCTGTTCGCCTCGCGCGGCTATGCGGTGCTCCAGGTGAATGCCCGCGGTACCGGTGGCCGTGGCATGGCCTTCGAGCAGGCCGGCGACGGCGAATGGGGACGCGGCGTGCAGGACGATTTCGCCGACGCCGTGCATTGGGCGATCAAGGACGGCGTGGCCGCCGCCGGTCGTGTCTGTTTCTACGGCACGGGCTGGGGAGCCTACTCGGCGCTGATGACGGCAGTGCGCGAGCCGGAGCTGTTCCAGTGTGTCATCGGTGTGGAGGGCGTCTACGACCTGCCGCGCCTGTCGCGAGAGACAGCATCCCTCCGGATGCAGGAACCGGCTGTGCGCATGGACCTGCTGTCGAAGAATGCACCGCCTTGCCGCGGCAGAAAGAAGAAGGCGGGCAAGACGCTGCCGAGAAGCAGCGCGCAGCTGATACAGGAGACCATTGCGGAAATGTCTGCACAGGATGCCCCTGGCGACGAGGTTCCGCTGCTGATGCGGCGGGCGATTGGCAACGATCTGCACGAGCTCGAGGCGCGTTCGCCCGTCAGCAATGCCGCATCGATCAAGGCAAAGGTGCTGTTGATCCAGCCCGCGCGGGATTCCCAGGCAGCTGCCATGCAGCAGGCACTGCAGGCCGCCGGCAACCCGGCTCGCAGTAAAGCGGCAGCCGTCTACTACGCCCCTGAAATCCGCGCGCCCGTTTACGAGAGCATGCTCACATTCCTCGGCGAGCAGATCGGACTTTGATGGAGAGGCGGACCAGGAGGTCCGCACCGCGATGTCATCGGTGGGGTACGCTCGGGCTCAACATATATACGGCCACGCGAATTCGGCAGGGGTTTGAATGGCCATTTACTACCTTGAGGTTCCAATGAAGAAAACAAAACCGTTATGGATCGCCGCAGTGGGTTTGCTCTGCACTCCTGTCCTGTTCGCACAGGAACTGACCGGCGATTGGCAGGGCACACTTGAGGCGGGTCCACAGAAACTCCGCATCATTGCTCACATCGAGAAAGGCGAGGGTGCGGCATGGAAGGCAACGATCTACAGCATCGACCAGAATCCGGATCGTGGTGTCGGGATACCGGCTGACTCGGCAGGCGTGAAAGACGGCAACCTGCAATTCACGGCCGCTTCAGTAGGCGGCGGCTTCGATGGCAAAGTCTCCGCTGATGGCAATTCCATCGTGGGAACCTGGAAGCAAGGCGGCGGCACCTTGCCGCTGACACTGACTCGCGCAACGCCGGCAACCGCGTTCCCGCATGCGTCCGCCCACACGACTCAGTTCATCACAGTCGATAAAGACGTGAAACTGGAAGTGCTGGATTGGGGTGGCAAGGGCAGAACCCTGCTTCTGGTCGCCGGCGGGGGCAATACCGCGCATACCTACGACGCCTTTGCAGCCAGGTTGACCGGGAAATATCACGTGGTCGGCGTGACACGCCGCGGTTTCGGTGCATCGAGTGCGCCGGCAACCGGTTATGGTGCGGATCGTCTGGGTGACGATGTGCTGGCAGTGATGGAGGCATTGAAGCTCGACAAGCCGGTGTTGGTGGGTCACTCGTTGGGTGGTGGGGAGTTGAGTTCAGTTGGCTCACGTCAACCGGGCAAAGTGGCAGGGCTGGTTTATCTGGATGCCGCGTACTCGTACGCTTTCTACGCTCCGGGCATTGCCCAGACCCCTGAAGTACCTGCCACTCCTCCCCCCGGAATTACTGGCGCCATCATGGGAGGAATGCAGAAATACACCAGGCTACCCGTGCCGGTACTTGCGATCTACGCGTTGCCACATGCAGGCCAACAGCGGGATCCAACAGCTGACGCGAAAGCCGAGGCGTTGGCGAAGGCGTTTGAGAAAGGAGTGCCGACTGCGCGTGTGGTCCGTATTCCGAACGCCAATCACTTCGTATTTCGCTCACACGAAGCTGATGTGTTGCGCGAGATGGACGCCTTCATTGCCGGATTGAAGTAAGGCGGGCGGGGTTGATGAAGGTTCACCGGCCAGTAATGGCGGATGGAAAGTCCTATCCGCGGACACGCGGCGGCACCATCAGCCACAGGCTCAGCAGTGCAGGCAATCCGCCGAGGCCGCAGCCCGTGATCCACATGAGCCGCGCGCGAAGTGACAGCGCCGTTGCAGAGGTACGCCAGGCTGCGATGGCCAGCGACAGCAATGCCAGCATCGCGGCGAGGATCCGCATGCCTTGCGGCATGGGCGCCGGATCGGTGGCATCCAGCGGCAGTGGCGGCGCGAACAGGTTGCGTGCCGTCTCGCGCACAGCATGCAGCGCTGGCGAGATCCACCACGCGCGATAACGGTACAGCGCGGGATAGTCGAAACGCAGCGCGCGGCGATTGATGGTCTCGATGCGGCCATCGTCATGCGTTCTGAGCAGGGCCAGAAACGGCACCGTTCCGGTGGGACCGCCAGACCGCGCCGAATAAACGAAGGCCGCCAGATACCCATCCGCAAGCTCGACAAGTTCCAGGCTGCGCAGATCCCCCACCTTTCCGGGCATGGGGATACGTATGCGCGCTGTGAGCAGCTCGCCAGGTTCCAGCCGCTTCCCACGGTAGAAATACAGCGCCTGATCGCTGATGACCGCGGTGCTCTGCCCCACCACGCCCACCGCCGCCACGACCTCGCCTGGTTCGACGCGGATGCGCGGCATGACCTGCTGCGTCTCCATGGCGAACTTGTAGAGCGTATCGCCACTGGTCAGCCACGGGTCTTCGTCGAGGCTGACACGCCGGACCCACACTGGTGCCACCGGCGAGGGAAACGCGGACTGGGCCTCCCCGACACCCAGCATGCCGTGCCGGATGCCATCCGTCAGGCGGTAGCCATGCAGTCGCATGTCATCATGGCTGAACACCCAGCGTACGTGGCGCCGACTGTCATTGAACTCGGCAAGGCGGAAGTTCGACAGCTCGTGCCGCTGGGGCAGCGCGGGCAGCGGCAAGGGCATGCTCTCGGGATCGGCGTGCTCGATCTGCTCGCGCAGCAGCGCCGCTTCGGGATGCTGGCTGCCCGCCAGCGCCGCCAGCATCCGGCCGCGGGGATCCAGTTTCGCGACCTCGTTGTGACCGCCCGCAGGTGGTGTCGCGGTATTGCCGGGCTGCGATCCCTGCGCGATCCATATCATCTCCAGGCCCACGAACAGCAGCATCACCAGTGCATACGCGCCCATCTGCAAGGACAGCGCCAGCACCACGGCACCTGCGCCGCGCGGACGCGCTGCAGGATCGGGCCGGAAGGCATCCAGCAGCAAAAGCACCAGCCAGCCGAGCACCAGCAGTTCCACCGCCAGCATCCCGAAGCCGTATGCGTTGCTGAACGGCAACCACCAGAGCAGCGGGAGCGCAGCGATGGCATGGAGCGGGCCGCGCAGTGTGCAGAAGGCGGTCGCAACGTAGCCACATGCCGCCACGAGCAATGCCGAGACTGGCAGCATCCAGTGGCGCAAGTCGACCACGCGGGCGGTCGTCGTCTCCTGCAGGATGGCCACCAGCACCATGGGCAGCGCGACGACGACGACAAGTTGAATCACTCCGGCAAGGCAGAGTGCGCCAGCGATGCGGGTGCGCGGCAGGGGCCGATGCAGCAGGTGCAGCCACTGGCTGGATCTGCGGTAACTGCCCATCTGGTACAGGCCCAGCAGCCCGCCGAGTCCTGCGTACAGCACGGCGAACGCCGTGTGCACGAAGATGCGCTGCTGGGCGAGATCCTCCACGCGCGTGGCGAAGGCCAGCGCCATCAGGTTCACACCCGCCAACGCCGCGGTCCAGCCGCGGAAGCGCAGTGCCTCACTCTTGAACAGATCCCACATCGCGGATAGCCCCTGCCGGTTCAGGCCGCGACCGGCGCGGCGTGGTTTTTCGCCAGGAAGGCGTTGACCGCGCGATCGAGGCTCACCGGCATGCATTGCACGTCGCGCGCACCGCTGGCACGCAGGAAGGTTTCGAAGTCGGCGGTCTGGTCCAGCACCAGGTAGTGATGCAGGCCGTCGAGGCGCTGCACTTCAAGAAGGCCCGGCACCGTGCGCGGATCCGGGCCCTTGAAGGGTACGTCGGCCACCCAGTGCGTGACGCGGGCGCGGAAATCATCGGGCGCGGAGATGTTTTTCACCTGGCCGCGTTCCAGGATGATGAGGTTGTCGGCGACGCGCTCCACCTCTTCCATCTGGTGCGAACAGTAGATGACCGTGCAGTGGTCGGTGACATTGCTGTAGAGCAGGGATTCCAGGAAGGCACGCCTGGCCACCACATCGAGGCCCAGCGTGGGCTCATCCAGTACCAGCAGTTCCGGTGACTGCGCCAGCGCCAACGCCAGGTTGAAGCCGGCGCGCTCGCCGCGCGAGAGTGCGCCCACTTTCTGTTCGGGCAGCACGTGGTAGTGCCCGATGACCTCGTTGAACAGCTGCTGGTTCCAGCGCAGGTACTGGCGGCGCTGCATGGCAGTGACCTGCGACACGCGCATCCAGCGCGGCAGCGTGTGCTCCTCGTTCACGAAGCCGATGCGGCCGCGGTCCGCCGGAGTCAGGTGCTGGCTGTCGCGGCCGAGGATGCGCGATTCACCGGAAGTCGGCGCAAGGAAACCCAGCAGGATGCGGAACAGCGTGGATTTGCCCGCGCCGTTCGCACCGACGATGGCGTGGATGCTGCCGCAGGGTATGGCCAGGTCCAGCTCATCGAGTGCGAGCTTGCGGCCGTAGCGGCGCGTGAGCGCGCGCGTTTCGATGACGTAATCGCCTTCCATGTCAGGCGCTCCTGCGCATCTGCAGCGCGCGCAGCTCCACGGCCAGGCGCTCCAGCACCTGTTTGGGCGTGTAGTCGAGGGGAAGCACGTCGTGCACGAAGCGCTGCATCGCCTCGTTCAGACGACGGCCGCGTTCCGCATCGGACAGGCGTTGCCGGGGCGGCGCGACATACAGACCCAGCCCTTGGCGCGAAGCCAGCCAACCCTCCGCCGCAAGCTCGTTGTACGCCTTCGCCACGGTGTTCGGATTCACCATCAGCTGCTGCGCAAGGCCGCGTACGCTGGGGAGCTGGTCGCCAGGCGCGAGCTCGCCGGTGGCGATCTTCATGCGCACCGCGTCCACGATCTGCCGACCCAGGGCACGGGGATCGCCAGCGGAGATCTGGATCATCAAAGCTTTGCTGCGGGACATGGGAATCCTGTGCCATCTGTACTATGCAATATAGTACAGATGGCACAGGAGAATTCAAATGGCATTGATGAGCTGCTGCGAAGCCTTCGGTGGCGGAGCATGCGCATGGGTCGCCGGGTGGCGGCATGGGTGATATGGGCACACATGCGTGGTGGCGATGACATTGCGCTGATGCCGCCCGCCCGTTCACGGAGAAAGGCATCCAGCGCAGGCTCGCTGCAGTCGAATGCTTCGCGCTCATGCCGACGCGTGTCCAGCAGCGAGAAGAACAGCGCCATCTCAGCGCATCAGCCGTGCGGCATCTTCCATCGCCTTCTTGAGGCGGGTGTTGGGTTTGAAGGGCTTGTCGAGGGCCGCCAGGAAACGGCGCGATTCCTGCGGCGAGAGACTGACAGTCAGTTCCGCCGCCATGACGTTTTCGGTCTCTCGCAGCACGGCATCGCGCACGAAGGCCGAAAGCGGCACGCCGCGCAGGTTGGCGGCACGGGTAATGCGTGCCTTGTCGGTGGCATCCAGGCGAAGGTCGAGCCGGGCAGTGGTCCTGGTCATGGTTACCTCTGTACGGAAAACTACCGTACAGCGCGGGAACCGATCAACGCTGATCCGCGTGCTGAAGACGCTGAACAACCAGAAAGGCGCGTGGGCGTTCGCCTGCTGGCCCAGGCCATCGAGGTGCCGCTGCGTCAGAGCTGCTTGATCCGGTCTGGCCGACCACCTTTCCCTGGCATCCGCCGAACTGCACTTGACGTTCATGGCAGCCCGCCGATACTTGCGCCATGGAATGGCGCACCCGCATCACCACCGATCCGGCGGTTTGTCACGGCAGGGCCTGTATCAATGGCACACGCATCATGGCGTCCGTGGTGTTGGACAACCTGGCTGCCGGGCAGTCGCCCGAAGACATCCTGCGGCTCTATCCAACGCTGCACCGCGAGGACATCATGGCCGCGGTGGCTTATGCCGCCGAATTGGCGCGTGAACGCGTTGCGCTGACCAGCGTGGCGTGAAATTCAAGCTCGACGAGAACCTGTCGCCATCTCTGGCGCCACTGTTCGCGGATGCCGGACATGACGCCCATTCGATTGTCGAGCAGGCGCTGAGCGGAAAGCCCGACGAGCGCGTTATCGAGGTATGCCAGCGCGAACTGCGGACGCTGGTGACCTTCGATCTCGACTTCTCCAATATCCTCACTTACCCGCCAGCCAACTACGCGGGAATCATTGTGCTTCGGCTATCCGACCAGGCGCACGCTACGGCGGTCGGCGCTATTCGACGCATTGTTGAACTGATCGGTCAGGAATCCGTGGCCGGCTCTCTCTGGATCGTTGAGGATCGGCGCATCCGCATACACGGGACTGGCAGGCAGGGCTGATCGCAACGGCACGGCGCTATCAAGGGCCGCATCGAGCCGGCCGCGGCAGAAGTCGAGATGAAGGAAAAGAGATATCAATGAAACCTCTTCTTGCTGGTCTGATCCTCTCCCTGCATGTCGCCGCCGCAAGCGCAGCCGCACCGTCACTGCCGGACCCCATCTTGCTCTGGCCCGAAGGCGCCCCCGGTGCCACCGGAACCTCGCCCGAAGACAAACCCGCGATCACCGCCTTTCTTCCGGATGAAAAGCAGCGCAACGGCACGGCGATCCTGGTCGTCCCAGGCGGCGGCTACACCATCCGCGCGGTGGATCATGAAGGTGTGCTGGTCGCGCAATGGCTGCGCGACCATGGCTACGCCGCATTCCTGCTGCGCTACCGGCTCAATCCGCTCTACGAGCGCGACCACTGGGTGGCAGATGGAGAGCGTGCCCTGCGCTACATCCGCGCGCACGCACGGGACTACCGGGTCGATCCTTCCCGGGTTGGCGCGCTGGGGTTCTCGGCCGGCTCCAATCTGCTGGTGGATCTGACACTGCACGTCAAACCTGGTGACCCCGCTGCGCGCGACCCTGTTGACAGGGTATCGACCCGGCCTGACTTCCTGGTGCTGGGCTACGGGTTCATGCAGATCCCGCAGAATGGCGATCCAAAGGTGGTGGCAAATTTTCCCCCGACGTTCCTCTACTGCACCGTGGAAGATCGCAGCAATCTTCTCAACATGCTCACGCTGCAGGGCACGCTCGTCCGCAACAATGTGCCGGTAGAGGCCCATTTCTTCCAGAACGGCATCCACGGCACCGGCTTTGGCCTGGGAGATCCGGTGCTGGGTCAGTGGCCGCTGTTGCTGGACAACTGGATGCGGACCAACGGCCTGCTTGTCAGCGACAAGCGCATCGCACTGACGGGGATGCTGAGGCTGGATGGCGCACCGCTGCAGAAGGGCATGCTTGTGCTGCGACCTCTGGACGCTGCGCATGCGCCGGTCGTCGTCGTGTACCAGAACAACACGGGCACTGGTCCATTGGGCCAGTTCGTCATTCCCGCCTCGCAGGGTCCCGTGCCCGGGCGCTACAGGGTCGAAGTCCGGCAGGATGCGACGCGCTGGGTCAGCAATTCGCGCGAGCCATTCATGATCGAGATGATGGAGAAGCAGCGCACCAATGCACTGACCGATGAAGACCGGCGCCGCTGGGGCGAATACCTGCGCCAGCGCGATCTCTCACCCAGCATCGACCGGCAGCGTGTGTTTTCGCGCCGGCATCCAGGCGACAAGCGCGACTACGTGGTGGAAATCGCCGCCGGGCGCGAACTGACCATCGAAGTCTTCAGTCGCTAGCAGCCTGGCGACGGAACACCGCGAGGTACCGCAAGAATTCAGCACGGAAGTAACAGGGTTCGGGCGGCTCCGGCCGCTATTTCTCGAACCTGAACCAGCTGCGGTCCGCGAACCGCTTCCTGACCTCTGCGTCGTATTTCTTCCCCAACGCCTCCCGCTCGCGCACCAGCTTGCGCAGTCGCGGATCGCTGTTGACGACCTGCAGGAAGTTCTTCTCGAAATCCGCCTGCCGCGCCTGTCCCACCATGTCCGCTGGCGGCGCGCTGTGGCCATCCAGGAAGCCCTTCACTTCGACTTCCTGGGCATTCTCGACATAGGCCACACGGCAGACCCGATCCTTGATGATGCGGCCCGTCGGAGCCTCGATATGGCAGTGCACGTCGAAGTCATGGTTCTTGTTCAATTCGTTGTACAGCGCATAGAACCGGTCTTCGGTCCTGATCATGTTCTGGCGCAACTTCCACAGCTGCGTGCCCAGTACCAGCACCTCGTCCAGCTCTTCCAGTGGCGGCCCGCCGGGTGCGGCCGCTGGCGGAGGATCAGCTGCCAGCGCCGGCGCCATGGCCGCAATGGGCAATACCACCACCAGCAGCGTGGCGAACCGCGCGCGCCTGTTCACCGGTCCGGCAACCCCCGTGCTGCACGTTCGGACTTGATCTGGTTCTCGGTCCGCTTGATCGTGTCGTAGGTACCGCTGACCTGCGCCCGCGCCTGTTCCAGCGCGGCGGCGTGGGTTTCCTTGGGAGTGAAATTGTTCGGGTTGGCTGCATCCCACGCCAGCGCATCCTTGATGTTCTGCAGCCAGATGCGGATGTTGCCGCCAGACCAGTCGGTGAAGGCGGGCCCGTAGCTCTTGTTGACGCCCGCCAGCGCCGCCGGATCGCCCTCCGCAGGCAGGCCGGGATTTGCCAGCAGGTGGTAGTTGAAGCGGATCTGTCCCACGTAGTACCAGCGAGTGGCCAGATCCTGCTTGCCGGCGCGGAACAGCTTGCCCGCGTAGAGGAAATACGCCATGGGATGTGAGTCAGGCAGATTCGCCTCGAGTTCCTTGCTGGGGACTTTCTTGTCCGGAACGGCGTCGATGGCCTCCTGCGTCAGCGGCGCGGCGCCAACTGTGGCGGTTGCCACGAGCAATGCAACGGCGAGCAATAATCTGGACATGACCATCCTCCGTATCGCCTGATCCACTGGTGCTCAACCAGCCGCAGCCACCTGCATGTCTGCCGGCAAGGGCCTGATGGTAGTGTACTTGGGGCTTTCCGCCATGAGTTCTGGAAGGGCTCGCATGCCGGCCGCATCCCACGCAGCGCGGTCGCGGACATAGAAGTGCGACGATGCGACCACCAGCGGCGCTAGTCCGCCTTGCGCAACCCCGATGTTGAATTCCACCCGGCGTATGGACTTCGCGCCATACAGCTTGACCATCAGCGGAACGACTTTCTCGCCATAGTATTTCGCGTCGAATTTCGCCCCCGCTGTGGCCGGGAAGTACGTGGACACCACGCTGCCATGGTCTGGCACGGAGTCGCGCGCATCGCCCATCAACACCAACGACTTTTCCAGCTGCATCAGCGGTTCGGTCTCGGTGACCTGCTTGAGTTCCTCGGCGAGCTGGCTTGCCGAGGCAGTTCTTTCACCGAATGTCTTCGCGTCGCGAATCCAGATGCTCACCGCCGCGAGCAGCGCAGACTGCGGCGCTGCGGCTTCAGCGGGTTGCGGGGTGTGCGATCCGCTGGGCCGGGGTTTGCCCGGCTCACCCATTCCGGGCATGACGAAGGGCCGCGGGATGCGCAATTCGATGCGTTCCACGCTGTCGCCACAGACACGCTTCAGCAGCGGCAGGTATTTTTCGGCATAGCGAGCCGCGTCGAACCTGGCCTGTGGACCGTTGCGATAAAGCATCGACAGGCAGATGGAGGATTCGGTCTGTTCCCCGGCGCGGGCGGCCGGCAACATGCCTCCGGCCCCACAGGCCGCGGCACACCCCAAAGCCCTCAGCAGCGAACGTCGTGACAGGGTTCGGCTCATGTCCCCTCCGGAGTGATGAAGGGCCGGGAACTGTCGCTCCCGGCCCTCGTTGCTGCGCCTGACAGCGCGACCTTGTCTAGAGCGAGAGCCTGGCGCCCAGGAAATAGCTCCGCCCCAGCACATCGTAGACACCGGATGCAATGGAACCCGCGCTGTACCCGGTGGGATAACCGCGCGCATCCGGGACGGCCGGATTGCCCGGGTTCTTGCCATTGATGGGCGGCTTGACGTCCAGCAGGTTGTCGATGCCGGCGCGTACCGACACCTTGCCGAACGAGTAGCCGAACGACAGGCCGAGAATGTCGTAGGGATCGACACCTTCCTGCCGCCCGTCAGTTCCCAGGAACCGGCCTGGGCTGGTCAGGCTCGGATAGTGCCGCCAGTTCAGCGAGGTATTGAACGCGCCGTTGAAGTAGCTGAAGGTGTTGGTGAAGCTCCAACGCACGCCACCCCAGCCCGAGACGGCCGTGAAGTCATCGAACGGCGCACCTTTGATGCTCTGGCGCTTGTCCTCGAACATGTAGCTGAGGTTGGCCGCGTACGAGAACCGGCCCGGCAGTTTCAGGTGCATGTCGCTCAATGCCGCATTCCAGTTCAGGGAGAAATCCAGGCCCTCGCTGACGATGGCGCCCACGTTGTCGTAGGGCAGGTCCTGGTTGGTCAGCACCGCGCCGTTGGACGGATTGCGCTTGATCAGCGAGCACGCCAGCGGCGCCGCCGCGGCGGCCAGAGCGGCCGGGGAATCGGTGCCGTCGCCCTTGAGGGCAGCCAGCGCGCTGTTCACCGCCGCATCGAAGCAGCCCTGCAGGGGCGAGCCCGAGCCCGTGCTCAATTGTGGCAGGTAGATCGCATTGGCCACCTTGATCTTGAACCAGTCCAGCGTCGTGGTGAACTTCGCCAGCGGGTGATCGAACGGCGAGCGCAACACCGTGCCAATTGTCCAGGTATCGGACTTCTCGTTCTTCAGGTTCTGGTTGCCGATGGCATTGACGCCCACGAACCAGAACGCGAAGGCAGTGCCCGGATTGTCCGCGGTGTAATACGGCGCGGCACCCGCACCCATCTGGTACTGGCACAGTGTCTTCACCTTGGCGGCATTGGCAGGATTGTAGGTGGGGTTGGCGCTATACCTGGAGGCGCCGAGGAAAGCCGCAATCTGCGCCGAGCAAGGGTCGCCCGGTGCAATCTGCACGGCCGAGCTGCCCGGATCGAACAACTCCACCAGGTTCGGCGCACGGTTGGCGCGCTGGAAGCCACCACGGAACCGGAGGTTCGGCGTGACAGCCCAGTCCCCCAGCGCCTTCCAGGTCGACACGGGGCCCGCATACTTGTAGTCGGAGTATCGATAGCCGAGTTCCAGGTTGAGGTGTCGGGCGAAAGGCAGGTCCTTCAGCACCGGCACCAGCAACTCCGCAAAACCTTCCTTGACCTGGTCGGAACTGTGGCTCTCCACCGCCTGGTGCACGTTGGTCTGCACGTCGAAGATGTAGCTGGTGCTGACCAGATCCGGCGGCTGGAAGTCGAACTTGTTCTCGCGCCAGCCCACACCGGCCGCGAATCGCAGTTCACCTGCGGGCAGTTCCAGCACGCCGCCCTGGATCGAACCTTCCACCGCGTCCTGCATCATGGTGGTCAGCCCGACCGGGTGCACCGTCAACGACTTGAGGCAGTCCTGCGATACCGTCTGCCCCGGATACAGCGTCGGGTAGATCGCCGGACCCAGGCCGCTGGTGCACTTCATGATCGCGTGCGGGAAGACGGCATTGCTGGGCGGATCGCTGTTGCCGTTCACATTGGCGCCAGCGCCGTAGTTCGGCAGCCCGACCAGGTAGTTCAATGCTTCGACGGAGATCGCATTGACGCTGGTGGTGGTGGTGCGCGACTTGCCGAAGGAGTTGTAGACGTCGTAGGTCCAGTCCTTGATGGGGATGTTGCCGCTGAACCCCGTGGTGATCTGGTAGTTCAGTGCATCGCTCTTTGACCCGGCCTGCGGGTAGAGGGCCGCCTGCGGGAAACTGACGCCGTAGGGATCCGCTGCACGCGACACCTGCGGCGACGCCGGTATCGGGCAGGAGAAGCCGAACGGAATGAGGCAGGGGTCGGAGGCGGGCGTGGCCGGCGTCTCGCGGCTGGCCAGCAACTGTTCCAGCTCTGGGGGTACCGGGTGGCTCGCATCGTGGGGAATCGCGACAGAGCTGGTGAACTGGCCCAGACCCGGAGTCGAGAGGAAGGTGCTGTTGGTCTGGGCGAAAGTCCCCTGCACATAGAAGCGCACATCGTCGGTGAAATCGTAATGTGCCGCCGTGAACAGGGAGTAGCGCTTCAGCGGGCTCGACATGCGCGTGCTCTGGTCGTTGTAGCCCCAGGTGCCAAGCAGGTCGTTGATCTTGTATTCAAAGCCATCGTTCAGCTGCGCGGCCAGTGCGCCTTCCGGATCACCGGGTACGAAGATGGTGCCATTGGGGTTGAGGACGATGGGTGAGTTGACCGGAACCGAGCCATCCACGTAGTTCGGATTGTGGGAGCGGTAGATGGCATCCATCACCGCCTGGCTGGGATTGGCAACGACCTGCCCGTTGGCAGCCACCAGCGTGGGTTCGAACTGCAGGAAGCGCGTGTTGCCGCCGGCGGCAATCTCGGGATTCGCGTACCGGTCCTTGTAGATATCGCGCTTGCGCTGGTAGGCGTTGCCGCGCTCCGAGTATTCAAGGCCGACCATGGCGTTGCCACGGCCGTCGGCGAAGTTGCCGCCCATCAGGCCCGACAGGCGCAGGTTCTTGTTGTCACCCACCTCCGCGATGCCGTACTGCACATCCAGGTCGGCACCCTGGAAATTGTCCTTCAGGATGAAGTTCACCACGCCGGAGACGGCGTCGGCGCCGTAGGCCGAGGAGGCACCACCGGTCACGACCTCGACGCGTTGCAGGGCGGAGGAGGGGATCGAGGAGGTATCGACTGCATAGCTGGCATTCACGGGCACCAGGCGCCGGCCATTCATGAGCAGCAGCGTGCGGTTGGACCCGAGGCCGCGCAGGCTTACCGAGGTCGCGCCCACCGTCTGGCTGGCGGAATAGGTGTTGAGGGGATCGAGTTGCAGTCCGGTCAGGCCCCCCGGGGTGAACTGCGTGGCGGATTGCCCCTGCTGGCTGAGGCGCGCCCGGTCGCCGAATGGGCCGCCAAAGCCCAGGCTCTGCGCGAACTGCGGCATCTGGTTCAGAACGTCTTCGATAGCGAGGTTGGCGCGGTTGTCGAAGGCAGCGGATTCGACGATCACCATCGGAGAGCTGGATTCCAGCTCCTTGCGCACGATGCGCGAGCCGGTGACCACCACATCTTCAAGAGTCTCTTCTTTCTGCTCCTGGCCTGCATTCGCCGCGCTGCTCTCGGCAGCGTGAACGGTGCTGGCTGGAATCAGGAACGCGCCACCGGCCGCAGCCGCCATCACAGCACGCACAGCCAGAGCCACGGACATAGCTTTGCTTCGGTTCGACACAGACACCCCCAGGTTTTTGATGTTCGATTGCCGCCGGCGGCAGATGGCAGTCCTGCCGACCGATGTATGCGCGTGGGGGTCAAAGCACTCGATGGTGCGACTGCAAGTCATGTCCCGGATGATTGGCAGTCACGCTGTCACACGACTCGTCGACGCCGGCTTGATTCCCCCAGGTGCCCTGCCTCTCATATGTCGAGTTCCGCAGGCGGGACGATCATATCCATGCGCGTAGCGAAACCACAAGAGGCCAGTTGCGCTGCGGGTATGTCCCCTGTTGCCAATTCTTCAGTCGCTGGAAACCTGGCCACGGAACACCGCGAGGTCGATCGCATTCGCGATGGCTTCGTATCCGGCGGCATTGAGATGCAGCCGGTCGCCAGCGTCGTACTTGCCGAGAACGTTGGTGGGCCGCTGTGGATCGCGGACCACGGCATCGAAGTCGAAGAACGCATCGTAGGCGCGACTGGTCCGTATCCACGTGTTCAGTGCCTGGCGCTTGGCTTCGCCCGCGGCTGTCCAGTAGCCGGCGCCTTCGAACGGCGTGAGTGTGGCGCCGAAGATGCGCAAGCCGCGCGCGTGCGCGCGGTCGATGAGCTGACGATGCGCGGCGATCAGGTCGTCCGCGCTGGGCGCCGGGTTGCCGCGCGCCTGCCCGATGTCATTGATGCCTTCGAAGACCACGACGTGGGTGACGCCGGGCTGGGAGAGCACGTCGCGATCGAACCGGGCCAATGCGGAAGGGCCGGTGCCCTCGACGAGAATGCGGTTGCCGCCGATGCCGGCATTGAGCACGGCCATCCGCTGACCGCCCTCCAGCAGCCGGCGCGCCAGGTGATTCGGCCAGCGGTTGTTGGTGTCGATGGTCGATGCGGTGCCGTCGGTCAGCGAGTCGCCCAGCGTCACGACCACGCCTGTCTGCGCGGGAGCCATGACCTCCACGCGCGCGAGGAAGAACCAGCTGGCCGTCACCAGGCCGTCGCTGCGGCGGTAGGCCGTCGTGGTCTCCACCGGCAGGGAGGCAGCCCCGGCGTGATTGCCTGGAGTGGAGACGTAATTCGTCTGCCAGGACGCCGGATGGATGGTCAGCGGCGACTGCATCGCCGCCGTGTCATCGGGCAGGTACAGGTCAATCGCGAGATCGGCGAAGTCGGGCACCGTCAGCGCCACCGGATCGCTGGCAAGCGTCTCACCCGCAGGGATGACGGCGGTCGCCTTGCCGCCGAACGTCAGTGGCAGGTTCGAGCCCGGCGCGATGGATGCACCCGTCGTGCGCAGCGCAACGTGCGCAGCACCGATCGTCAACGGCCTGGTGCCGAACACATTCGAGAAGGCGACGCGCAGGCTTTTCCCACCGAGCGTCAGGTGCGCGATCTGCCGGAGGGTCTGGTTCCGGAAATGCAGCGGCGATTGCGCCCCGACCGCCAGCACCTGTGCGGGAGCTGCTGTTTGCACCGCGGGAGGCAGGCCCGCGGTGGCCGGGGTTGCCGGCGGAGCGCCGCCCTGTCGCGCTCCGCCTGGCGGGTCGGTGCGTGCCGTCGGCGAGGCGAACCATGTACCCACCCACTGTTGTGTCGCAGGCGCCCGCTGCCCCTGGACCGGTTGCTGTACGCAGCCGGCAGTCACCAGCAGCGCAAATACCAGCGTCGCCATCGCGCGCATCCAGGGCATACAACCCTCCGCGTTCACGGTACTCATGCGTCTCCCGAAGACGAGTTGGTCAATGCCATGCATTTTACGCACGCGAACCAGGCAGGATCGCCGGTGATTGCCGAACAACATCGCCACCAGGTCAAGCGACCATGGCGGCGGTGCCTGCGGACCTTCACGTCCGCCGGCAAGGCCGCGGCCATCCAGGGCCGCATCGAGTCGATCCGCCAACAGGTGGAAGAGGGCACCAGCGACTACGACAAGGAGAAGCTGCAGGAGGGCGTAGACGGCCGGAGCAGCACCAGTGAAGGGAGCTCAGCCGCGCGTCAGTCGTCGAAGTGCGTCAGTGCAAGCACCGAGATGACGGGATGCGGCGCGGTCTGGTCCACACGCAGCCGCACGCCCAATTCGCCCAGGTCCACGGCAAACCGCGTCCAGTCCACGCTGCCATCCAGCAGGCCCTGCGCAATGCGCCGGGCCTGCTCCGATGAGGCCAGGAATGCCGCCTGTTTCGCACCCGATTCATCGCGCCGATGCGCCTCATCCAGCAGTCGGCGCCAGGTGTCGTACAGGCTCGCCCGCTTCGCGGGACTCGCGCGCGCCACCGCGTCATAAACAAACTGCAGCACCATGCCGCAGTCGATGCTGCTGATACTGCCTTGCGCGGCCGCGATCCGCGCCGGGTTCCGCAGGTCGACGGCACAACCGGCAATCCATCCGGGTAGCGCCTCAACCAGCCACCCGTGCACATCGCGCGCCTGGTCCGCGGTGAACAGGCCCAGGAGGTACCGGTTCGCCGCCATGGTGAACATGCCCGGTGCATCCGTCTGCCTGAAGCGACGCTCGATCTGATCAGCCATGAACGCCTCGCGCAACGCTTCCTGCTGGTCCGCGCCCGCTCCCTGTTGCCATGCCATGCCGTTGAACAGCAGCAGGCTGTTGCGGTTCCAGCTCTGTTCAAAGCGGAATCCCTTGTGTGGAGAATCGGCCCACAGGGCTACGAACACCAGTCCGGATTCACTGCCCAGCCGGTTGGAGGCACCTACTGCGATGGGCCCGTAGGCATCGCGCACGGCCTGTCGCAGCGGTTCGGGCACGCTGTCGGCGAAAATCAGGTCGCCCTCGCGGCGGCGCTCGATACGCCTGCAAGCCACCATGGAATCGGCCAGCAGTACGAAGCGGTTCGGGTTCTCCCTGCGGTCGTCCAGCAGCGTGAACGCTTCACAGCGCCGCGTCTGTGGATGGATGGCAACGGGCAGTTTGATACCCGACTCGTCCTCGAATTCGCGCAGGCGCAGGTAATCGACATTGACCAGTGACGCCTGCGGTCCGAACGGCAGGGATGCAGGCAGGCCGTCGGACTCGTCGACATTCGACTGCAGCAGAAAACGGGGCGGATCGGTTGCCTGCACACGTTTGAGCAAAGGGATTGGTTGATCGAAAGCCGGCCGGAGGGTTCCCCCTCGCAGCACCCGCTGCCGTGCGTTGGAACTGCGTCGGAAACTGAATTCCAACGGGAGCTCACCATCCTTCATGAAGATCCGCACCACGAACCGGGCAAGTCCCTCATGCTGGACGAGGATCTCGGATTGCAGGCCGACGTTCAGGTCCGGAGCACGTCTGCGCTCGCGCTCCTGCGTGCCCTTGACACTGACTTCCTCCAGTTCGAGGGTGGCCGGCGGCGCTGCTCCGCTGGCGAGCGCGGCAATGGCCATGCCCGCGAGGCACACTAATCCTGCGCGTAATGCCACAGGCTGCATGGCTCACGGCCTCCCTGCTTGCGCGACGCGTGTTGATTGTGCGCGATCATTCTCCAGACGAACAAGTACCGCGCCTGTTACGGTCTGCCGACAGGCTGGGGGGGCGCGCCCGCGGCACCGGAATGCGCAGCTCCGCACTGTATCGGGCAGCAGTATCACAATGCAGGGGATCAATACTGGTCAATGATTCAGAGTACTTTGAACCGGCCGTGCTAAGAAATTTCTTATCAGTGTGTTTTCGGAGATTCGGGTGACCCGTAAGGACATCGGTTTGATCGCTGCCGGCGTAGCCACTGGCTACATGGCTGCGCTGCTCATTCATTCGGACGGCAGTACAAAGACGTCCCTGGATGGGGAAGCTGCAGCATCTTCGTTGCAGCAGTCAGAATCGAGGTTCGAGCCCGCCGATCTGAAGGGATCATCGAGTCCCGAAAAATTGGAGGCGGCGCCACCAGGCGCCGCTCCTTCTTCGCCGCCAGTTACGCGTGCAGGAATGATGCGCGCCCTGGAAGAAGCCGCCGTGAGAAACTATTGCCGCGCCCTGGAGGAAGAGAATGCCCAGCTGATGGCTGCGGGATTCTCCATGGACCGCATTCAGTGGTTGCGAGAACGATCCGAGCAGCTCGAAGTGGAGCGCCGCAGGGCAGAGACTGATCGGCGAATGAAGGGTTTGCCTGCGGTCGTTGACCTGACCTACTCGGGCGATAACGCCGACCTCGATCTGAGAAACGAAATCGGTGTAGAGGAATACGAACGATATCGAAAGGCTCTTGGCCGGCAGCTGAGTGTTGAAATTGCATCTGTATTGCCCGGTGGTATCGCCGAAAGCGCTGGCCTGAAGCCTGGCGATCAAATCACGAGCTATGCTGGCGAGCGGGTTTACACCCAGTCTCAAATTACAAAACTTGATGGCAGGGCGGGAGCAAAGCCGGGCGGTACGCGCGTGATGGTGGTGGTGGAGCGCGACGGGGTGCCAATGCAATTTGAAGTGCCAGGGGGCGCCCTGGGAATTACATCGCCGATGGCTCCGGCTCTGCCAAACAGATCCAAGGTCTTCAAGATGGGCCTCAGGAACGCTAGTGCTTCGGCGGGTCGCGACCCGCCTCCATTGACATGCGCGTAATGAGCCAAGGGCGCGGCGTCAGCGTGGCGAAGTCCACATAGTCATCGACGCCGTGCGCCCCTCCGCCAGAAGCAGCGCAGTTACTTGCCTTGCTCTGCCTTCTTCTCGTCCGCGGTCTTGACGTCGACGGTGGGGACGGTGACTTCCACTTTCTTTTCGCCAACCTCGACATCCGGCGTCGTGACCTTGTACTCAGGCAGGGTGACATCCCCTTCCCTGGTCTTGGAAACCTCGTATTCAGGCACCGTCACGTTGCCGTCCTTGGTCTTTTCGACATCACAACCGGTGGCGACGAAGGCGCCGGCGACGGCGCAGGCGGCAAGCAGCATGTTGGTTGTTTTCATGGGTCTCTCCTTGGTGAGCTCGAATCGGGATCGAGTGTCGCGTGGTGGACCGAAGAGTTCCGTAGGTGGGAACGCCTACGCGGGGTAGGTTGGATGCCGATCTGTGCTCCTGGACACCCTCGATCAATGCCCTGCCATTCGCCAATGTGCGACAGTATCGCCAGCGCGTGCAGCGCATCCCCAACGACCGGAGATGACAGTGCCCTTGTCCCCATTGGCCGGCAAACCGGCACCCAAGGAAATTCTCGCCGACCTGACCAAACTCGAACGCGCCTACTTCGAGCAGCGTCCCGACGTCGATGACCCCGCGCAACGCGTCAGCTTCGGCACCAGTGGCCACCGTGGCTCCTCGCTCAAGGGTTCCTTCAACGAGGCGCACATCCTCGCGATCTCGCAGGCCATCTGCGACTACCGCCGCGCCGAGGGCATCGACGGCCCGCTGTACGTCGGCAAGGACACGCATTTTCTTTCCGGCCCGGCGCAGCGCACGGCGCTGGAAGTGCTGGCCGCCAACGCCGCGCACGCCATCATCCAGTCCGGCGATGGCTACACGCCGACGCCGGTCATCTCCCGCGCCATCCTGGCCCACAATCGTGGCAACGCTGCGCGCAAGGCGGATGGCATCGTCATCACGCCTTCCCACAATCCGCCGGAGGACGGCGGCTTCAAGTACAACCCGCCCGACGGCGGGCCCGCCGACACAGCGGTGACCCGCTGGATACAGGACCGGGCCAACGCCTTGCTGCGCGATGGCAACCGGGATGTGAAGCGCAGCGCAAATCCGCTTTCAGGTGGCGCCATCCACCAGGAAGATCTCGCGCAGCCGTACATCGACGACCTGGCGCAGGTCATCGACATGGAGGCCATCCGCGCGGCATCGCTGAAGCTGGGTGTGGATCCGCTGGGCGGAGCGGGCGTTGCCTACTGGGGCCGCATCAGTGCGCGCCATGGCATCCACATCGAGGTGGTGAACACCCGCGTGGATCCCACCTTCGGCTTCATGACGGTGGATCACGACGGCAAGATCCGCATGGACTGCTCCAGCCCCTATGCG
>Ga0164241_10002056_pt1 | contig 22765 bp, 19 predicted proteins | sample OricomyardsoilBY_FD_108780 | JGI IMG/M metagenome (GOLD analysis project Ga0164241, IMG submission 108780) | Backyard soil microbial communities from Emeryville, California, USA - Original compost - Back yard soil (BY) | ecosystem: Environmental > Terrestrial > Soil > Unclassified | place: USA... | reverse complement strand
TGCCCCCTGCCCTAGAGATACTTGAACAAATCGCGCAGGGCGTCGACGAGAACGCTGCTGAGAGCGCGGACGAACGGCATCGCGTCTCCGGTGGAGATCGCCTGCGAGACGACCTCGGCGCCCCCGACCGGATCGGTCAGCAGCAGCCAGATCGTCGCCCCGGCGAGCGTGGCCGCCAGGATGCCGATAGCGGCAACGACGCTCACACTCCAGCGGCTCAAGGTCATGAATAGGCCAGTCTACGACAGGTAGATGATGGCAATACGTCGCGAACGGAACGAGCCTCGCACGAAATCTACTGACGTGCGCCCGCCCCTCCCGGCCGGGCTGCCAGTGTGGTGCTCTTTGGCACTGGAGAGACGGCGGCTCGCCGGGATCAGAGCCCCTAGAACTCCGCGGTCGTCAGTGTCAGGCCGCGGCCGACCGCCTCGAGGGGTTCCTGGCACACCGACGCATCCCCCACCACCACGATCGTGGCGTCCGCGGGATGGATAAACGATTGGGCGGCGACCTGAACATCGGCGGCAGACACCGCCTCGACCGACGGCACGAACCGGTCGAACACGTCCGCGGACAGATCGTAGGTCACCATCTGCGCGGCGCCGCGGACGATCTGTACGGTCGTTTCGAAGTGGCGCACGTAGCCTCGCGTCAGCGACGCCTGGGCGTGACCGAGTTCGTCCGCCGTAATGCCGCCACGACGGATGTCCTCGTACTCGGCAAGCACGTCGGACACGGCTGCAGCCGTGGCATCGGCCTGGACGCTCGTGTCGCATGAGAACGACCCCGACAGGCGGCGAAAATCGAACGAGGTACGGGCGCCGTACGTCACGCCCTTTTCCTCACGCAACCGGCGGTTGATGCGGCTGGTGAACTGTCCGCCGAGCAGTGCGTTCAAGGTGACGAGTGCATGGTACGAGGCCGTCTGTCGTGGCGGGCCGAGGTGGCCCACGCGGATTTCCGACTGGGGCGCGCCGGGCTTGTCCACCAGCCAGATCCGTCCCGTCGTGCGCTCGACGTCACGCGAGGCTTCGTCCGGCGCGTCGCCCGTGTCCAGCCATCGTCCGAACGACGCCTCCGCCGCGTGCATCACCGATCGAGCGGATACCGCGCCTCCGACGATGAGCGTCGCGGCCCGCGGACGATAGAACGAGGCCCAGAATTGGCGCGCATCCTCTACGGTCATGCCCGCCAGCGCCGCCGTCGTCCCCATCGCGCCGTGCCCGTAGGGATGATCACCGAAGACGGTCGACACGAAGATGCGATCGGCAATCGCGCCGGTCGAGCGGCTCAGCTGCCGCAGCCGGTTGACGCGGAGTTCGCGAACGCGCTGAAAATCCTCGTCGGTCAGGCGCGGGCGCGCGGCGACATCCGCGAGCAATTCGAGCGCGGGCTCCAGATGCCGTTCGAGCGACGTGATCGAGATCCACGTCGCGTCCGGGCCCGCGTCGATGTCGAACTGGGCGCCGAGCCGTGCCACGGCCTCCGCCAGAGCGATCGCGTCGCGCGCGCCGGCGCCCTCGTCCACGAGATCGGCCGTCAGACTGGCCAGTCCGTGCTTGCCGGCAGGATCGCCGCTGGTTCCCCGCTGGATGACGAGCATTGCCGTAAACGCCGGGATCGTCGGCTGCGTGATGACGCGGACATCGAGCCCGTTGGCCAGGACCTCTCGAACCATCGGCGGAAACCGCACCGCGGCCGAGGCGCCGGCTTCCGGCATGACGAAGCGTGCGGTCATCGTGTGGACCTTTCGAGAGGCGGCTCCGCCCCGGAGAGCGCCAGATCCCTGCGCCCCTCGGGTACGACGGCCAGCGCGACGGTACGCTCCGGGTCCAGCCACGTCCGGGACGCGCGCCCGAGATCGTCGGCCGTCGCATTCACGTAGCGCGCAAGGTCGACGTCGAAGCTGTCCGGCATGTCGCGGTACACGTTGTAGGCGTTCAGCTGATCCGCCTTCCCGCCGAAGCCGCCGAGCGACTGCAGGCGCATGACGAACGCGGCTTCGGCCTGCGCCCGTCCACGTTCGAGTTCGTCGAGGGTCGGCCCCTCCTCGCCGAAGCGCGCAATCTCCTCGTGAATCGCGCGTTCGACGTCATCGAGCGAATGGCCCGGCGCGGCCGAGGCGACGATCTGGAACGTGCCGCCCAGCTCACGCGAGGCCTGCCCCGCCGCAAGTTCAACGGCGATACGCCGGTCGTGAATGAGCCGCTTGTACAGGCGCGACGTGCGGCCATTGGCCAGGATGTCGCTGACGAGATCGAGTTCGGCATCGCCCTTCGCAAACAGCGACGGCGAATGCCACGAGAGATAGAGACGCGGCAGCTCCACGCGATCTTCGAGGGTCATCCGCCGCGCCGTCGCCGACACGGCCGGCGGGTCAATGACCGGTGCGGGCTGGCCGCCCGGAATGTTGCCGAACAGCTCCTCGACCATCCCCAGCGCGTCGTCCGGCGCGACATCGCCCGCGATGACCAGCGAGGCGTTGCCCGGATGGTAGTACGTGGAGAAGAACGTCCGAACGTCGTCCAGCGTCGCCGCGTGCAGATCCGCCGGATGGCCGATCGTCGGCCATCCGTACGGGTGAGGATCGGGGAACAACGCCTCCATCAGCGCGAATTGCGCAAGCCCGTACGGCCGGTTTTCGTAACTCTGGCGGCGTTCGTTGAGTACGACGCCGCGTTGGGTCTCGAAACGCTCCTGTGACAAGGCCGGCAGCAGCCAGCCCATGCGGTCCGCTTCCATCCACAAGGCGAGGCGGAGGGCGCCGGCGGGCACGAGTTCCCAGTAATTGGTCCGGTCCGTGCTCGTCGATCCATTCAAGGAGCCGCCCGCTTCCTGCAGCGGCGCGAAGAAGCCATGCGGCTGATGCGCGGCGCCTTCGAACATCAAGTGCTCGAAGAGGTGCGCGAGGCCCGTCAGACCGGGACGCTCGTTCTTGGAGCCGACGTGATACCAGACACTGACCGACGCGAGCGGCACACGCCGGTCCTCATGGACGATGACGTCGAGGCCGTTGGCGAGGGTGATCTTGGTGAACGGAACGTGCACGGTCAGCGCACTTCCGCCAGCGGAATCGCGCGCCGCGAAAACGAGGCGATCGAGACCTGCTGTGCGACACGCTCCGCCACGGACCGCAGCGCCGCCGCCGGCGCAGATGCTGGGTCCCCAATGACGATCGGCACGCCGGTATCGCCGCCGGTGCGGACGGGCTCCTGCAGCGGGATCCGGCCGAGGAACGGCACCGCGAGTTCGCCGGCGAGGGCTTCACCGCCGCCCTTGCCGAAGATGTCCGCTTCGCGCCCGCAATCCGGGCACACGAAGTGACTCATGTTCTCGATCAGCCCGAGCGTCGGGATGTTCAGCTTGCGATACATGTGCACGGCGCGACGAGTGTCGGCGACCGAAACGGACTGCGGCGTCGTCACCAGCACGGCGCCGGCCACGGGAACGGTCTGGCTCAGGCTGAGCGCGACGTCGCCGGTGCCCGGCGGCATGTCGACAATCAGGTAGTCGATGTCCTTCCAGCGCACGCCACGGAAGAACTGCTGGATGGCGTTGTGCAGCATCGGCCCGCGCCAGATGACCGGGGCATCGTCTTCGGCGAGAAACGCCATGGAAACGACCTGCAGGCCGTAGCGCTCAGCCGGGATGATTTTCTCCCCGTCGGTCTCGAGCCGCGTCCTGAGCCCGAGCATGATGGGAACGTTGGGGCCGTACATGTCGCCGTCAACGATCGCCACGCGGCTGCCTCGTGCGGCAAGCGCGGCCGCCAGGTTGACGGCCACGGTCGTCTTGCCGACTCCGCCTTTTCCGGCGCCCACAGCGATGACGTTCTTGACGCCCTCTACGGGCGCACGTCCCGCCTCCGGAGCGGCGGCCGCACGGACGCTCGCTGTCATCTCGACTTCGACGGAAGACACGCCGGGCAGCGCGGAGACCGCCGCGCGCGCCTGATCCCGCATCTGATCCTTGACCGGACAGGCGGGCGTCGTCAGTTCGACGGTAAAAGCCACGCGGCCGCCGTCAATGCGCAGGTTCTTCACGAACCCGAGCGCGACGATATCTTTGTGAAGATCTGGATCCTGTACCGCGCGAAGCGCACCGAGCACCGCGGCTTCTGTGACATCGGACATGGATCGATTCTATCGGAGTGGGGACGGGAGGGCGCGGGACTTGAAACTTGAGATCTGCGCCCTGAGCTGTGAGCGCCGTAAGCCGTAAGCCGTAAGCCGTAAGGACTACGAACTCCGTACCGCTCGTACAGGCCGGCCGAACTCGCGGCGTGCGTCGTCGTTCAGCAGTGTCCAGAAGGTGTAGACGCCGAGCGCCGTGCCGGACGGAATCACCGCCAGGTTCGGCAGCGCGAGCAGGAGGACTGCCGTGCGGCCGCGTCGCTTGCGGTGAACGACCGCGCGGCCGGCGACGGCCATCAGGATGCCGCCCAGCAGGAAGAGACTGCCCGAAAGGACGAAGAACCAGGCGGTGGGCGCACCGCGGCCACTGCCCGTATTGGCCAGTGCGGCATCGGTGCCCACGGCAAGGATGAAGAGTGACGTGCCCGTCAGAACGCCGAACGCGCCGGCGAGGATGTACAGCCAGCCGAGGACGTCGAAGTGAGTGCGCACGACTGTTCCGGCGCGTCAGTCGTGGGGGGCATTCGCCGGGCCCGGCGGCGATGGACGCAGTACCGCGTCCGCGGGTTCAGGCTGCCTGGAAATGAAAAAAGCCGCCTGGATGCGATCGATGAAATTGCGCATGTCGGCAAAATCAATTGCGACATCGGCCGGCCGAACGTCACCCGGCGGTGACGACTCGGCGTCACGCCCGGAGCCGCCATCCGAAAAATCCGGATGGATTCGCCGAACGCGCCGTGCGCACGCCCGCCTGACCTCGCTCGCGGCGGCGTCGGTTGGCACGCCAAGAATGTCCAGGAAATCGTGCACGGCTTCACGCTCAGATCAGGAGAAGCGCCCCGGTGGAAGGCCTAGCGCGCGCCGAGCGTCTCGTGCAGTTCGCGCCGCGTGTTCTCGTCGAGGTCGTCCAGGTCGAGCGTGCTGTCACACTCGTCGCACAGCACCTCGACAAGGGCCGGCCGACCCTCTTCCTGGGGTGGATGCAACTGACCGTCTGTAACGCGCAAGAGCTGCATCTGCAACGTCTTGGCGAGAAAATTCTCGGAATTCCCACAATTCGGACACGTGAGCGACAAAATCGACTCCATCTGGGGCGGTCTACCGTCCCGCCCGAACAAAGTCTATCCCAACCGATCCACCGAGGATGGGAGAAAAATCGACATTTCAGGCGTAAATGACCCGCGACTGCACGCGGTCGTGGCCGAGGGCCACGCGCAGGGCCTGAACGTAGAGCTCCACCTGCCGTTCGTGCTCGGGCCGACGTGCACCCGTCTTGAACTCCACGACCGTGGCGCTGCCGTCCTCGGCCAGAACCAAACAGTCGATGGCGCCCCGGACGCGTTCGCCGGGCCGATCGGGCGGCGCGTACGAAAACGGCACCTCGTAAAGGCAGCGCCCACCCGTCAGGATCGCCTGGACGTCGGGTCTGGTACGAAGGGCTGAATAGAGACGCGCGACAGCCGCGATCAGGGCTTCCCCATCAGGTACGTCAACGCGCTCCTCGGGCCGAAGCAGCCGGCGGGCCTCCGACGCGATGGCGTCCACACCAACCGTGGCATCGGCATCGCGCTGAAACAGCCGGTGCACCAGCGTCCCGGTGAGTCGCGCCCTGCCCTCTTCACTGCGGCGGCCGGACGACCGTGGGCCGGACGCGGCTGGAGTGTCCGACTCCGTCGCGGCAACCGACCGGACGCCTGACGCCTCGACGGGGCCGCCGACGACGACGTGTGACTGCGGCGTCGTAGTCACCGGCGGCTGCCGCACCACGCGCGGCTTCTCGGCCGGCGCGCGGCACACGTGCATCGCGAAGCTCGTCTCGCCGGCGGTCCAGGTGACTTCGTCGAGGTCGGGTGCGCCAGCCGCCAGGGCAAACGCCTGCTTCATCGAGTCGGGCAGGAGCGACGCGAGGCTGCGTCCCTGGTTCTTCATGCCTCGTGATGGATCGACCTCCGCCGAGAGATACAGGCGATCGCGCGCACGCGTCGCGGCCACGTACAACAACCGTCTCAGCTCTTCTGCCTCACGGCGATCCTCGAGCTTCGTGGCTTCGTTCGCGTGGAAAGCCACTTCGGACTCACCCGTGGGGCCGCGCTCGATCACGGAAAACCCGCGGCGGCCCGATCGCCCGCCAAGATGCAGGTTGACCAGAAACACAATCGGGAACTCCAGCCCTTTCGCCGCGTGCATCGTCATCAGGTTGACGGCGCCGGCGGCTTCGATGATGGCGTTCGACTCGTCGCCGGCGCGCAGCGTGTCGAAGTAGCCGGCCAGGCGGCCAAGCGTCGCATAACCGCGGTTCTCGACGCGGCGAATCAGGGCGCGCACCTTCTTTACGTTCTCGCGCGCCTGATCGAGCCGGGCGCCGCGCATCTCGAACACGTACACCGACTCGCGAAGAATCAGGTCCACGAGCTCGCCGGGAGGAACCCGATCGGCCAGCGTGAGCCACCGGGCGAGACCCGCACGCACGCGCTGGATCACCGCACGATCGGCCGCGCCAAGCCGTGCATCGGCCGTGGCCGCGCCCGCCGGCGTGAGCGCGCCGGCAATCGACGGCGCCAGCCGCGCCAGGCCGACATCCGAGAGCCGGACGAGTCTGGACCGCAGCAATTCGGCGGCACGGAGGTCGGATTCCGGCGCGGCAAGAAAGCGCAGGAGCGCCTGCAGGTCCTGGACTTCCGGCGCGTCGAAGAAGCCGAGTCCCTTGTAGACGTACGTCCGGATGCCGCGCGCAGCCAGCGCATCCTCGAAGTACCGGTGTCCCGCGCGCGCCCGGAACAGAATCGCGATGTCGTCCGCGCGGGCGAGTCTCGGACCGGTGTCGCGATCGCGCACGACCGTATGCCCGATGAGACGGGCGACCTCCGCGGCTACCGCGGCCGCCGACGCGTCCATGCTTTCCTCGGCGATCACGCCCAGCACGGGCTCACCGTCGCGCCTGGCTCCGGGCGCGACGCCGACGACGGGAAACCGATCCGCCTCGCGGTAGGTAAAGCACTCCGGAAGGGTCACGTCACCTTCGATCGACGCCGCCAGCGTGTTGACGAACGCCAGCAGCTCAGGGACCGACCGGAAACTCGTGCTGATGGCGCGCCGCACGACCCGGCCGGGACGGAGCGCCGCGATGCGCGCGGCGGCCTCGTCGAGCAGCGTCACCTCCGCGTGCCGGAACCGGTAGATCGATTGCTTGCGATCGCCGACGATGAAGATGGAGGTTGGCCCGTCAGTGGCGCCCTCGCCTTCGCCCCAGGCCTGCACGAGCAGATCGATGAGCCGCCACTGCAGCCGGCTGGTGTCCTGGAACTCGTCCACCAGCACGTGGTGGTGCCGCGCCTGCAGCTTCAGGCGGCTCCGCGCGAATTCTTCCTGCCGCTCGAGCAGCGCGACGGATTTTTCCAGCATCGCGGCAAAGTCGACGAGCGCATGGTCGGCCAGCAGCCGCTCGTACGTCCGCGCGGCAATCGCCATGACGCGCAGCAACCCGCGGGCGAGCAGACGATTGACGTCCGCGTCGAGCCGATCGAGCGCGTCGCGGACCAGGGGCGACACGGACTCGAGCGCGGCCTCGTGGCGCCGCTTCGCATCGGGGCTCGCGCAGGATCGGACGAAGTCGCCCGACAGCTTCTTGCGCGGCGCCCCGTCCTTCCTCAGGAAGTACCGTTCGAACCGGCGTCGCAGCTGCTGCACCTCGGCCGGATCGGCGGCGTCCAGTGTCGGCAGCCGTTCGATGTCCGCGGCAATCCACTTGAAGGCGGCCGATCGCACGGGCCCGTCGTCCAGGAGCGCCGCCCGGGCGGGCGAGTCGTGCACCGCCTCCCGCAGCCGCCGGACGAAGACGGCCGCCGCCTCGGCCGCCGACTCAGGGCCGCGCTGGCGCCGGACGAACGACGCGATGGCCGGCAGCGCGATGTGACGGCGATCGAGCAGCGACGCGATCGCGTCCGCCAGAATCGGTGTCTTCACCTCCGCAAACAGCAGCCGGACGGCCTCGACGTCGGCGATCAATGGACGTGCGGCGCGCAGCGTGAGATCGACGGCTTCGTTCGCGAAACGCGCCATCTCGGTCTCGTCCGCGACGTCGAACGCCGGATCGATCCCAGCCTCCAGCGGAAATTCACGCAGCAGCGTGAAACAGAAGGCGTCGATCGTGGAAATCTGGATGTCGGCGACGCGTTCGGTCAGCATGCGCCAGCGATCCGCTTTAATCGCCCCCTCGTCCGCCCGGCGGCGTAGCGATGCCAGCACGCGGTCGCGCATCTCGGCGGCGGCCTTCCGCGTGAAGGTGATGGCGAGAATGTTGGCCGGGTCCACCCCGGCCAGCACGAGCCGGACGTACCGGTCGACGAGCACGCGCGTCTTGCCCGTGCCTGCGGACGCCTCGAGCACGACATGGTGCGCCGGATCGACGGCGAAGTTGCGCGCGTCCTGATCCGGCGGGTCGGCCGGCCGCGCCGGCGCGTCCGGGAGGTCGTCAAACAGCGTCGGCTGCTTCATCGGCCTCCTCCTCGACGTGATACTCCTTGCGGCAGACACCGGAAAACCCGCACCACTGGCATTGGTTGGGGTGCTTCGGAGCGGGCGGAAACACGCCGGCTTCGATGCGCGCCACGGTCGCGGCAAACTCCGCCGCGCGTGCGTGCACCGCCGCCTGTACCGCGCCCCGCCTTTCCAGCGCGCCTTCGAGCTTCTGCTCGTCGCCGAAGGCGAGGTACGACGCCGCGGAGATCGGATGGGGCGCGCCGTCGGCAGCTTCGAGCGCCTGCTGCGCGCAATGCGCGTAGACGGCGATCTGAATCGAGGTCTTCAGGTCCGGCATGCGGCCGAGCTTGTAGTCCACGACACGAAGACTGCCGTCGGCGAGTACATCGATGCGATCCGTCTTGCCCTTGATGTCGATCTGCCGCTGCTCGAATCCCATGCCGGCAGGAAACGAAAACGACCCGTTCAGCTCCTGCTCCAGCAGCCGGCGACGGACGTCCATCCCGGCGTCGGCCTCGGCTTCGAAGACGCGCTCGGCCACGCCGGAGCCGACGATCGATCCCAGCAACCGGGCACGCTCCAGCGCGCGGTCGGCCTCGGGCAATCCGTCGAACTCGGATTCGGCGATGCGTGAGAAGAGAGCCAGCGCGTCGGGCAGCGTGGCGGCCGTGATGCCGGTGCCGCCCGCCTCCTGCCACTCGCGATAGAAGCGTTCGAACAGTGTGTGCAGCAGCGTGCCGCGCTCGAGCGGCGTGAGACCGGCCATCTCATCGCGTTCCTCCCGGAGTTGCAGCACAGTCTCACTGAAGTACTTGAACGGACACTCCACGTAGCGATCGACCTTGCTGACGCGATAGGGCGCAGGCACCTGCGGGTCGACGAACCCTCCGTACGCCGCGTCGGTCAACGCCGGGCGCGAGATGCGCGCCGCCAGCCACGCGGCCGCCTCGTCGCCGAGGCCGTCCGGCGTCATGCCCGCCGCAATCGCCTCGTCGCCAAAGACGACCTCCGCGGCCGCTCCGCGATCATCCGTCGTGGGAAGTCCACGGAGCATCTCGGCCATCGGCGACAGGCCGACGATGGAATCGCCTTCGAGCAGGAACGCCGACACCGATGTCGTCTCGCGCGGCAGGCCGATCAGATCGCGGAAGGCCGCCTGCTCCGCGCGCGTCTGTTCGACCTGCTGGGGCCAGCCCAGCGCCTTGAGCAACCCCGGCGTGTAGAACATGTTGCGGCGTGGGCGCTCGGGCCAGTCGGTCTCGACGAGCCCGACAATATGCACGCGATCGAAGTCAGCAAACCTGGCCGCAACCGCGTCGACCAGTTGCACGCCGGCATCGCCGCGCCTCGGAGCAAACGTGCGCGCTTCCAGCGCGTGATGAAGGATCGACGTCAACGCGTCCGGATCCCGCGGCTCGTCGTCGTGCCGGGCGAACGCGCCCGTCACGTCGTCGAGCACGGCCAGCACGGCGGCGCGCGCGCGCAGGTGGCGATCCCCCCACGCGTCGTGTTCGCGCGGCACGCGTTCGTGCGCACGCAGGAACGCGGCAATGGCGGCGACGCGTGCCGAGGCGGTGGCGCCGGTGCGGAACGGCGCCACCGCCCCGGCCATCGCCGCGGCCGCGCGCGCCGCGCGGCCGGCCCGCGCGGCGTCGATCCCGCGGGGAAGCCGGCGCGCGCGCACGCACGCGTCGACTTCTGCCGTATACGTGGACGCGTCGCCAGTCGCGCGGCGCTCGCCGAGCACCGCGTCGAGCGCCGCCGCGTCGCGGCCGTCGATCGGACGGCCGTCGACGTCGATCGCAATCAGCGTCGAGCGCAGTAGCGCGATCGTCGACTCGCGCGTTCCTCCGGTGCGGGCCACGTCCAGCACCAGATCGAGCAGGGCCGCGTAGGGCTCGGCGGCCAGCGGCAGCGCATCGAAGGCCTGATAGGGGACGCGGGCGTCGATGAGCACCTGCTGCGCCAGATACAGGTACGGCAGCGGCCGCTGGAACACGATCGCGGTCCGGTCGGCCAGGACGCCGCCCGCGGCGTCGGCGCGCGCGCGGATCGCGCGCGCCGCGGCGCGAACTTCTTCCTCGCGGTCCCGCCAGATGGACACCGGCGCCGCTGTCTCGGCGACGCCAGCCGGCCGGACGAGCCGGGGCGCGCGCGGCTCCCCAGCCGCGCGCGCTTCGGCGATGCCAGGCAGCTCCTGCTCGAGCCGTTCGCGGAACCCTGCGTCGTGCGCCTCGTCGGTGACGACAATGTCGATCCGCGCGAGGGAGGAGAGCCGCCCAATCAGATCGAAGTCAGCGGGCCAGAGCCCGCGGGGATCGGATGGATGATCGGCGACCGCGACGACGAGGTGGTCGAACGGGAGCGCGGGCTGCTCCGCCAGGAGCCGATCGCGAACGGCATGCTCATCGGCGGCGCCGCTCCGCCGCATCGCCCGCTCGTAGGCAAGGAACGCAAAGCCGAAGAACGTGGTCTGCCGAATCAGGCTTTCGCTGCCGCGATCCTGGCCGCGCAATCCACCAAGCTCGCGAAACAGCACGCGCGCGAACCGGCGGACGCTGCGCTGGCGGCGTTTCAGCTCGTCGTAGAAATCGAGCATCGTCGCCACCAGCCCGGGGCGCAGATCGAACGGGGCCGAGGCGTGGGGATGACGACGCGCGGTTTCGCGGGCGGCACGCTCGAGCATCACCTCGCGTTCCACGCGCGACAGCAGTACAGGCGCCTGCGGAAGCGCGTCGCGCAGCACACCTATCCATTCGTCCCGCGTGACGAGATCGGGCAGGACCAGCGCCGGACGTCCGGCCGCGATCGTCGCGCCTTCGATCGTCGCGCGCAGCAGCTCGCCGGACGCCCGTGTGGGCACGATAACGGCGCGCCGCCGCGCGTCCAGCGGCTTGCCGACGACGGCCAGTTCCGCGAGTGCGCGCCGAAATGACGCCAGGCCGCGTGCACGGATCAGAACTCGCTGCTGCATCGATCCCGGCAAGTGTGACACGGTCGTGGGACAGCGGAGGTCAGGCTGGGCGCTGACGCTTGCATTGGAAATCTGGCAATTTGAAATTTGGAATTGATTTGAAATTTGGAAATTGAGGGATTTGAAACCTGGCGCTCGCGTTTGCGGTCCGAGACGGTTCGGCGCGGTGCGGAGCCTTGGCCAGAGCTGGCCAGGAGCTTCGCCGGATCGTCAATTCGCCAATTCAAATTGCCGAATTTCAAATCACTTTTCAAATTTCACATTGCCAAATTCAGCAATGCAGCCATCCCTTCACTCCCCCTCTTTCGGCGGAAACAGTCCCGTCACCAGATCTGCCTGCACAGCGCCAGCAAGGAGCAGGGCGCCGGCGGCAGCCGAGGAGGCTTCGCGCGCAGTCTGCGTCCTGTTCGTGATCACTGCGAGCCGGCGGCGCTCGCAGGCTTCGCGTGCCATCTGCAGCGCGCCGGCGAGGGTGGCGTGGACGGACGCCAGGTCTTCGGGCGGCGACATGGACAACACGGTGTGCTCGAGTGCCTTCAGCCGGCGGATGGCGCGCTCGACCTCCGCGAATTCCACGCTCCGCATCTCGCGGATCGCCTCGAGCAGCGTCGCCTGCCGGGACAACGCAGTGAGCGCCGGACGGATGCGGCGTTCGTAGGCGAGCAACGCGGGTTTGACGTACGCGTAATGATCGAGCGCAAGGCGGTGTGCGCGTGCCCGTTCCAGCGCCGCGGCCAGCTCGCTCTGCATCGCCGCCACGTCATCCGGCCGCCGGTAGCCGAGCTCGCGGTCACGATTGGCGAGTTCCAGTCGCAGCCGCTCGACGGCCGCCACGTCACCGCTGCGGCGCGCCATGCCGGCGCGCGCGCGGAGGCTCTCGCCGAGTGCCGAGTACGCAGCCGCCGATGTGGCTTCGGATTCGAGACGCGCGGCGATGATCGCCGCCAGATCGGGCACCGCTCCACCTGCAGCTGCTGCCGCGGCACGCAGGACGCCTGTGCGCTCATCGGGGATGTCCGATGCGGCCACGGCCGCGAGCGCCATCTCGATCGACGCGCGAAGATCCGGCGCCTGCTGGATCGGTTCGCGGGCGGGAATGGCGGGGCCCGCGACGAGATCGAGCTGCAACGCCTGCTCACCCGGACCCACACGCGTTTTCACCACGTCATCGAACAGACCGGCGAGTTCCTGGATGTCCGGCGCGCGGTACGCGTAGTGCGCGCGCGACCAGTCGAGCAGCCGCTGGCGCGCCAGCGCGGCGAGTGCGCGGCGCTGATCCGCGTTTTCGATTTTTTCCAGTTCGGCCAGCGCGCGCGCCACTTCCTGCGACATCGCGGCGTAGTCCGCCTCACCTCGCGTGGCGGCATATTGGGCGGCACGGACGGCTTCGGAGTAGCGCGCAGTGCGGTCGGCGTCGACAGCCGACATCGGCAGGCTCACCAGTTGCTGCAGCGGCGCGCCGGCCGCCGACGGAATCTCGAGCTGGAAGATGATGCGATCGCCGACGACCGCGGGCTCGGCGAACACGGGGAGCGCCTGTCCGTCTTTCAGGAAGACCCGGTGACCCGGTGAGGACTCAACCGCGGAATTCTGCGCGGCCACTGGCGCGAACATGAAGAAACCCGCGCAGAAAATCAGCAAAACGGTCGCGAAATCCGCCCCTGGAACGCGGCGCGGCGACCACGTGTGGAAAACCTGTGGAAGCAACGTGGATCGTCTGTGCACGCGCTGTCGGCTCACAATTCTTTTCGGCGGAGCGTCGAGCAAAACCGCCGCACCGCCCGTTTGCGGTGCAGCTTCGTACCGCGTTTCGCTTGCGCGGCGAAGCGCACTCACTAGAATCATGCGCGGCGACACAATCTTCCGCGCCCCAAAGATTACTGTGAGCCCATTGATTTTCAAGGAAACGATCAACGGCCGTACGTATGTCATCGAGGTGAAGCCCGTCGCCCGCGACCGCTGGCGGGCCCACCTCGCACGCCGCGGCCCCACCACAGCGCTGATGCCGTTCTACGGCACCACGCCAGACGATGCCGCGCGCCAGCTGGCCAGTTGGCTGACCCGCGCCAATGGCGTGCGCGCCGCGGCCGACGTGGCAAGCTGACGCCGCGCCGTTGCCCGATGGGGCGCTGGCCGTTATAATCGGTTGTTCGACCTCTCCTGTGTGGGCCAGTGGCGCAGCTGGGAGCGCGCATGAATGGCATTCATGAGGTCACCGGTTCGATCCCGGTCTGGTCCACCAACTTTTCTGTTCCAGCTTTCCTGAGCCGCACGCCCGCAGGGGCGACGATCGTGCCGATTACTGCCTGATGTCGGCTGCGTGGCGCGCGGAGAGCGTCTCCCGCGCGATGGGACGTCCGTGCAGGAATATCGTCTCAATCGCGTCATAGGCGTTGACGCTCTCGAGCGGATTGGCGCCGAGCAGCAGGAGGTTGGCCTTCTTCCCCGGCTCGATCGTCCCTATCTCGCGCTCGAGCCCCATGACGCGCGCATTGTCGATTGTCAGCGCGCGGAAAAGCTTTGCCTCGGAGACGCCGGCGGCGATCCAGTTGTTCATTTCCAGGCGGCCATTGAGGCCCGGCGGGTTCGTGTGAAGCTCGGCGCTCGGCGTGTCGGATCCGAACACTAAGCGCGCATCCCGTTCAGCCAGAAAACGCGTCACCTCGGCGCCGCGCCGGATCGTGCCCTGCAAACGCGCCTCTGCCTCAGGGTAGGACAGTCTTTCCCGGACAGGGTTCTTGTACTGGGCGCTGGCGAACCATGCGATCAACTTCGCCGGGTAGACGTCGGCCAGCGCGGGCCGTCTCAGGTACCTCTCGTCCCTGGTGTCGAACTCACCGACGATGACCTGCGACGTCGGTTGGTAGCCCATCCCGTTCCTGACGACCCCCGCCAGAATGGCGCGGGCCTCGTCGTCGAGCTCCGGCGGTTCATCCTGGTTGCGCCACATCGCATGCGCCATGACGTCCACGCCCGCGGCGACGGCTACGGCCTGGCCTTCCCGCCGATTGGCATGAATGAACACGGGCAGGTCCCGCGCGTGAGCGGCCACGACAAGCGCGCGGAGCTCCTCTACGCTCGGAACTATCCGGGCGAAGCTGTCATACATGGTCTTGACGCAAACCGCGCCATCATCCTTGATGCGCCCGACGACGCCTTCCCGCGTCTCCGGCGTCGTTGTAGCGAGCGCAGCCTCGAAGGCCAGTCTGGATTCCGGATAGGAAAAAGCGGGAAAGCGGATGGGCCGAACCTGATGGTTCGCGATCACCGCGGCACCGCAGAAATAGGCGTCGGGACGAAGTTCGGACGCGTTCCAGCGGGCAATCCGGTCGCCGCTGCCCACGAGGTCGAGGACGGTGGTGAAGCCGAAATGGAGATAACTCTTCGGGTCCTGGGCGAGCGCCTCCGCCACGAGGTCCGGATTGGCGGCCGCGTCTTCGGCGCTCATGGCAGCGGGAAAACCGGGGGGAATCGCAAGATGAACATGGGTGTCGATCAGACCGGGAATGAGATAGCGGCCGGTCCCGTTGATCTGCTGCCCGCCTTCCAACGGCCGATCGCTCACCTCCTCGATCCGCCCCGCACGAATGCGAACGTGGGCGTGCTCCAGCGGCGCAGCGCGTTCGGGCGAGACCACGGCCACATCGGAGATCACGAGATCCGCCGACGGATCCTTGCTCGCCGACGGGTTCGACACCGTCCCGGCAACGCATGCGGACGCCAACAGCGCCCCCAGGCAGGACATCCATGTGGTGGCTGACCTGACATGTGTGGACCATGTCGGACTCCTGTGCTTTGTCTTCATCGATTTTCCGGAAGACCCGGATGCAGCGCTTTAGTTGCGCTGGATCCGGCGTGAGAACGCGCCGGCAGGGCGCCCGACACCCCTCCTCCCCGTGAGCGGGCGAAATGTGGCCGTTAAGATCCTTCCGCACCTTGACTTGCCGGAACCGACCTGCCTAGACTGGCGTCCGGAACCGTTTCCAACACAAGGTCGGAGGCCGCGCCTCCACGGCAAAGGAACAATCATGCCCAGCGGCACGATTGCACGTCTGTTGATCGATAAGGGTTTTGGCTTCATCCGCGATGAAAGCGGCGTCGAGCACTTCTTCCATCGCTCGTCGGTCCGCGGCGCGGTGTTCGAGCTGCTCCGGGAAGGCCAGCGTGTCGAATTCACCAACGAGGATTCGCCCAAGGGCCCCCGAGCCGCCGACGTCCGCCTGCTCGACAGCTAGTCCAGCCCGTCCGGCCCGCGCCACGCGGGCCGGATCCGTTTACCCCACCCGTCGCCTTTCGAGCAGACGCTCCAGCCATACGCCCGCCGTATCGCACGCCTCGAGCGTCTCGACCACCGCATCTGCCCCGGCCTCCGCGAGTTCAGCCGGCGTGTAGGAACCCGTCGCCACGGCGAGCGCCAGGGCGCCATGCGCGTGCGCGCAGTCGATGTCGAGCGGCGTGTCGCCAATGATCACCGTGCGCGCCGGGTCGGCGTCGATGCCGAGTTCGCGCGCGCGCGCCACGGCCAGGGGCACGAGGTCGCGGCGCAGCACATGCCGGTCGCCGAACGCGCCCAGCGTGAACCGGTGCCAGATCTCGAAATGGCGCAGCTTGATCTGCGCGCCGCCCTCGAAATTTCCCGTGAGCAGACCCACCGTCACGTCCGGCCTGGCGTCGAGCGCATCCAGCATCGCTTGGACGCCCGGGAGCACCCCGAAGTCGGCACCGCTCGTGCGAGCGAGCTCGCCCCGGAGGTGCGCGAAGTATCCGTCGCGCAGCGCCTCGATGCGGTCCGGCGTCGGTTCGACGCCAATCGCGCGGAAGGCGTCCATGGTGATGCCGAGGTCCGGCCGGCCCGCGATCGCCACGGTGTCGAGCGCATCGCCGCGCTCGTGCAGATCGGCAAACGCGCGGTTCATGCTGCGGATACCCGCTTCGAGCGTGCGCACGAGCGTGCCGTCGATGTCGAAGAGGACGAGGATAGGGCTGGTCATGGAAGCGCGCTACAATTCAAATGCTTCTCCGCAGGAGACTTCTTATGCATGGACGTGTTGTGGGTATCGCAATTCTGGCCGCGGCGTTCGCGGCGTCCGGTGTGTCGGCGCGGCAGGCTGGCCTCCGCGCCAAGGCGGATATCGCCGGCGAAGGCATCAAGGGCACGGTGCAGTTGCGTGAGGTAGACGCGCAGACTGCCGGATCGCACGACATGAAATACATGACGGGCATGAAGGCGGTTGAAGTGACCGTCGACGTCACGGGGCTCAAGCCCGGCGCCCACGGCATCCACATCCATGCGGTCGGCAAGTGCGAAGCGCCGGGCTTCACGACGGCCGGAGGCCATTTCGATCCGGGTCCCAACGGCGGCATGGATCCTGACGCGAATCACCCGTTCCACATGGGCGACCTGCCGAACCTCGTGGCCGACGCCAACGGACACGCGACCCTCAAGACCGTCACGAATCGCGTGACGCTCTCGGAGGGGCCGCTCTCGGTGTTCGACGCGGACGGCACCGCGCTCATCATCCATGGCAACCCGGACCAGGGCGTGACCGGCGCGGCCCGCTCCGGCGTCAGCGGCGGCCCGCGTGTCGCCTGCGGCGTCGTCTCGAAACAGTAACCGCCGCGCAGTCGTCGACGGGACGCTCGCGGGCCCCTGGGGCCGCGGGCGTCTCACCGCACCAGCCGCTTCCACCACGCCTCCGACCACTCGCCCGTCGCCGGCTTCAGCCGGACACGCCTCGATTCCGACGCCTGCGCGAACGCCTCGTCCTCGGTAATCGCGAGCCACCCGATCCCCCGCGCGGCCGCGGCACTCGCCAGAACACGCCCCAGCGACTCACTGGCGCCCTCTTCGCGCACATCGGCCGTCGGGTGCTCGAGCAGCAACATCTCGGGTCTGGTCGCCAGGGCGCGCGCCAGATGTACGCGCACGAGTTCCTCCGCCGGCAGGCTGGCCGCCGGTCCATCCAGCCGCTCAGGCGGGAGACCGACAGCGGCGGCCAGCTGTTCCACGGCCGCGCGCGTCTCGTCCGACATCGGATCGATGGCGAGCGTCAGCGGCAGAGCGAGATTGGCGGCCACGGTCATGGCCTCGAGCAGCACCGCACGACGCGTGACGATGCCGAAGCGATCGAGCGACGTCAGCCACTCCGTGTCCGTGGCAATCTCGCGCGTGTCGCGGCCGGCCACGCGCACGGTTCCGGTGTCAGGAACCGACGCGCCGGTGATCAGATGCACCAGCGTTTCTGCCGCGGCCGCGTCGAGACCGGCCACGGCCAGCCGTTCGCCCGGGACGATCTTCAGCCGCTGCAGCCGCAGCGGACGCAGTCCGCCGAACGCCTTCGTGACGCCTTCGATCTCGACGAGGGGCGACGTCATGCGCCAGTCAGGCCGCTGAACCCGGCCCGCTCGACCAGCGCCGCGAACGCGTCGGCCGGCAAGGTGACGCGCCCCAGTGCCTGCGATCGGCCGCTCCCGGGGCCGTGGTAATCCGATCCGCCAGTCGTACCCAGGTGGTGGGCTTCCGCGAACGCCGCATACCGCGCGACGTCATCCGGACCGTGGTCGGGATGAAAGACTTCGACCGCCGCCAGGCCGTGCGTCACGAGGTCGGGCAGGATGTCGTCGCGCTTCAGCTTTCCGGGATGCGCGAGCGATGCGATGCCGCCGGCGTTGGCAATCAGCCGGACGACGTCGACCGGCGGGCTGCCGCGTCGCGGAACGAACCCCGGCTGTCCCTCGGACAGGAAGCGATCGAAGGCGTCCGCGATGTCTCGCGCGTAGCCGGCCGCCACAAGCGCCTGCGCCGCGAGCGGACGTCCCACGGACCGGCCCGTGCCGGTCGACGCGGCGATCAATGTCGGAACGTCGATCGGCGCGCCCGCGCCGGCAAGCCGATCGCCGATCTCCTCGAGCCGGCGGCGGCGCTCCTCGCGCTGGATTTCCAGAAACGCGTTCAGCTCCTCATCGCCGGGATCGAGAAAGTAACCCAGGATGTGCACGTCACGTCCGTCGAGGACCGCGGTCATCTCGATGCCCGGAATACAGACCAGGCCCGCGCGTTGCGCAGCCGCGGTGACGTGGGAGACGGCGGCCGTGGTGTCGTGGTCGGTGACGGCGATGGTCCGGAGGCCGGCGGCGGACGCTTCGCGGACGAGGTCGTCCGGCGACGACCGTCCGTCGGAGGCCGTGGTGTGCAGATGAAGATCGATCACGCGCGGCGCCGAGTCCGGCCGGCCTGCGCGCGAGACCGCTCGCGTTCGACGAGCGCTTTGTATTCACGCACGAGCAGGTCGCAGTGCTCGCGCTCCTCGGCGGCAAACTCGAGAAAGATGCGCTTGCCTTCGGACTCCTCGAAGCGCTCGCCGTACTTCTTGAAGAACCGGTGCGACGCGCGCTCGCAGCGGATGCCGATCAGCAGGGCCTGCCGGTCGTCGACGCCCTTCTGTAACAGTTCGTCGGCACCGGCGGCGAACAGCCCGTCGGACGCGCCCTTGAAGAACAGGAACGCCGGGCGCGATTCGAGCGCCGGGTCGGCGCTGACGAGCTCGCGATAGCGCGCTTCCAGGGTGCCGAGGTGCTCGCGCTCCTCGGATGCCAGCCGCTGGAACACGGCACGGCCCCGCGCATCTTTCGCCTTCTTCGCCGCGCGTGTGTAGAACGTCAGGCCGCTGCGTTCGGTGGCAATCGCCACGCGCAGCGCATCGCGCGCGAACACGGTCTCCACGGGCTCCGGCTCGTCGGCCGTCGGCCTGCCCGCGCTGCACGCCTCGCAGATCCCGTAGATCTGCACGACGGCTTCCTGCGCCGTAAACCGCCTGGTCGCCGCGACTTCTTCCACCAGGGCTTCGACGTCCGAGCTGAGGAACTCGTAGGACTGCTGGCACTGGCGGCAGATCAGGTGAAAGTGCCGCGGGTGCCGATAAGCGTGCTCGAACCGGAATCGCCCGTCGCCGAAGTCCACGCGCCGCGCGATCCCGGCGTCGACCATCCACTGGAGCGTGCGGTAGATCGTGGCCCGGCTGATCCGCGCATCCCGGGCGCGCACCACGTCCACGAGCTGGTCGGCCCCGATGTGGCCCTGCTGCTCCAGAAACACCCCGACAATGACGTCGCGCTTGCCGGAGCGCCGGCCACCGGCAGGGCGGTGCGTGTCGACGAATTCAGTCGGAGACAGCATAGAGAGGCGAAACAACGTCACAAGTCAGAAGCCGGACCGGCCATCCAGCGGAGGCGCGCAACTTCGCCACGCACTCAACTGCTCCGAGCTTCCTTCTAGACGTTGAAGGAAGATCCGCAGCCGCAGGTCGATTTGGCGTTCGGGTTCTTGATCGTGAAGCCGCCGCCCATGTTGTTCTCGACGAAGTCCACTTCCGCGTTCTTGAGGTAGCGCAGGCTGATCGGGTCGACCAGCAGCTTCACCCCGTTCACCTCGAACACCTGGTCGGACTCGGCGTCGCCGTCGCCCTCGTCGATCATCAACCCGTACTGGAACCCGGAGCAGCCGCCGCCCTGTACGAACACGCGCAGCCCGGCGCCCATCTTGTTTTCTTCCGTGAGCAACTCGTTGATCTTCTCGGCCGCGGTTTCGGTCACTTGAATCATGGTCTGATTATACGAGCCCGCCGGGGTTCGCGCACGGATCGGCCGGTGCGCGCGCGGGCCGTGTCTCCGTCGGTTGGACGCGCCGGCACCGGCGGAAGTGTCGGGTGCCGATCCCCGGCCGAAGTTCAGACTGGACCTCGTCTGGCCCTATTCTTTTTACTGTCGCGGGCGTTCCGGCGCGTCGCGAAGGAGGCTTAGATCCGATGTCCTACGACGCGTTGCTCGCCACCCTCGTTCGCGATCGCCTGGCGTCGCGCCTCGTCCATCGCGACATCGACGCCTTCGCGTCCCAGGACGACGAGGGGGCGCGAGAAAGCGTCCGGACGCGGCTCGGCTGGCTCGGCGCGCCGGTGGATATGGCCGCCCGGCTGGACGAGGTGACGTCGGCCGCGGACGCTGCGCGCGCCGATGGCCTCGTGCACGTGTACCTGCTCGGCATGGGCGGCAGCAGCCTCTGCGCCGAAGTGCTCCGCGATGTCGCCGCCCGCCCGGCCGCGCGCGGCGGCCTCACCGTGCTGGACACCACGGACGAGCGCACCATCCGCGATGCCACCGAGTCCATGCGCCCCGGCCGGTCCCTCTTCATCGTCGCCAGCAAGAGCGGGTCGACCATCGAGGTGTCGTCGCTCGAGCGCCATTTCTGGTCCGCGCTGACGGATGCCGGCGTGAAAAATCCCGGGCATCACTTCATCGCCATCACCGATCCGGGCACCGGGCTCGCGTCAGAGGCCTCCGCGAAGGGCTATCGGCACGTGTTCCTCAACCCGGCGGACATCGGCGGGCGATACTCGGCGCTGTCGCTGTTCGGTCTCGTCCCGGCCGCGCTCATGGGCATCGACATCCGCGCGCTGCTGACGTCGGCCGCGCAGGTCGCGGCGCATTGCACCGAAGACACCGCGATGAATCCCGGCTTGTCGCTCGGAGCCTTCCTGGGCGAACAGGCGAACAAGGGCCGGGACAAACTCACGCTGCTCGTGCCCCCGTCGCTCGCACCGCTCGGCATCTGGATCGAGCAGCTCGTCGCGGAGAGCACCGGCAAGCGCGGGCGCGGCATCCTGCCCGTTGTCGGCGAACCCATCGGCAAACCGGCGGAGTACGGCCGCGATCGCATGTTCGTCGCCTTGCTCACGGGCGACAGCGACGTCCGCGTGGCCGCCCGCAAGATTGAAGAGGCCGGGTTTCCGATGCTGCGCATCGAAACGAGCCCCGCCGATCTTGGCGCCGAGTTCTACCGCTGGGAATTCGCGACCGCCGTTGCCGGCGCGGTCATCGGCGTGAATCCGTTCGACGAGCCCAACGTCCGCGAGGCCAAGCAGCGCACGCAGGCCCAGCTCGACGGGCGCCGGGCCACGGGCACGTTCCACCTCGATCCGCCGTTCGAAAAGGGCCCGGGCTACTCACGGCGCGAACACCGGCCGGACACGCCGGATCCCGCCGCGGGATCGCACCGGTATCTGGCGATCCTCGACTACCTGCCCTTCGAAACGCGGCGGCCGGAAGTCATCGAACGCATGCGCGGCGCGCTGCGCCAGCGCACGCGCATCGCCACGACGTACGGCGTCGGTCCGCGCTATCTCCATTCGACCGGCCAGTACCACAAGGGCGGGCCGAACACCGGCATGTTCCTGCTGATCACCGCCGCCGACGCGAGCGCGACGCCTGTACCGGGAACCGACTACACGTTCAGCGCCTTGAAATACGCGCAGGCGCTCGGCGACTTCGACGCGCTGGCCGCCGCGGGGCGCGAGGTCATTCACTATCACCTCGAAGACCCGACGGCCGACTTCTCCGCCGAGCTCGAGAAGGTCGCGCTCGGCCTTGGCTAGCCGCATGACGCCGCGGCCGGCCCCCATCGTCGCCGCACTCGTCGCGCTCGTCGCGGCCGGCGTTGCCGCGCAGGGCGCGCGCTACACCCACGCGCAGCTGTTTCCACCGGAAGACCTCGGCGTGCTCGAAAGCCCGGATCGCGACAACTGGCAGCAACCGGATCGCATCATGGACGAACTGCGCATCGGCGAGGGATCGAAGGTCGCCGACATCGGCGCCGGCGGCGGCTGGTTCACCGTGCGGCTCGCGCGGCGGGTCTGGCCCACGGGCACCGTCTATGCCGAAGACATCCAGCGCGAGATGATTGCCGCGATCGAGCGCCGCGTGCGCGAACTGGACCTCGGAAACGTCGTCCATACGCGACTGGGCGGCCCGGACGACCCGAATCTTCCGTCAGGCCTGAATGCGGCGCTGTTGGTCGACACCTACACGCAGCTTCCCGATCCCGTGCGGCTGCTGCGGCAGGTCGCGGCGGCTCTTGCGCCCAACGGGCTTCTCGGCATCGTCGACTTCAATCCGGATGGCGCGGGCGGCCCGGGACCAAAGCTGGAGACGCGCGTCGCCCCGGAGGTCGTCGAACGCGATGCGCGGCAGGCGGGCCTGACGCTCCGCGCACGGCACGGCTTCCTCCGCTATCAGTACTTTCTCGTATTCGGAAAGGATCCCGCCGCGTCTGCGAGGGCGAAAACCCCGCAAGCTCCTAGCGGAGACGCGGGCCGATCACGCGCCACGCCTGAGGCAGGATCATCGC
>Ga0164241_10002055_pt1 | contig 22774 bp, 20 predicted proteins | sample OricomyardsoilBY_FD_108780 | JGI IMG/M metagenome (GOLD analysis project Ga0164241, IMG submission 108780) | Backyard soil microbial communities from Emeryville, California, USA - Original compost - Back yard soil (BY) | ecosystem: Environmental > Terrestrial > Soil > Unclassified | place: USA... | reverse complement strand
CATCCAGCGCGCCAACAAGATCATCTACCAGACCGCCCGCAGCCAGGTGCAGTGCGAAGGCATGGGCACCACCGTCGTGGCCGCCCTGTTCTTCGACAACAGGATCTCCGTGGCGCACGTGGGTGACTCACGGCTGTATCGCGTGCGCGGCGGCGGCATCGAACAGGTCACGCTCGATCACTCGCTGCTGCAGGAGCTGGTCGACCGCGGCTTCTACTCCCCCGAAGAAGCGCAGCGCGCGTCCAACAAGAATTACGTCACCCGGGCACTGGGCGTGGAGAACCAGGTCGAGGTGGAGATGCAGGAGCATCCGGTCCAGAAAGGCGACGTCTACCTGCTGTGCTCCGACGGGCTGTCGGACATGATCGGCGACGACGATATGGCGGTGACTGTCAGTACTTTCGGGGCGAATCTCAGTTCCGTTGGCCAGCATCTGATCCAATTGGCCAATGACAACGGTGGCAAGGACAACATCTCGGTCATCCTGACTCAGGTTTTGGACTCATTCCCCGCGCGACACGGTATATTTGACAGAATCCTGAAGTGGTTCAGCTGAAGGAAAGGCGTTCAACATGGCACGGCTAGTTCTGACTCTCGATGGCCAGGTATTGGCCGAATACAACATGAACAAGGAGCGTTATACGGTCGGACGCCTGCCGGATAACGACATCCGCATCGATAATCCGGCGGTCAGCGGCCATCACTCGCTGATCATCAACATCCTCAACGACTCCTTCCTTGAGGATCTGAACAGCACCAATGGCACCTACGTCAATGGCAAGCTGATCAAGAAGCATGCCCTGCAGCATGGTGATGTGATCACCTGTGGGCATCACCAGCTGCGCTTCGTCGAAGACGACGACGCCCAGCAGGATGAGTTTGAAAAGACAATGGTCATCCAGCCCTCGGCGCGGCCGGTGGAGAAAATCCAGACCGCGCGTGCCAAGGCCGATGAAGTCAGCGGCAGCACGGGTGCCACCACCTCGCGCCGCGCGCTGCCAGAGGGTGCGCAGCAGGCCTTGAAGAAGGCCAAGCTGCAGGTGCTGTCGGGCGCCTTCGCCGGACGCGAGCTCGAGCTGTCGAAGGCGCTGACCACACTGGGCCGGCCAGGGGTTCAGGTGGCCGCCATCACCCGCCGTGCGGATGGCTTCTATATCGTGCACGTCGAGGCCGACAAGGCCGACAACTACCCGCTGGTGAACGGCACGCCGATCGGCGCGCAGGCCCGCCGTCTGGTGGATAACGACGTGATCCAGCTGGCTGGCGTGAAGATGGGCTTCTTCGAAAGCTGATCCGAAACGGCCACGGCCGAAAGCAAAACGCCGCGGGAGACCGCGGCGTTTTCACATCCGATGAAAATCCTGGCTCAGGCGGCCTGACGGGTGCAGCAAACCGCCTTCTGCTCGGCAAAGGACTCCCGGGCGCTGCACAGGCAGGTACCGCAGCACTTGCCCACTTCCAGTTCATCCTGCAGCGCGTTGAAGCTCTGGCAGCCCTGCGCCACGGCGCGGGCGATATCCCGGTCAGACACGTTTTGGCAGACGCAGATGATCATGGCTGCATCTTAATGCGAATCGTTCTTGTTAGCAATACTTAACGTATTACGGCCCGCAACGCCCCCAATCGGGGCTCAAGCTGCTAGTTTGCGCAGGGTTTTACTGCCTTCCGTCTACAAGGATCTGCCATGCAAGGCGACAAGAAAGTCATCGCGTACCTGAATGGCCAGCTCAAGCTGGAACTCACCGCCATCAACCAGTACTTCCTGCACTACCGCATGTTCAAGCACTGGGGCCTGGAACGCATGGCCAAGCACGAGCATGACGAATCCATCGAAGAGATGAAGCATGCCGACCAGTTGATGGAGCGCGTGCTGGTCCTGGGAGGCCTGCCCAACCTGCAGGATCTGGGCAAGCTGCTGGTGGGTGAAACCGCGGTGGAAGCCATGCGTTGCGACCTGAAGGCCGAGACGGCTGGACAGACGAATCTGAAAGAGGCTTTGGCCTACTGCGAGACCGTGCGCGACTACGTCAGCCGCGAAATCTTCGAGCGCATTCTCGAAGATACCGAAGAGCACATCGATTACCTGGAAACCCAACTCGAGCTGGTCGAAAAGGTTGGCGAGCAGAACTACCTGCAGTCGCAGATGCACGCGGCCAGCTGAGGCGCGGCCCCCTGAGTCACACCAGGGTCAGCGGCACGCGCTGGCTCACGCCGCACAGCAACTCGTAGCTGATGGTGCCAGCGTGGGCGGCGATTTCTTCCACCGGCAGTTCGGGGCCCCACAGCAGCGCGGCATCACCCCCCTGCGCTTCGTCGATATCCGTGACATCCACGGCGATCATGTCCATGGACACGCGCCCGACCAGCGCGCCGCGCTGACCGCGCACCAGCACCGGCGTGCCATTGGGCAGCGCGCGCGGCAGGCCGTCGCCGTAACCCGCGGCAACGATGGCCAGGCGTGAATCACGTTGCGCGCGCCAGATGCCGCCATAGCCCACCGTTTCACCAGCGGGCACTTCGCGGACCGCGAGCACGGTGGAAACCAGTCGCATCGCCGGTGTCAGCCCCAGCGATGCGCCTATCTGGCCGGTGAAGGGCGAAACCCCGTAGAGCGCCAGACCGGGCCTGACCCAGTCGGCACGGCTTTCCGGCTCGGCGAACAGCGCGGCGGAATTGGCAAGACTGCGGGGATTCGCGCGTCCCTGCGTCAGCACGTCGAAACGGGCGAGCTGCTCGCGCGTCAGCCGGCTATCGCGTTCGTCCGCCGATGCGAAGTGCGTCATCAGCCTCAGTTCATGCAGCCGATCGCCCAGTGCTTCAAGTTGTTCCAGCGCCCGCTGGGCCCGGGATGGCCGGAAGCCGAGGCGGTTCATGCCCGTGTCGATCTTCAGCCAGACCGCGAAGCGATGGCCACGCGCGAAGTTCTCGAGCAGTGAGATCTGCTCTTCTTCATGCACCACGATTTCCAGATTCGCCCGGGCGGCTTCGACCAACTGCTCGGCGTTGAACACGCCTTCGAGCAGCACGATGGGTTTGCGCACACCTGCGCCGCGCAGCGCCAGGGCTTCTTCCAGCCGCGCCACCGCGAATGCATCGGCATCGGCCAGGCACAACGCCGTGGAAACCAGACCATGTCCGTAGGCATTCGCCTTGACCACAGCCATCACGCGACTGGCCGGCGCCACTTCCCGGACGCGCGCCAGGTTGGCGCGCAGGGCCGCCGCGCTGACCTCGGCGCGGATCAGCGATTTCACCTCAAAACGCCCTCTGCATAGGCCTGGGGCATGAAGTTCTGGAAGCGCGTGAACTGGCCCTGGAACGTCAGCGTGAAATAACCCGTCTCGCCATTGCGGTGTTTGGCCAGGTCGATGTCGGCCTCGCCCTTGCGCGGCGTGTTCTTGTCGTACACCTCTTCGCGATAGATGAAGAGGATCATGTCTGCGTCCTGCTCAATCGCTCCACTTTCTCTCAGATCCGACATCACCGGCTTCTTGTTCTCGCGCTGCTCGACACTGCGATTGAGCTGCGACAGTGCGATCACCGGCACATTCAATTCCTTGGCCAGCGCCTTCAGTCCGCGCGAGATCTCGGAAATCTCGGTGGCGCGGTTCTCTTTGGTGCCGCTCACCTGCATCAGCTGCAGATAGTCGACCACCACCAGATCGAGGCCGTGCTCGCGCTTCACGCGCCGCGCGCGGGCCCGCAATTCGGTGGGTGTAAGGCCGGGGGATTCATCGATGAAGATGCGCGCCTCGGCGAGCTGGCTGGTGGCACTGGTGATGCGCACCCATTCCTGGTCGCTGATGCGGCCGCTGCGGATGTCATGCAGCGGCACGCCGCCCACCGAGGACAGCATGCGTGTCATGAGCTGCTCGGAGGGCATTTCCATGCTGAAGATCAACACCGAACCCTTGACGTTGGGATCGAGCGCAACATTCTCGGCCATGTTGATGGCCAGCGTGGTCTTGCCCATGGAAGGCCGGCCGGCAACGATCAGCAGATCGCCACCGCGCAACCCGCCGGTCTTCTTGTCGAAATCGACGAAGCCCGTGGCCACGCCGCGCATGCCGTCCGGGTTGCTGTGCCATTCGTCGATCTTGTCGATGAGCCCCGGCAACATCGCACGCACGGCTTGTGCGCCTTCGGTGCGACGGGAACCTCGTTCGGCGATCTCGAACACACGCTGCTCGGCCTGGTTGACCAGATCACGCGCCGACAGCCCCTCATCGCTGAACACCGAGGTGGCAATGGCATTGCCGGCGCTGACCAGTGAACGCAGCAGCGCGCGCTCGCGCACGATCTGGGCATAGGCACGCGCGTTGGCCGCCGTGGGCGTATCGCGCACCAGGGTCGACAGATAGGCGAGTCCGCCCGCGTCCTGCAGCTTGCCCTTGCGATCGAGCTGCTCGGACACGGTGACCACATCGATGGCCTTCGACTCCGCGACCAGCTCGCTGATGGCATCGAAGATCAGCCGGTGGTCGGGACGATAGAAATCATCGGCGCCGACCGAATCGCCGACCTGGTCCCAGGCGGCGGTGTCGAGCAGCAGGCCGCCGATGACGGCCTGCTCGGCTTCGACCGAATGCGGGGGCGTACGCAGCAGCTCGGTGCCCGAAGCCCCGTCCTGGCGCAGTCGTTGCGGACCGGCCATCAGCCCCCTGCCCCCGCGCGCGCGGCCTTAAGCCTGTTCTTCGGCGACGATGGTGACCGGCAGATCGATGTTGATGTCGGTGTGCAGATGCACGGACACGACATGCTCGCCGACGCTGCGCAGCGGACCATTGGGCATGCGCACCTCGCTGCGCGAGAGCTCGTGACCGGCAGCCGTGGCGGCTTCGGCGATATCGGTAGTGCCGATCGAGCCGAACAGCTTGCCTTCACTGCCAGCCTTGGCGATGATGGTGAGCTTGAAGCCTTCGAGCTGCGTCTTGCGTGCCTCGGCGCCCGAGAGCTGTTCGTGCGCGTGCTTTTCCAGCTCGGCGCGACGGGCCTCGAACTTGGCCACGTTGGAAGGCGTGGCCAGGGTGGCCTTGCCCTTGGGCAGCAGGAAGTTGCGGGCATAGCCGGAGCGTACCGCGACGCGGTCGCCGAGGTTGCCCAGATTCGCGACCTTCTCGAGAAGAATGACGTCCATTAGGTGAACCTCAATGCTGGTCGGTGTACGGCAGCAGCGCCAGGAAGCGCGCGCGCTTGATGGCAACCGACAGCTGGCGCTGGAAGAAGCTCTTGGTGCCGGTGATGCGACTCGGGACGATCTTGCCCGTCTCCGAGATGTAGCCCTTGAGCGTACCCAGATCCTTGTAGTCGATGCTCTTCACGCCATCGGCGGTGAAGCGGCAGTATTTCTTGCGACGGATGAAACGCGACATGGCGATTACTCCCGGAAACCTTCGATATCGTCGTCGCGGTCGCGACGACGGTCACTGTCTTCTTCCTCGCCCCGCGCCATCGGCGAGGGCTCGGTGACCGCCGCATCCATGCCGATGACCAGGTGCCGCAGCACCGCATCGCTGAAGCGGAATGCGCCGGTGAGCTCGCCCAGGGTGTTCTGGTCGGTCTCGACGTTCAGCAGCAGGTAGTGAGCCTTGTGTACTTTGGAAATGGGGAAGGTCAACTGACGACGGCCCCAGTCTTCCACGCGATGCACGGCACCACCGCTGGCGGTGACCATGCCCTTGTAGCGCTCGAGCATGGCCGGAACCTGCTCGCTCTGGTCCGGGTGCACCAGGACCACGATCTCGTAATGCCTCATGTAGCCTCCTCACGGATAAAAGCCACCCGCTCAAGGCGTTAGCGGTGTGGCAAGAAGGGGCGCGAAGTCTACTTAAAGCCCCTGGGCAGGGCAAGGACGGCGCCCCGCGGGCGGCAATCCGGCCTCGCCCGGCCGGGGTGGCCCTGCCGCGGGCCTTGCGGAGTCAGATTCCAGGAATGTTGCGCCTGCGCGTGGCGCGGCGGTGCTTCACTTCCTGCGCATACAGCGGCGTGAACAGGTAGCGGTTGGCATCGATGCCGGCCTGGATGTTTGCGGGCACCGGCGCGAAGGCCACCATGGAATCGAGCATGGCATAGGCGCGCGCTTCAACCCCCTGGCGGTATTCGGGCGCCGGGAAGATGAACAGGTCGTTGTTCAGGATGCCATTCACCACCAGCCGGCCCACCACGATGGGATCCTGCGGCCGCGACCAGAACCCGCCCGGATCGGCGCGCGGAGCAGCCTGGGTGCGGGGCGCATAGGGCTGCGTATTGCGCAGCGATTCCGGGCGATGCGATTCGCTCTGCGCGATGTTGGTCTGCGTGATGCCGGGGATCAGCGCCGAGGTGCCGATGTTGGTTTCGCGCAGGTCGGCGCGCAGCTGTTCCATCAGGCCCGTCGCCGCGAACTTGGTCACCGCGTAGATGCCATTGGGCAGACCCACCAGCACGCCACTGGTCGAGGTGGTGGTGACGATGTGACAGCCTTCCCCGGGGCGGGACTTCATCCTTGGAGCAAAGGTTTTTACTCCGTAGATGGGTCCCCACAGGTTCACCCCCATCAGCCAGTCCCAGTCGTTGTAGGTGCCATTGAGCACGCCGGCCTGCACACCCACACCGGCATTGTTCACGAGGATATGCACCGGACCGAACTTCTTTTCGATCTCATCCGCCTTGGCTTCCCAGGCGTCGCGCTCCATCACATTGTGGATGACGGTGGCAACGCGCGGATCGCCGGGCGGGAACATCTTCAGCGCGTCCGCGAACTGCCTGTCGTCGAGATTGCCGAGAATCACTTTCGCGCCACGCTCGTGCAGCGCGCGGGCGATACCGAGCCCGATGCCGCTGGAACCACCGGTGATGTAGGCGATCTTGTCCTTCAAATCCTTGATGGGCGGCGCCTGCGCGGCACCCATGTCGGGGATGGCCGGTTCAGCAGCCTGCGAAGACTGTGCGGACTGGGCAGGCGACTGACCCAGTACCGAGGCGGCACCCGCGACCGCGACGCCGCCCAGCATCTGGCGGCGATTCAGAATGTGCTCGTCCATGCGGCGCTACCAGGCCACCGGCATGCCGTAAGGCTGCTCCACGGATACCGCGTCTATCGCCTGGATGCGGCCGTCGACGATCTTGTAGATCTCGAACAGCTCGCGCGCCATGGCGTGGAAGCGCTCGCTTTCTACCTTGCGGCCATCGGTCAGCGTGTATTGACGCTGGGCGAGGCCGAAGTCCGCGATGGAGTCCATCATCACCAGGCCGCGCTCTTCGTCCACACCCAGCACGCGACGGCCTCGCAGGCGATCCACCGGGTGATACAGACCGAGCTTGAGCTGCCCTTCGCAACCCTGCGCGTATTGACCCGGCGCCTTCACCAGACCCAGCGAACCCATCTCGCCCTGTGACACCACCACGCCGTTTTCAGTGCGCGTGCAGGCTGCGTCGAATTTCGCATGCAGTGTGCCGTCATTGCGCTGCACGCTGTCGGCATAGCCCTGCGCCGCGGCGATCAGCTGCTTGCGGGAACTGCGCTGACCCGCGGGCACGGCGGTTTCGAAGCGCTGGTCGATGGCGAACTTCTTCGGGTCCGCCCAGGGCCCGGGATTGCGTTCGCGCGCCACGACCACCTCGGCCTCGCCGATCTTCGAACCCTTCATCTTCAACCGCACACCCGCATAAGCCGGCGCGTCGTGGTCGTAGATCAGGCCATACCAGCTATAGGTGCCCGCCACGGTATCGGCGATGCGCAGGCCAAAATCGGACTTGCTGCGAATCGAACCCCAGATGCCCTCGCCCACCGGAATTCCCACGCCGTTCTCGGTGAACTTCACTTCGTTCGCCCAGGGCACATCGGCCGGCTTCTGCGCGGCCAGCGCCGTCATGAAGGCATCGCCGGTCTTCAGCAGGCAGGCCTTGTCGCAGCGCTGCTTCATCGCCGCCGGATCTTCCGGCTTCGGCGGCTGCGCCGGCAGGTACTCGTAGAACGGATTGTGCATGCGGTGCGGCACATAGGTGAATATGGCCTCGATGCGATGGATCTTGCTGTCGCGCACGCGGAAGGCCTCGATCAGCGAGATCGAGTTCGGCCACTTCAGGGCGGTCTTCATCTCGCGGCCGTCGGTGAGCTTGTAGCGATCGAACTCATTGGCATGATCGAAAAAGCCCGTGGCCACCACGACTCCGCGTTCCACGTCGATGATGGGATAACGCCGCTCACGGATGCGCTTGTTGATGCGGTAGATGCCGAGCTTGAACTGCGCCTCGCAACCCGGCGAGATCGCGCCGGCGGAGCCGGCCGAAGCCGCGGTGGTGAGAATGCCGTTCTCGAGTCGGCCGCAGTCCGGATCGAACGGCGTGAACACATTGCCGTCGTTCAGCTCCACGGTGTTGAAGTAGCCATCGGCCACGGCGCGCAGGCGCTCGCGCGAGCGACGCTGTTCGGGCGGCAGGATCTCGTTGAAGGTGGGGTCATGCACCACCTTGGTGACATCGGCGAAGGGCGCCGGCAGGCCGGTGTTGCGCACCACAATGGTTTCCGCCTCGGCGATGGCCTTGTCACGGATGGCCAGACGCACACCGAAATACACGGGCTTGCCGTTCTCTTCGGCCGTGCCCACCCAGGCCACATTGCCGGTCTGTGTATCCGCGGCAACCAGACCCGTGGGCGCAACGCTGGTGGCCGTGGCCCACATGCCTTCCTTGCCGAAGGGCAGTTCCACATCGTTCTCGGTAAAGCGCACCACTCTGGCCTGCTTCAGCGAGGCAGCATTGTGCCGGACCATTGCGGCCACGTAGTCGCGCGCGAACTGCGACAGGCAGGCGTGGTCGCAGTCCACCGCGCGCCAGGCGGTGCTTTCACCCGGTGCCTGAGCCAGAGCTGTGCCGGCCGTCAGGCACAGTGCGAGTGCAATTGTCTTCTTCACGTTGGCGTCCTTACGTTGGCGTCTTGTACTACGCTGCGAACAGCTAGGGCAGCGGAATCGCGATGGCCTTGAATGGGCCAGGATCCTTGCCGCGGAATTCGGGGTTGAACAGATACTGGATCTTGCCTTCGACCACATAGACCGTCTTGCCGATCAGCGTGATGCCCGGCGAGGAATTCAATCCATCGCGCAGCACCTGGATGGTGGCTGCATCGCCGTTGATGGTGACCAGCGTGGCGCGACCACTGGTGCCCTCGGCCTGCAGGAAGCGGTTGCCGCCGATGTGGCGCAATCCATCGGGACCGCCCATTTTTTCTGACGCCTTGAGCAGCGTGAGTTGCGCGGGCCTGCCGCCAGCCGGCAGATTCACGCGCCACAGTTCGTTCTTCTGTACATTGTTGATATACAGCGCGCCGTCGGCGCCGAAGTCCAGCCCATCGATGCCCTTCAGCCGGTCATCGGCAACCACCACTTCCAGCGCTTTGCCACCCTTAGGCAGCCGCAGGATGCGACCGCCTGGCGTGTCGCTGGCGTAGGCACTGCCATCCTTCGCGATGGCGATGTCGTTGCAGGTGCCGCCGGGCGCCGGGAAGGGCCAACGCCCGATCAGCTTGCCGCTGTTGAGCTCGAAGGCCACGACTTCGGTGGGTGCAGGCGGACCCGGCGTGCGGGGCCCGAAGGAATTCGCCACTGAACACACCCAAAGCCGCTGCTGGCCCGGATCCGCGAGTACGCCATACACCGAACGCAGGCCGTTTTCGGCATTGGGCGTGATGAACGGGCGGGCCACGGTTTCACCCGGCGCCGCGCGATAGATGATGCCCGGCATGCTGCCGGTGAACAGCGCACCCTGGGGCGTGGAGGTCACGCTCTCCGGATGCACGCCCTTGCCGTCGATGAGGATGTCACCGCGTGGGGCCGGTGCCGAGGCGCAGGCCGTCAAAGCCAGTGTCAGAACCATGGCCAACGCGATAGCTGGCCAACGATATGACGCACAATTTGCTTTCATGACCCGCCGCATCCCTTACGATCTTCGGATGAGAATACATCACATCGGGGCCATAGCCTCCCTGTTGCTGGCAGCCTGCTTGTCCCAGGCGGCACCGGCTTCCAAACCCGTCGACGCCGCGCGCCTGCGCGCTGCGGATGGCGAACCCGGCCAGTGGCTGATGGACGGGCGCAATTACAGCGCGCAGCGCTACAGCACGCTCAAGGCCATCAACGAAGGCAATGTGAAGCAGCTCGGGCTCGCCTGGTTCGCGGAGCTGGACACCTTCCGCGGTGTCGAGGCCACGCCACTGTTCGTCGACGGCGTGCTGTACAACACCAGCGCGTGGAACATCACCAGCGCCTACGACGCGAAGTCCGGCCGACGACTGTGGACCTACGATCCCAAGGTGCCGCGTGAATGGGGCCGCTATGCCTGCTGCGAACCCGTGGCTCGCGGCCTCGCCTTCTGGAATGGCAAGGTGATCATCGCCACGCTCGACGGCCGGCTGATCGGCCTGAACGCGAAGAACGGCAAGCGGATCTGGACGGCGCAGACCTTCGGCAAGGACTGGCCCTATTCCATCACCGGTGCGCCACGCGTATTCGATGGCATGGTGGTGGTGGGCAACGGCGGCGCCGACCTGGGCGTACGCGGTTTCGTCAGCGCGTGGAATGCCGACACCGGCAAATTCCTGTGGAAGTTCTATCTGGTGCCCGGCGATCCGGCGAAGGGTCCGGATGGCGCGGCCTCCGACAACGTCATGGCCATGGCCGCGAAGACCTGGAGCGGCGAATGGTGGAAATGGGGCGGCGGCGGCACCGCCTGGGATTCCATCAATTACGACCCCGAGCTGGGGCTCATTTACGTTGGCACCGGCAACGGCGGCCCGGATGCGCAGCTCTATCGAAGCCCGCAACGTGGCGACAACCTGTTCCTGTGCTCCATCGTGGCCCTGGATGCGAAGACCGGCGCCTATCGCTGGCATTATCAGGAAGTACCCGAAGAAGACTGGGACTACACCTGCACCTCCTCCATCGTGCAGGCCGATCTGACCATCGACGGCAAGCCGCGCAAGGTGCTGATGCACGCGCCGAAGAATGGTTTCTTCTATGTCATCGATCGCACCAACGGACAGTTCATCTCGGCGAAGAATCATGTGCCGGTCACCTGGACGACTGGCATCGATCCGGTGAGCGGGCGGCCGGCGATGAATCCTGAAGCGCACTATGGTGTGGATCCGGTGCTGGTCGCGCCTGGTCCCGGTGGTGGCCACAACTGGTTTCCGATGGCGTTCAATCCGGAAACCGGCCTCGCCTATTTTCCGCAGTACGAGCACTGGTTCATCTATGCGCTGGACCCGGACTTCGTGCCCAAGCCTTTCCGCTCCAATGGCGGCTGGGGCGGATATTCCGGCGCTGCGCTGAAAAAACGGCTCGAGCTGCAGAAGCTGGTCGATCAGCGGGAAAAGACCGCGCTGATTGCCTGGGATCCGGTCAAGCAGGAAGTGCGCTGGAAAGTGCCGCTGCCGCGTCATGGCAATGGCGGCGTGCTCACCACAGCCGGCAACCTGGTGTTCGAGGGCACGACCAGGCAGACATTTGCCGCGTTCAGGGCCACCGACGGCGCGCTGCTGTGGGAAATGCCGGTGCAGTCGGCACCGGTGGCCGGCCCCATCACCTATGAAATGGATGGTGTGCAATACGTGGCCGTGAATGCCGGCTGGGGCGGTGGCGCGGCGCAGATCGAACGCGGCGCCGGCACGGCGCAGAACCGCGCCTCGGCGCGGCTGCTGGTATTCAAGCTGGGCGGCCACAAGCAGTTGCCTGCCCTCGCCCCCGCCGCGCCCATTCCCGATCCGCCGCCGCTGCGCGCCAGCGAAGAGACCGTGCAGAAAGGCGCGGCCCTCTTCGCCCGCACCTGCGCCCAGTGTCATGGCCAGCTTGCCGTGGGTGGCGTAAAAGATCTGCGACAGATGACGCGCGAGACCCATGCGCAGTTCAATGACATCGTGCTCAAGGGACTGCGCGTGAACAAAGGCATGGCCAGCTTCGCCAATCTGCTGTCCGCCGAGGACGTGGAGGCGGTGCATGCCTACGTCATTTCCCGCGCGCAGGAAGACTGGGGCGGCCCCGGGGGCACCGGCGGACCCCATTAGTCGCTGAGGGCAATCGTTGCAGGGCGCTGTCGGGATTGATCACCCGATTGCGTCTGGAGGGGATATCCCTCCAAGAGGTTGCCCATGAGCTCATTCCTGATCGATCGCGGTAGCATCCGTACGGCCGTGCGGATTGCCCTTGCCGCAGGAACCCTGTCCGCCACGCTGGCCCAGGCACAGCAGGCCGAGCCGGCCATCGAGGAAGTCATCGTCACCGGCTCGCGCATCGCCGCGGCCAACATGACCAGCACCAGCCCGATCCTCACGGTGAGCACCGAGGACATCAACACCGGCGGCCGCATGGACATCACGGACATGCTGAACCAGCTGCCGCAGGTGAACGCCAACTACCTGGGCCAGGACATCGGCAACCGCACCAGCGGCCTGTCCTCGGCCGGTGGTGCGGCTACCGCCAGCCTGCGCGGTCTGGGCCCCAACCGCACGCTGGTGCTGGTCGATGGACGGCGCCTGGGCGCGGGCTCGCCGCAGACAGTGATTTCGGCCCCCGGCCCCGATATCGATCAGATCCCCGCCAGCCTCGTGGAGCGGGTGGATGTGGTCACCGGCGGTGCCTCGGCGGTGTATGGCTCGGATGCCATCGCCGGCGTCATCAACTTCATCACCCGGAAGAATTTCGAGGGCGTGCAGATCGACGCGCAGCTCGGTGGCAACTGGCACAACAATTCCAATGGCTTCATCCGCCAGCGGCTGGACGACGCGGGGGAATCCGGCCCCAGCGGCAACACCTGGGATGGCAAGACCGTCAACGCCAGCTTCACGGCGGGCGCCAACATCCTCGATGGCCGCGGCAATGTCACCGGCTACTTCGGGTATCAGTCGATGGATCCGGTGCGCAGTTCGCAGCGCGACTTCGGCAGCTGCCAACTCACCTACGCCGATGCGCTGGACGATGTGTACTGCCTGGGCTCATCCAATTCGAACTACTTCGGTCCGCGGCCCGGCAATGCCGCCTACTCGGTGCAGGGCAATGACTTCGTCTCCCGCGATACGGCTGGCCTGACGCCGCCGGCCTTCTTCAATTCGCAGGGCTACATCTACATGCAGCGTCAGGACAAGCGCTACAACGCCGGCTTCCTGGCCCATGTGGACGTGAACGAGCATGTGAAGCCCTACGCGGAAGTGTCATTCATGGACGACCGCACGCGCCAGGAGGTGGCACCGACCGCGCTGTTCCGCGGTTCCAACGTGATCGGCGATACCGGCAACTATGCCGTCAACTGCAGCAATCCGCTGCTCAGCGCGCAGCAGGCGGCCATCCTGTGCACGCCGCAGCAGATTGCCGACGATCTGGCCAACCCCGGGTCGGCAAGCGCGGATGTGGAAATCGGGCGGCGCAATGTGGAAGGCGGCGCGCGCTATTACGACTTCGAGCACACCAACTACCGCCTGGCGCTGGGCACCAAGGGGCGCATCGCCGAAGGTTGGCGATACGACACCTACGGCCAGTACTACTACACCAGTTTTTCGAACGTCAACGGCGGCGACTTCTCGTTCGCGAAGATCGCCGACGCCTTGCAGGTGACGGGAACCGCCGCCGCGCCGACGTGCATTTCGGGCTCGCCCTGCGTGCCTTACAACATCTTCCGCGACGGTGGCGTCACGCAGGCGGCGCTCGACTATCTGGAAACGCTCGGCACGGCCACCGGCAGCACCGAGATGCGCACCTTCCATGCCGATGTCACGGGTGAACTCGGCACCTATGGCATCCAGCTGCCCACGGCGGATGAAGGCGTGGGTGTGAACGTGGGCTATGAATATCGCCGCGAGCGCGTGCGATACATCCCGGACGCGGCTTACGAAAGCGGCCTGATCGTCGGAACCGGTGGCGCCTATCCGCGCATCGACAACAGCCTGGCGGTGAAGGAGGCCTTCGCTGAAGTGCGCGTGCCCCTCATCCAGGCCAGGCCCGGCATCCACGAGCTGCTGGCCGACGCAGGCTACCGTTATTCGGATTACACCAGCGGCGTGAAGACCGACACCTACAAGTTCGAGCTGCAGTACGCACCGGTGCAGGATCTGCGCTTTCGCGCCTCGTACAACCGCGCCATCCGCGCGCCCAGCATCGTCGAGCTGTTCGTGCCGCAGCTCGTGGGCAAGATCGCCTTCGACGAAGACCCGTGCGCGCCTGGCGAATCCACCGGCGTGGCGGCGGAGCCTTTCGAGAAGTGCGCCAATACGGGGGTGACGGCGGCCCAATATGGCAACGGCGGCAGTACCAACACCATTCCGCAGGGCACGGCCGGACAGCTCACGCAGTTGCAGGGCGGCAATCCCGACCTGAAACCCGAACGGGCCGACACCTACACGCTGGGTCTCACCTTCCAGCCGCAGGCCCTGCCCGACTTTGCCGGCAGCCTCGACTACTACCGCATCAAACTGAAGGATGCGGTGGGCGCGCTGGATGCGCAGGTGATCATGCGCAACTGCCTGGATACGGGTGATCCCACTTACTGCAGCCAGCTCGTACGCCATCCCATCACCGGCACGCTGAACGGGGCCAGTGTCACGGGTGGCGGCTACATCGTGCAGACGAATGTGAACATCGGCGCCGGTCTTCTGGAAGGCATCGACCTGCAGGCGACCTACAAGTGGAGTCTGGGCGACTACGGCACCTTGAGGCTGATGATGAACGGCGCTTACCAGCTCACCAACGAGACCACGCCGCTGCCCGATGGCGGCAGCTACGATTGCGCGGGCCTGTTCGGTCCCACCTGCCAGACCGTCAATCCCCGCTGGCGGCACAATGCACGCGCGAGCTGGGATCTGCCCAGCGATGTGACGGTAAGTGCCACCTGGCGGTTCTACGGCGGCGTGAAGCTCGACAACAACGACTCGAACCCGCTGCTGCTCGGATCAGCCCTCGGCGATGTGGCCACGTTCCGCGCGAAGATTCCGGCGGTGAACTACATCGATCTGGCCGCGAGCTGGCAGATCGACAAGCATCTGCAGCTGCGCGGCGGCATCAACAACCTGCTCGACCGCGATCCGCCGCTGGCTTCGTTCGAGATCGTCTCGGGCGGTGCGCCGAACTACTACGAGTACTACGACGGACTGGGCCGGCAGGTGTTCCTCGCGGTGACCGCGAAGTTCTGAGGTCGCAGATGCGCGGTGCGGTTCAGGCGGACGCGGTCCGCCGGACCGCACTGCGCCAGATGGTGTAAAGACCGGTGCCGACGATCAGCGCGGCGCCGGTGAACATCAGCGAGTCAGGACGTTCGCCGAACACCAAACGACCCAGTACCAGGGCAAACACCAGACGCGTGTAACGAAATGGCACCACCGCGCTGACGTCGCCAATGCGCATGGCTGCCACCAGCGAGTAGTAGCCGATGCCCCCGACGATCAGAATGGCGCCGAAGCGTACGAATTCCGCGCTGTCGGGCATCACCGGCCGGACGCCTGTTGCCAGCAACATGAGCACTCCGGCGGGCACGGCCGAGAAAAAACCCCAGGCCGTGATCTGCGTGCTGGCAATGCCCGCCGGTACGGCACGGCTGCTCAGATCGCGGATCGCCAGCAGGATCACTGTCGCCACGGCAAACAGGGAGGCGGGCTCGAATGCCGCCGTTCCCGGCTGCACGATGAGCAGCACGCCCAGAAAGCCCACACCGATCGCCGTCCAGCGGCGCCAGCCCACCTTTTCGCCCAGGAACAGCGCGGCACCCAGTGTCACGACCAGAGGCGTGGCCTGCAGAATGGCCGAAACACCGGAGAGCGTGGACAGCACCAGCGCCGTGACGAATACCGCCGAACCCACCGCCTCGGTGAGATTGCGCAGCAAAACCGGACGAGACAGCAGATCGCGCGTCAGTAGCGATCTGCCGCCCGCGCGCGCGAACGCCGTGAAGATCAGACCACCGCCCGCGCCCACGACCGTGAGCACCTGTCCCACCGGAAGCCTCGCGGCCAGCTGTTTGAACAGCACGTCTTCCAGCGCGAAACCCGCCATCGCGGCAACCATCAGCAGGCTGCCGCGCAGGTTGTCGGCGGACGCCGCCTTCAGAGGAACGTGTTCTCCAGCACCAGCACGCCCGCGCCGGTATTGGATATCGGCGCATGGTAGTGCTTGTGCACCACCTTCACGTTGTCCTGCAGCGCGCCGCGCATCACCAGCCACATGATGGTCTCGATGCCCTCGGTGCCGGTGCGGCGCATGATCTCGGCGTTGCTGAACTGCGTGAACCATTCCGGATCGCTGGCGATGCGGTCCATGGTTTCCAGATCGAAGTCCACGTCGATGAGGCCGGCGCGCTCGCCCTGCAACTGGTGGCTCATGCCACCGGTGCCCAGCACCACGACCTTCAGGTCCTCGGGAAAGGATTCGATGGCCTTGCGCAGCGCCCTGCCCAGCTTGAGGCAGCGCAGCGCGCTGGGAACAGGATGCTGCACGACGTTCACCGCCAGCGGAATGGCGGTGATGGGCCAGATCTCATGCGTGCCCCACAGCGCGCGGATGGGATTCACGAAGCCGTGATCGACTTTCATCTCCTGGCAGGTGCAGATGTCGAACTCCTGCTCCACCAGCTTCTCGGCGAGGTGCCAGGAAAAAGGAGCATTGCCCTTGAAGGGCGCGACAGGCTTCAGGGCCCAGCCCTCGTCGGCATTGTCGTAGGTATCGGCGCAACCCAGCGCGAAGGTGGGAACCTTGTCGAGGAAGAAGTTCAGGCCGTGGTCGTTGTAGACGACGATGGCAATGTCCGGCTTGTGCTTGGCGAGCCAGTCCTGCGCCGGCTTGTAGCCATCGAAGAAGCGCTTCCAGTACGGCGTCTGCGTCTGGCCGTTGGCGATGGCATTGCCTACCGCCGGGATGTGGGAGCTGGTGACCCCGCCGATGATCTTAGCCATTCCAGTAGCCTCCCCGCTTGGCCAGCTTCTCGCTCAGCCCCTCACCCTTGGCGGTGAGCTTGGCCTGGAACTCCGGAGTCGTGATGCCCTGCATCTTCGCGCCGCAGTCCTGCACCGAAGTACCGCGCGGAATCGCCATCTTCGCCATGTAGTAGATGTTAGCGCCGGCCTTCAGCATGCCGAGGAAGTCCTGCTTCAGCACGAACTCCTTGAACTTGCCCTTGACGCCGTACTTGTCGCAGTAGGCTGCCGGGTCCGCATCGAACTCATCGCGGTTGGCCTGCTCGCAGAAGGAGAACAGCAGTTTGTTCAGCGCATAGGAATCGTGCGCATGTTTGCCATCGAACACATAGGTGCCCGGAATGTCGTCGTAATCGTGCTTGGTCCAAGAGGACATGTGCCCACCCCAGATGTGAAATATCTGTATGGGCAATATTGTAGCCCGCAGTGGAAGGACGCGGCCTCCGAAACGCGTCAGTGGCTGCCGGCGACAGGCGTCTGGCGTTGGCGCAGCGCCTCGTACAGCAACATGCCGCAGGCCACGGAAACATTCAGGCTCTCCACGCTGCCGACCTGTGGCAGGCGCACCAGGAAATCGCAGTGCCGGCGCGTCAGCTCGCGCATCCCCTCGCCTTCACTGCCCATCACCAGGGCCAGTGGTCCAGCCAGGTCGGCCTGATGGGCCAGTTTCTCGCCTTCCATGTCCGCCCCGGCAATCCACAGCCCGGCTTCTTTCAGCAGCTTCATGCACCGGGCCAGATTGGTGACGCTGACCAGTGGCGTGGTTTCGGCCGCTCCGGCCGCCACCTTGCGCACCGTGGCATTCATGCCGGCGGCACGATCCTTGGGCACCACCACGGCCAGCGCTCCGCAGGCATCGGCCGTGCGCAGGCAGGCACCCAGGTTGTGAGGATCCTGCACGCCATCCAGTACCAGCACTACGGGGTTGCTTGCGCCGGTGAGCGCTTCAAGCAGCTCGGCGTCGTGCCAGGGTGGCAAAGGCTCGACATCCGCGACCACGCCTTGATGCGCCACCTCGCCCACGCGTCCCGCGAGGGCCCTGGCATCGGCGCGCTCGGCCTTGATGCCCGCACCCTGCGCCAGTTGCAGCAGTTCGCGCATGCGTGGATCCTCGCGGCGCGCATCGACGATGAGCCGCCGCAGGCGCTGCGGCGAACGCTGCAGCAGCGTACGCACGGCATGAATGCCGAATACCTGCGAGGTACTGCTCACCTGCCGCGGGCCTTGCCCGGTGTCGGCAGTTCCGAGACCAGATCCAGATCGATCAGCCCTTCCACCGGATTGACCGCGGTGACGATGACGCGCACATGCGCGCCGAGCTGCAACCGGCGTTTGCTCTTCAAGCCCACCCAGGCCTGCAGCGCATCGTCCTTCACGTATTCGTCATCGCGCAGGTTGTCCAGATGCAGCAGGCCGTCGGCCGCGGCCTCGATGATCTGCACGAAGCAGCCGAAGTCCACCACCGAAGTGATGATGGCCTCGAAGGTCTGGCCGATGCGGTCACGCAGATAGATGCACTTGAGATAGGCCTCGACGTAGCGATCCGCCTCGTCGGCACGCTTCTCGCATTGCGTGAGATGCTGACCGAGCACATCGAGCTGCGGCGTCTCGTAGGCGCGTCCGGCCGGATCGTTTGCCGACAGCATGGCCTTGATGGTGCGATGGACCACCAGGTCCGGATAACGGCGGATCGGCGAGGTGAAATGCGCGTAGTGCTTCAGCGCCAGCCCGAAATGGCCGAGATTCTCCGGCTGGTACATGGCCTGCATCATCGAGCGCACGATCAGCGTCTCGATGAAGGGCCGCGCGGCCGGATCCTTGATGCGTGGCGCGATCTTCTGCAGATCGCGCGTGCTGATCTCGGCGGGCAGATCCACCCCAACGCCCAGCGCGCGCAGCGTGGTCACCAGTATGTCGAGCTTGCGCTCATCGGGCTGCGCATGAACGCGATACAAGGTGGGCTTGAAGCGTGCGCCCAGTTCACGCGCGGTGGCCACATTGGCCAGCACCATGCATTCTTCGATCAGCTTGTGCGCATCGTTCCTCATCGGCATATCGATGCCCGTGATCTGCTCGGCCGCGTTGAAGACGAAGCGCGGCTCGGGCGCGTCGAAATCCAGCGCGCCGCGGCGATGGCGGGCTTTCAGCAGCAGGCGGTAGACATCGACCAGCGGCAGCAGTTTGTCCACCAGCGCGCCTATGCTGGCGCGCGCCTCCGGACGGCCCTCGAACAGCGCGGCATAGGCGGCGCCATAGGTGAGCCGCGCATGCGAGCGCATCACCGCCGGATAGAACTTTGCATTGCCCAGCGCGCCTACCCGGGATATCTGCATGTCGGCCACCAGGCACAATCGATCGACATCGGGTTGCAGCGAGCACAATTCATCGGAGAGCACCGGCGGCAGCATGGGCACCACGCGGCCCGGGAAGTACACCGAAGTGCCACGCGTGCGCGCCTCATCATCGAGCGATGTGCCTTCGCGAACGTAATGACTTACATCGGCAATGGCCACCAGCAGCCGGAAGCCCTCTGGCGTCGCTTCGGCATAGACCGCGTCGTCGAAGTCTTTCGCATCCTCGCCGTCGATGGTGACCAGCGGCAGATCACGCAGGTCTATTCGCCTTGCGGCTTCGGCCGGATCGACGCGGTGGCCATGCGCCTCCGCATCGCGCACGGCTTCAGGCGGAAATTCGCGCGGCAGCGAGAGCTTGGCAATCGCAGCCTCGATGGCCAGCGTCACGGGCTTTTCCGGATCGAGCAACCGCTCGACGCGCGCCACGCCGGCGCCGCCCTCTTCCGGAAACTTCACGATGCTCGCGATGACCCAGCTGCCCTGGCGCGCGCCATTCAGATCAGTCGGTGCGACCGTGCAATACAGGTTCAGGCGCCGGTCGGCGGACTGCACGCTGGCGGTGCGCCCGCGGACTTCCACCGTGGCCAGGAATGCCGTCGTGCCGCGCGCCGTCACTTCGATGAGCGTGCCGCTCCAGCGCCCATCGTGGCCCTGCGTTGCCGCCACCCGCACCTGGTCGCCGTGCATCAGCCCCGTCATTTCCCTGGGAGGCAGAAATACGCTTTCAGCCAGGCCCTCGCTGCGTACGAAGCCGAAACCCGCGCGATTGGCGCTGACGATGCCGGTCAGCGTACGAGTCGCGCCCGTGGCACCGTGCCGCGGCGCGGCACGCCCGCGCCCACCGAATTGGGGCGGCCGTGAACGGCCACCCTGCGGGCCGGCTGCCGGGCGACGGGATTTATCATGAGAGCGTGATTTTTTCAGGGAAACCTCTGGCAATTGGGGGGCACGGACGGCGCCCGCATAGAAGAATGTCAAGTCTATCCCAGCCACAGGCCCGGAGGACCGGCCAGCGGCAGGGCTGTCGTTGACTTCGGGGGGCCCCGTTGCGTACATTTCGCCGCCCACTGTGCCCAGGTGGCGGAATTGGTAGACGCACTAGTTTCAGGTACTAGCGAGTAACATCGTGGAGGTTCGAGTCCTCTCCTGGGCACCAACACCTAGTTTCAAGACGTCTTAGAACGTCTCACAAACACTCGGAACGACACCAAAGCCCTGCAAAGTCAGGGCTTTTTTGTATCCGGCCGTCTCACCTCGTGCCGTGCAAGCTCGACGATCCTGTGGGTACATTTGTGGGTATCTGGGCATCCTTCTGGATCGGTCCCCTTTTTGTGGGTATCGACTGTCTTCCACCAGACACAGGCAATGCTCGAATCGACCTCGGTCCTCTACCTTGGGGATCATGGCGATCGAAACCGACAAGCTTACCGCCCTGGCTATCAAGTCTCTGGCAGCCGAAGGCGCACCTGCCAAGAAGCATTTCGATGGCGACGGCCTCTACTTGGACGTGAGAGCCAAGGGATCCCGCTACTGGCGACTCGCCTACCGTTTTGCAGGTCGCGAGAAGCTCATGGCCCTTGGGGTCTATCCAGAAGTCAGCTAGGCTGAAGCACGCCAGCGACGAGATGAGGCTCGGATACTGCTGCGCGACGGCACAGATCCACTGGCGGCCAAAGAAGAACAGCGAGTTACCGACCGCCGGATCCTGGACGCGGCCTTCCCTAAAGTCGCCGCGGCATGGCTAGCGTTCAAGCAAAAGGGATGGGCCCCGTCGACATACAGCAAGGCCAAGGTCGACACGGGCCTAGTGTGTCACTGCAGCAGCTCTGGGATCGGGCCCTTGCTTAGCGTGACGACCAGAATCAATCCAGCGATCACTCTCGCGCTAAGTCCCTAGATGCACCAGAGCCATTATCCGCCCCTAGAAGGAACGCAGGTAACGTTCGAAGGCCTTTCGCCTGAGGAACGCTGTGAAAGTGGGTGACGCGCGCTCGAGCCACCAGAACAGTTTGCTCCACGCCGGGATTACGATAATCGCCCGGTTCCGCGCCACCTGATCCAGCACCTTGCGCGCAAATATCGAAGCGTCCATCGGAGAGAATCGCTCGTTGCGCCGGGCGGACATCTCGCGCTGTTTGTCCTCTGGAAGTGGCATCAGGAGGATGCCATGCTTTCCACCACGCAGAATGGGCGTGCGAACTACACCGGGGCAAATAACGCTCACTCGTACTCCGCGAACCTGCGCCTCGATTCTCAAGCCCCTGGATAGCGCCACAACTCCGTACTTCGTGGCGGAGTAACCCACTCCGGCAGATATAACCAGACCGGCCATCGATGCCGTATTGACGATGTGGCCGAATCCTTGCCGAATCATGACCGGATAGGCGGCCTGCACGCCGTTGACGACGCCACCCAGATTCACCGCAATAATCCGCTGCCAGGCGTCGATGGTGTAATTCGCGGCCTCGCCTGCAACAACAATACCGGCATTGTTGAAGATGTAGTCAAGGCGACCCATCTTTTCCACCGTCTCGGATACGAGTGCACTGACCGCAACAAAGTCGCACACATCGACACGCTTGGCGAAGGCACGTCCGCCCTTATCGCGGATTTGCGCGGCAGCCACCTCCGCGTCTTCAAGGTCAATGTCCGCCAGAACGACTTGGCAGCCGAGCTGCGCAAGAGCCTCTGAGATCGCTCTGCCGATCCCCGACGCTGCGCCGGTCACTATGGCGACCCCACCGTTAAATGTGCGAAGACTGTCTGTCATTCGTATTCCTCCGCAGCCCGGCTTCCCTTTCAGCTACTGCGCACGCTCCTGCGGCGCGACGTCAGCCTCGTTAAGGAGCCCATGTTCCGTGAGCTGCTTGTGGCCCTCCGCGAGCAGCCTTCCAGGCAGCATACGTCTTAGGCGTGTCTACGACTTTGAGCTTCCCCCACGCGGTCAGAACACTTTGACGAGTTGCCCCTTTCTCGTGCTTCAGGTACTCAGCCATAAAGTTGATGTACCGTCCATGTGGCACTCTCGCACCCAGCGAGACTGCGACGCTATCGCCCAGCAGCTAAACACCAGACCGAGAAAAGACATGGCTACAAGACGCCAGAACTGATCTTCTTCGAGCGCTAGTCAGCGTTGCACTTCGAAGTTGAGACGACTCGGTCAGACTAGTTTCTGCACACTGCTTCAATGTTGTTCCCATCAGGGTCCAGAACAAAGGCGGCGTAATAGTTCTCTGCGTATCGCGGCCTGAGACCTGGAGCACCGTTAGACACCCCGCCTGCATTCAGCGCTGCTTTATAAAAAGCGTCAACAGAGTCACGCGCTGACGCAGCAAATGCGACATGAAGCTTCTCAATAGGAGGTTTGCCGCCAAGGTGACTCGACAGTCTTGTTTGTGTATACTATGACACATCTATACACACTGGCAAGTACTCATGCGAACCAATATCGTTATTGACGACACCCTTATGAAGAATGCACTCAAGGCGACTG
>Ga0164241_10002054_pt1 | contig 22774 bp, 23 predicted proteins | sample OricomyardsoilBY_FD_108780 | JGI IMG/M metagenome (GOLD analysis project Ga0164241, IMG submission 108780) | Backyard soil microbial communities from Emeryville, California, USA - Original compost - Back yard soil (BY) | ecosystem: Environmental > Terrestrial > Soil > Unclassified | place: USA... | reverse complement strand
CTTCGACCGCGTGACACGGGGCCTCCGGAGTAGCCCACCGACGACGGTGTTTCGCTACGAGCCGGACAGCGAGGACGGGCGATGAAAAGGCTTCAGTGGATTTTCGCCAACGCCCTCAACGTGACGTTGTCCGGCAACGACCATAAGGTCATCTACTGGACCGCGAAGCAGGAGTTCGAAAAAGCGAGCGAGCATTCGCTGCTCCGTGATGTGCCTGACGACGTCCGCGCGATCTGCATTGAACGCGACACGATCCTGCAGCTGCAAATCTACCCGAACACCCCGGTGCATTTCGTTGGCTTCACGCACTACGATCTCGACGAGCTGATCGAGGCCGCGTACGTGTGGCTGTGCGCGGCACGCAAGGTGCCGCCCGAGTTCTCGCTGATCTGCGGCAAGGCGCAGGAGAAAGGCCATCACGACGGCCCGTCATGTGGCGGCGTTTGCGTGCTCAAGACGGGACACGACGGGCGCTGCCAATGCGTTGGCGACAAGGACGGCCCGGGCAGCTGCCCCGCCTAGTACTGAGACACGAAAGCCCGCGAACCTTGCGGGTCGCGGGCTTCCTGAGGCGCTTTGGTCGGCGGCTTCAGGAAGGACTGTGGCAGATGAGCACGGTATCAGCAAGAGTTTCGGGGCAGGGTTCCGCAGCGAAACGCATTTGGACAGGCGTACCGAACAAGGGCGAGCGCCGTCGAGTACGCGTGGGCATTGATGAGGACCTCGCTTGGTTTCTCGAGTGCGGTGGAGCAGTGCTCGGCGAGAAGGGCACCCTCGGCGGCATCATCGCGCAGCTCGAGCGCGGCGGTGTCGGCGGCGGCATGCCGAACACGGACCCGTACAAGGACGAGCAGATTGGGTGGGGGCGCACCGGTGGAACGATCGGCCAGGTCGAGCGCCATCGCTGGCTGACGACTGCTTGGCTCGCACTCACCCCTGAGAGTCAGCGAGTACTCCTCGCGCGCTACGCGACGCCGCCCGCCGACTACCGCTCAGACGAAGGGTACGGCGCGCGCGACAAGTACGTGGAAGGCGCACATCCGGTCGGCCCACGTCCAATGCAGGCGATCGGCAAAAGCGGGAAGCCGGTGAAGCGAAAGCAGTTCGAGGCTCGCCTACAGCGCTGGCAACGAGAGGCTGATCGAATCTCGGCAGCCGCCCGCCGTACTAGCGTCAATGCCGAGCTCGGCGAGTTCGCGACCCTGGCGATCATGCTGTGTGCGCACCCAGGCAAGCTGGCCGATGCCTGTGCGAGCCCAGGCAAGGCGAATCGCGAATTGCGCAAGACGGCGCTCGACGCTGCCAAGGCAGCCAGCGAAAAGGCTCACGCCGAATGGTCCGAGTCGAAGCGCGGGGCCGATCCAGCACGCACTCGCGAGCAGCGCGTGAAGGTCGGTGGACAATGAAGCGCTGGCTGACGACCACCGAGCTTGGCAACGCCCTGGCGGCCAAGTCGACGCGCGTTGCCAAGCTGAGCAGCCGCCGCCGCGCCGAGTACGCTCGCCGCCTGGTGGAGCGCGCCGAGCGCTTGGAGAGTGTGCGCTGCTCCAAGCGCGAGGGGCGTCGCATGCTCGTGAGCGTGAGCGCGCTGGCCTACCTGCTGCCCTCCGAGGTCGCCACCGTCGACCGGCTGGACGTCGAGTTTGGGAAGCTCGCGCAGAACCAACGTGCGCTCCGGCGCCAGGTACGCGGTCATGCCGCTCTGATTTCCGACCACGCCAAACGGCTAAAGGTGGTTGAGGAAATTACCAAGGAAACAGCGCTATATCAGCAGCGAATCGCGCCGCTGCTCGCTGCGCTGTGACGCACTTTGGACGCACGCTCGCCGCACGCCATGCACACCCCTTCATAGCCGCACGCGCCCTAGGCGCGAGTGCACACACGCAGCGAGGTCGTCTTGTTCGAACATCGTCCAACCCTCGCAATCGAAGTCGCCCGTTTTGATTACCGAGCCAATCCAGCTGCCCAGCGCACCAGTCTTGCGCCGTCGCCCACGGCCGCTCAGCGAGCCCTCTGGACTCGAGGAGCTGTTGAAGCCGGACCCGGACGCCCTCTGGGCGAAGGGGCTGAGGAACTTCCTGGAAGGGCGGAACGAGCGACCGGCGGAAAGGCGCCGGTCCGCTATCGCGGCTGAGGTCGAGGAGCTATTCGCCGAAGCGCAGCGCATGCCGCGCGCGCGGCGCTGACCCAAAAGCATGGCCGGAGCGCCAAAGGCGGCTCGCAAAGGCTGCCGGCAGCAGAGTCCGAGCCCAGTCCCCCGAAAGCGTTTGCGCGTGAGTACGGGGATGGTCCCAATCCGATGATCTCCGTTGAACTCAAAGGCGACAAGCGCATGGTGGCCGACCTGGCCAAAATGCGTGCCAAGGCCATGCCGTATGCGGTGCGCAACGCGCTCAACACGGCAGCCTTCGAGACCCGGTCCATCTGGCAGCGGGAGATCAAGTCGACGTTCGTAAACCGCAACACCTACACCGTGAACTCGGTTCGGGTGGAGCAGGCAAGTACGACGAAGCTCGAGGCCAAGACCGGCAGCCTTGCCGACTACATGGACGAGCAGGAAGAGGGCGCGACCATCCGAGGTAGCGGCCCGCACAAGGCCATCCCAACGGCCGCCGCTGCTGGTCAGTCAGGCGGGACGCGCACTCGGCTCATCCGCGGGCGCTTCTACCTGGGGGCCATCCAGGTGGCCCACCCTGCCCTGTCAGGTGGGCGTCGACAACAGAACGCCATCGCCATCGCCGTGGCCCGCAAGCAGGGCAAGAGTGTGGTGCTGCTGAACAGGCCCAAGGGAGGCAAGGCGCTCTTCCTGCTGGGCAAGGGCACCAAGCGCAAGCTCAAGGCGCGCATGCTTTGGGACGTCTCGCGCGGCTCGGTAAAGGTGAAGCCCGAGCCAACGTTGGAGCGTTCGATTGCTCAGGTGAAGCCGAAGCTCGAGCACATGATGCAGGCCTCGCTGACGCAGCAGATGCAGCGGTTCAATGTGGGCAAGTGACGCTTGCGGCGCTACATCACCTAGCAGTGAAAGACGCCAAGACCGTCCTCGCGCTGCTGCACGAACGAGTGACCTACGACCGCCTCGCTGGCGCGCTGTACCGCAAGGGAGGCCCCGGCGTTCCAGCTGGTCAACGGCTCGGTTCGCCGGACAGCCACGGTAGGCGGCAAGCCACCTTTGCTGGTACCCGCTACGGCGTCGATTGGCTGATCTGGCTGCTGGAGACCGGTTCATTCCCGACCGAGTGCCTCTCACACCAGAACCGAGACAACGGAGACGACAGGTTTTCTAACCTGATAGAGGGCAAGCGAGAGCCGTGCAAGAAAGGCCGGGCCGCAGCTTTCCTCGCCAAGGCCAAGCAACGCTTTCCAGACTCCGGGCACGACCTATCTCAGGTGGTGTACTTGAACACATGGACCCGCGTCCGGATCTCTTGCCCGACCCACGGCGCCTTTGAGCGGAAGCCCGAGGGCTACCTCGGCTCGACCCATGGCTGCCCCACATGCTGCATCGAGCACCAGAACGCTTCCGTCAGGAAGACCGACGAGCAGCGCCGCGAGACTGAGCGGCGTTACCGAAAGGCCAATCGAGCGCTCTACAGTGCTGCAGCGCTCCGGTACTACCACCGCAACGTCCGCACCAATGCCGACTTCACAGTGGCGTTGGCTTGTCGCAACCTAATAGCCCGCGTCCTGTACGATACCAAGCGCAGGCGGAACGGTCGCACAGAAGCCCTACTTGGGTACTCCTTCGCAGAGTTCAAGGCCCACATCGAGGACCAGTTCGAACCGTGGATGAGTTGGGCGAACCACGGCGAATGGCACGTCGATCACATCTTCCCGGTCTCGCGCTTCATTCGCATGGGCGTGATCGATGTGAAGGTCATCAACGCGCTGTCGAACCTCAGGCCCTTGAGCAAGCAGGCCAACATGGCCAAGCGCGACAAGGTGATTGGCACGAGTGTTGCCAGCTAAAACGGGCGGGTCCTCCGACATGGGTGCCGGATAGGCGCCGTTTAACATTGCGACCGCGGTCCGAGAGACAAAAGTCGTTTTTTTCGTGGGGTCAACCGAGCGTCAACCACGACGTCAACCGCTGACCCACCGCTGGAATGGCCCCCCGCCACATCAAACAGTCCGCCCTTGCCGGAATGGCCGGGGTGTCGAAGCAGGCGATCTCCAAGAGGTGCAAGAAGGACTTGGCGCCGGCCATGGTCGGCGACCTGGTCGACCTCGACCACGCGCTTGTGAAGGCCTTCCTGCAGGACCGCGGTCGCAAGGCTCCAGCCCCTCCCCGCGCTCCGACCAAAAGCCCGAAAGCGGCCCGTCCCGGCCACCCCGAACCGACGGCGGCCACCGACTTCGCCGATCTCCCGCCGAGCGCACCGACCGGCTACCGACCGAACCTCGACGCTGACGACCCTGCCGCTGGCTTCAGCGTCGGCTCGCCTGAAGATCTCGAGGCCGTCGGGGAAATGCTCCGCCCTCTCATCGAGCGCTTTGGCACCGACGAAGGCTGCAAGAACTGGCTGATCGCGCTTCGCGAAAAAGAAAACATCCGCGCCAAGCGGCTCAGCAACGAAGAGACCGAGGGGCAGCTAGTCCCACGCGAGTTCGTGTTTGTGCACATGGTCGCGCTCCTCGAGGAGCTGTTCAAGCGCCTGATCGGCGATTTGCCGAAGTCGCTCGTGCGACGACTGTTCTCGATGGCGCACACCGGCGCGTCGCATGCGGAAGGAGAGCGTGAGGCTCGCGAAGCCGTGAGCACGCACCTCGACGCTGCGAAGGCGAAGATTTCAAAGACGATTCGGGATGCAGAACGACGCGCAGCAGAAAGGCGCGCTCGAGCCGACAGAGGAGCAGGCGAGATGGTGCGCGGAGCAGATCGAGGGGCTGACAACCCGGCTTGACCCACTCACTCCGTCCGAGTGGGCGGAGCGCAATCGATACCTCCCCCAGGGCGTAACGCCGCTGCCGGGTCTGTTCAGCTTCAAGGTCACGCCGTACCTCCGCGAGATCGTCGACTGCCTCGGCGTCGAGTCTCCAGTGCGCTGGATCACCGTCATGAAGGGCGTCCAGCTCGCCATGACGACGGGCGTGCTCGAGAACGGCATCGGCTATTTCATCGAGCAAGTGAAGTCGGCCTCGGTGATGATGGTCACCGCGGACAGCGATCTCGCGAAGCTGCGCATGGAGCAGGCGATCACGCCGATGCTCCAAGAGTCGGGCTTGATGCCCCTCATCAAGTCGAACGACGAGGGCAACAACAGAAAGAGCGGGAAAACAGACAAGAAGTTGGATTGGGTCGGCGGTGGCTGCCTCATTCCCAACGGCGCGCAGAACCCGAACAAGTTTCGGTCGCTGCCCATCCGCATCATGTTGCGGGACGAGATCGACGGCTGGCCCGACGTAGTGGGCACGAAGAGCCAGGGCGATCCGATGAAGCTCACCGAGGATCGCACCGCGACCTACGAGGATGAGCGCAAAATTCTCGATATCTCGACGCCTCTCGTCAAAGGGCAGTCGAAGATCGAGAAGCAGTTCCTGCTGGGCGACCAGCGCTATTACTTCGTCAATTGCGTCGCGTGCGGGCACTCGCAGCGTCTGCGCTGGAGCCAGACCTCGCCAGAGGGTGTCGTCAGTGGCATCGTTTGGGACACGGACAAGAAGACCGGCGAGCTGGTCCCCGGTAGCGTCCGCTACCTCTGCGAAGCGTGTGGCCACGCTCACACTAACGACGATAAGACACGAATGCTGGCGCCAGAGAACGGCGCCCAGTGGATCCCAACCGCGGTCCCGAGCTCACCGGACCGCCGGAGCTACCACCTCAGCGCGCTCTATTCCCCGGTCGGGATGCAGACCTGGGAAGCTCTCGTTCGAAAATTCCTCGAAGCCTGGGATCCGGTCAGGAAGGTCGTTCGGGACTTCGAAAAGTTCCAGGTCTTCTACAACAACGTGCTCGGCGAGAGCTACGAACTCAAGGGCGAGAAGGTCAAGTTCGAAGCGGTCTCGGGCCACCGCCGTCATTGCTACAAATACGGCGAGATCCCGAACAAGTGGGCCACGCAATTCGCAGGCGGGCCCATCCAGCTTCTCGTGTGCACGGTCGACGTTCATGATGACAACCTAGCGGTCTCGGTCTGGGGTTGGTGCCGAGACAACCGAGTGTTTCTGATCGACTACGAGCGCTACGAGGGAGACACCGAGCAGCTCGACGACGCGGAGACTTGGGTCAGGCTGCGCACCCTCATCGAGACGAAGGAATATCGCGCCGATGACGGCAAGCGATATCGGCTCGAGCTGACGCTCGTCGATTCAGGCTACCGCCCATCCCAAGTTTACGAATTTGCAGAATCGTGTGGCGTAGGCGTTTTCCCGGTAAAAGGCCGTGCAGAATCGCCGAACGGCGCAAGCCACAAGGAATTCTCCGAGTTCACCACGCCGCTCGGAACCATCGCCTACGGCATCACCGTCGACATCTACAAGGACCGTTGGAGTGCGTTGCTGAAGCGCCAATGGGACGGTCAGAGCCAGCAACCTGAAGGCTTTTTTAACGCCCCAATCGACGCGACGGACGCGCAGCTCAAAGAGCTGACGGTCGAAGTGAAGCGCGAGAAGGTGCAACCGGGAACACGAAAGCGCATTGGCACCGAGTGGCATCGCCCAAGCGGTGCGCCGAACGAGCTCTGGGACACGCTCGTGTACTCCAGCGCCGCCCTCGAGATGATCGCTCGCGACATTTGTATCCGCCAGTGGGAGCTGAAGTTCGTGGACTGGAAAGCATTCTGGGACGCCTGCGAGCAGCAAAAGCTTTTTTTCTCAGAACCTCCGAACTGAAGCCATGACCACCTGCTGCCAAGACGACCCTGCGTTTTGGCAGGAGCAACTCACTTCGATGAAGGCCACCGTGCGAGCGCTCAGCGCCGCAATCACCGCCTTCGCGATCAGCAATATCCAAAATTACCAGCTGGATACCGGGCAAACCCGCCAAATGGTGACGCGTGCCTCGCTGGCAACTTTGCGCGATACGCGTGCGGAACTGCTGAACGAGATCGCGGTGCTTGAGGTTCGCCTCGGATGCGGCAGCGGCAGCACCCATGTGGTGCCGGGCTTCTGATGGGACGCCGTCGCCGCTCAAAAGTGCGCCCGCGCGCGCGCCACGACTCCGTCGCGCCAGCAGTGGAGCACCAGTCGCCAGTCCCAGTCGCTGCCGCCAACCTCGAGCCTTGGCGCTATTCGTACGATGACGGGACGAAGTTCCCTGGCGGCTACGGGCCGACCGAGCTGCTGCTCACGGACTATTGGACGTTGAGGCAACGCAGTTCCGAGCTGTTCGAGCGCAACCTTTACGCCCGCGGCCTGATTCGCCGCCTCGTCACCAACGAAATCAACGTCGGGCTCCACCTCGAAGCAACGCCCGAGGAAGCAATCCTCGGCTTAGCCGAAGACTCGCTCGCGGATTGGTCCGAGACCACCGAGAACCGCTTTTCACTTTGGTGCGACAACGCGCGGCTCTGCGATCAGACCGAGCGGCTAACGTTCGGTGAGCTGCAGGTCGCCGCTCGATGCGAAGCGCTGGTCGCTGGCGATGTGCTGGTGGTGCTTCGGCAGGATCCGCGCACGCAGCTGCCGCGCGTTCAGCTGATCAGCGGTGACCGGGTGCAGACGCCATTTGGCATCACCCCATCGGGCACGAACGAGGTTTGCCACGGTGTGGAGATCGACTCTCTCGGCCGCCAAGTCGCGTACTGGGTCACTCAGAAGGACGGGACCGCCAAGCGGCTGCCAGCATTCGGCGAGAAGTCTGGCCGACGGTTGGCCTGGCTGGTTTACGGCACCGACAAGCGCCTGGACGATGTGCGCGGCAAGCCTATCTTGTCGCTCGTACTTCAGTCTCTGAAGGAGGTTGATCGGTTCCGCGACAGCACGCAGCGCAAGGCGCTTGTCTTGAGCATGCTGGCGATGTTCGTCGCCAAGGGTGAGGCCAAGCCGGGGTCGCGGCCACTCACGCGCGGTGCAACGGGAAGCGGCCGAGAGCTCCAACCGGACGCTACCGGCGGTGCTGCTCGCGAATTCAAGACCGCCCTGCATAACCCGGGCTGGTCGATCGAGGAGCTACAGCACGGCGAGGAGCCCAAGGCATTCAAGGTCGACGGCACCGTCGAGACCTTCGGGGTCTTCGAGCAATCGATCATCCAAGCCGTCGCATGGGCCAACGAAATCCCGCCCGAAATTTTGATGCTGTCGTTCGGCTCGAACTACAGCGCGAGCCAGGCGGCGATCAACGAATTTAAGATGTACCTGAACAAGGTTCGCACCTCGTTTGGGAATGCTTTTTGCCAACCGATTTACGTCGAATGGCTGCTCGCGGAAGTGCTCTCGCAGCGAATTGAAGCGCTAGGCCTCATCGAGGCGACCCGCGATTCGCAGCTGTACGACAAACTGGCGGCTTGGATCTCGGCGGATTGGTCAGGGCAAATCAAGCCCGCGGTCGACCTTTCCAAGCTCGTTTCCGGCTACGACGCGATGGTCGCCGGCGGCTACATCACCCGTGATCGCGCCGCGCGGGAACTCTCCGGCACGAAATTTTCGAAGAACATCAAGAAACTTCGGCGGGAAAACATGCAAGTCGCCGAAGCAAACGCGCCGCTCGCGGAGCTTGAGGCACTCAAGAAGCCTGCCGCATCCGCGGGCAGCGAAGCCGGACCAACCGAGGCTAAAGGCCAGGGCGACGACGGCGCCGACGATGCGGTCGAGGGCCACGCCAACACGCGCCCGCGTTTGGAAGTCGTCCGCCCGCCCCCAAAACTGCTCGAAGCCGCTGAGTAGCTGCTCGAGCGCGAGGTAACGAATGCGTCATATGCTCCTTCGCGCGGACATCGCGGACCAACTTGCCCGGCTCTATCGGACGTCGCCGGCGCCGGCCGCAGCCGACCTGCTGCGCTTCCGTGAAGCCCGCGCCGCGCGACCGCACTCTGCCACCAAGGTCATTGGTGCGCGTCCGGCCGCCGCAGCGGAGCCCGAGAACTACGCCGTAGTGGGCAACACCGCGCAGATCACGGTCGAAGGCGTGCTCTCCGAAGAGCCAGACTTCTGGGCGTGGCTGTTCGGCATGGACGGCACCACGTACCGCGACATCCGAGACGCGCTCGCGCTTGCGGCGGCGGATCCGCTTGTCAGAAACGTCGTGCTCGCAGTCGCGAGCCCTGGCGGCTATGTCGACGGCCTATTCGAGACGCTCGCCGCGCTCGAGGCGTTTCCGAAGGACATGACCGTGCGCGCCACCGAGGCGCAGTCCGCGGCCTACGGGCTGTCAGCAATGGCAGGGCCGATCACTGCGCTCGGCCCCGCCTCGTGCTTCGGTAGCGTCGGCGTCGCTATCGACTACACGTTTAGAGCGGACGTCGAATACGTCAGCCTTACGAGCACCGAGGCGCCCAACAAGCGCCCCGACCCACGCACCGCAGAGGGCAAGGCGGTCGTCGTGGCCGAGCTCGACGCGCTGCACGAACTCTTCGTCGACGCCATTGCCCGCGGCCGCGCGCGTGCAACGGGCAAGGACTTCTCGGTCGAGAAGGTGAATTCGACGTTCGGGCGCGGAGCCACGTACCTCGCCGAAGCCGCGAAAGCGGCCGGCATGATCGACAAGATGCCGCGCGCCGTGAAGAGCGGCGCCAGCGCCGAAGCGGCACCCACAACTCCAATTGCCGCTGATGGCGGCGAAGAAAAGGTAGTCACGATGACTCTTCCCGTCCTCACCAAAGAGCAACTCAAGCTGCAGTACCCGGAGCAATGCGCCGCCCTCGAGGCCGGCGTGCTCGAAGAGGAGCGCGATCGCGTCGATGCTCACCTCACGATGGGTGAGGCTTCTGGCGACATGGCGACCGCGATCGAAGCGGTGCGCAAAGGCTCCAAGATGACGAGCCTGATGCAGGCCAAGTACATGAGCGCTGGCATGAACCGCAAGGACCGCGACGACCGCCAAGCCGATTCGGACACCGCCGGCGCAGTCGTAGCGGGTACCGCCAAGACTGGTGGCACGCAGGGCGGCGCAGCTCCGCTCGACAACGGCGACCTCGTTGCCGGCGCCATGGGTCTGTCCCTCCCGAAGCCCGCGGCCTGAGCGCCGCGCCTCACCCTCCAGCTCACCCCTCAGAGGCTTTGAAGCAAAATGCCCAATATCGTCAAAACCACGCTCGACAACGGCGGTGTGATCGCTCCTGGCGCCTCCTACAAGACGCGCCCCGAACTCATCACCTTCACCGGGGTCGCCACGCTGCTCGCTGGCTGCATCTTGGCTCGTGACACCTCAACCATGAAGATGGTCCCGTACGTCAAGGGCGGAGTGGCCAACGGCAACGGCGTCCCGGACACCGTTCTGCTGTACCCGGTCACGTCTACGGGCGCCGGTGACGTGATGTCCGATGTACTCATCCGTGGTGATGTCCGCAAGGAACGCCTCGTGATCAACGCCGATGGCACCGACGCCAACATCGATGGCGCCGTGATCGATCAGCTGCGAGCGAGAGGGATCACCCCCCTCACGACGAAGCAGTTGGCTGTTCTCGATCCGTGATCGAGCCGCACTCCGCGTAGCCAAAACAAGCACTGAAAGCCTCGCTACCCGCGCACCGCAGCGCGCTTGGTCGGCGGCGCGGAGGTGCGCCCATTTCCCGCAAAAAGAAGGCGATTCCATGTCTGACAACAGCACTACGATGATGCTCGAGCGCTTCAAGCTCGAGGTCGGCACCCCCAGCTTCTTCGGAGGCATCTTCACGACGAAGCCCAAGGGCGTGCACATGACCGAAAAGGTCGAGATCGATATCGAGCGCGAAGAAGAGGACATCGCTGTCCCCGTCCAGCACATCACGTCGAGCTACCGAGACAACGAGTTCGACCAGGCCGTGAACAAGGGTTTCACGCCTCCGATCATCAAAGAGGCGTTCGGCGTCGTGATCTGGGAGCAGATCAAGCGACAGCCGGGTGCGAATCCGTTCGAAAACCCGGACTTCGCCCGCAATGCCGGGGAGCGGGCGTTCAATGGCGTGCGCGTCTTGGCCAATAAGGTGCGCCGTACGGTCGAGCTGATGGGCTCGCAGGTTCTTCAAACCGGCGTCATCAACGTGCCGGACTTCGGCGGCAACACGGCGTTCAGCCTCGACTTCGGCATGCGGTCTGGTCACAAGATCACCGCGACCACGTGGGCCGCCAACGGCTCCACCGGCACGCCCCTCGCCGATATCAGCGGCGCTGCACAGATCGTCCGAAAGGACGGCAAGAAACGCTGCAATCAGCTGGTTTTCGGCACCGGCGCCATGCAGCGCTTCCTGGCGAACCCCGGCGTTCAGCTGCAGCTCGACAAGTTCAAGATCAACCTGGGCGCCCTCACTCCTGGCATGCGCAGCGAGACCGAGGACGCGACCTTCTACGGGTACATCTGGATCGACCAGTACCAATACGAGATGTGGCTGCTCGACTCGTATTACCGGCACCCGCAGACCGGCGTCATGACGCCGTACATGAACGACAACAAGGTCATCGTGCGCAGCACCAAGGCGCGCATGGATCTGAGCTGGGGCCTGATCCCGCGCCTCGTCCCGTCGGACGCGCGCGCTCAGCAGTTCTTGCCGGGCCGCCTCACCGCGCTGGACCTCGGCATGGATCTGCAGCCGTACAGCTACATCCCGTCCGACGGCGAGTCGCTGATGATCAACATGGGTGCTCGGCCGCTGTGCATCCCGGTCGAGATCGACTCGTACGCTTGCCTCACCGTGTTCTGAGCCCGCCGGCGCTGCCGCTCAGCGAGTAAGCGCCGGCCGTTCGCCCCCCCACAACTTTTCAAAGAAAGCAGCATATGGCAACTCGCAGCAACAAAGAACTCGTCAGCGACATCGTCGCGGTGTCCAGCAAGCTCGGCAAAACAGTCGAAACTGACGGCCTCGGCAATCCAGAACTCGTGAAGCTCTTGGAAAGCTTGCAGGCGGAAGTGCCATCGGCGGGTTCCGAAGCGTCGAATCTCGTAACGTCCGATCAAGAGCGGCTGCAGAAGGAAGCTGTGCAGCGCGCGAGCGAAGCTGCCGAATCGAACCGCTTGCGCGAGGAGGCTGCCAAGGCTGCGGCGAATGGCACGGCTGAATACCGTGTCGCCCCCGGTAAGTCGATCGTTTGCCTGCGCGGCCACGTCGATGAAAATCAGCCGATCTCCGCGGCCGACTTCAAAGACGGAGATTTCGCCCTGAAGGACCTGCTCGGGCGCGGCGCAATCGTCCGGGCCAAGTGAGCCTTTCCGGCCTGGCTGCGATGGCAGCCGCTGATCTTCAGTCGATTGTAGGCGACGAGAAGACCGGTGGCTGCGCCATCACCCTCCAAGCGCCCGATGGCAGGGTGGCCGAGCTCCGTGCCATGCAGCAGGACATCGCGCATGCCGTCGATCCCGAAACGGGAAAGACGGTAAGCGCGCGCCGCGTGTCAGTCGCGTTGTCGATGCGCGACCTAGCGCTCGTCGACATGGAGCCTATCCGCGAGCTCGACGCCGCCACCCAAAAGCCGTGGGTGGTGACGTTCGCCGAGACGGTTAGCTCCCAGCCGCAGACCTTTTGCGTTGCCGAGACGATTCCGGATCGCACGCTCGGCTGCCTCGTTCTGATTCTCGAGTTCTTCGAGTCCGAGCCGCCCACGTAGCCCATGCCTGTCGCGACTGTACCGTCGAAAATCACGACTCTGATTGATCGGGTCGACAACAGCGAGCTGATTTGCAATCAAATTGGCGCGATTCTCCTCGCCGAGTCGATGGAGCAGCAAGCGCTTGCCGCCGGGGCGGAGAAGAACCCCAATCCCTGGAAGCTGCGGGTTTTCGTCGAGCGTTCGAACGCGTGGGAGATGTGGACCGACGCGCCGAGCGCCGGCAAGCCGAAGCCGGACTTTGATCGCTCGCCGATTATCAACGTCTCGTTCGATCAGGAGACGTTCGACAAGTCGAAAGGCGATCAGCACGAGCGGCAAGCGGCCGACGGAACATTCTTCATTGACTGCTTTGGGCTTGGGCTGAGTGCCGACAACCCCAACGGGTTGGGCCACTTCCTAGGCGACGAACTCGCCGCCATCGAGGCGAAGCGGGCCTACCGCCTGGTGCGCACCATCCTGATGAGCGCGCACTATATCACGCTCGGCTTCCCCCTGAAGCCGAACCCCGTGATCTGGGGGCGCTGGGTGCAGAGCATCCAGATGTCGCCCGTTGGCCCGACCGAACGCATCGCGCAGCACATCGTCGGCGCGCGTGTGTCACTTGGCGTCACTTTCAACGAGTTCTCCGAACAAGTTCAAGGCGTGCCGCTCGAACTCATCTCGACGCAGTTCTACCGCGCCGAAAATGGCGAGCTCCTGCTCGCTGCAGACTTCCCGATTTCCCAGGAGCCTGAGAATCCATGACTCAGATCGATAGTTCCGCCATTGCCAGCGTCACCGGCATCGAGACTCAATATGTGAGCCTGGGTGGGACAGCCGCCGCTGTGCTGACGCCGCGGGTAGCCGTGTTTGCCCAGGGACAGACCGGCGTTTCGTACCCGGCGACGAAAGCGCAGTACACGTCCGCCGGCCAAGCCGGCGCGATCTACGGCTTCAAGAGCCCAATTTACCTCGCGCTGCGTGAACTATTGCCGGCGAACGGCGACGGTGTCGGCGTCATCCCCGTCACGGTTTACCCGATGACGGACGCCGCTGGCGCGACTGCTGCAACTGGCGATATCACGCCCTCGGGCACCGCGGCATTTGCCGCCGAATACAAGTTGCGTATCGGCGGTATCGAGTCCAAGCCATTCGTCATCCCCGCGGGTGCGATCGATGTGAGCCTCACGCTGGCCAAGATTGGCTTTGCGATGAACAGCGTGCTGCACATGCCGGTCACCACGACCTACGCGTATGGCTCGGTGACCGCCTCGGCGCTGAGCGGTACCGGCAACGGCACGATCGGGACGCTCACCGTTGCTGCGCCAGCGCTGCCCGGACAGTACAGGCTCGTGCTCAATACGGCCGTGACCAACGGCGGCGTTTGGACGCTCACCGATCCGCTCGGAAACGTGCTCTCGACCACGCTCACCCAGACCGTTGGCGTCGGCACTTCGACACCGTTCTCGGTGAACGGGCTCGGCTTCACGATCACGGACGGCACCACAGATTTCGGCGTTGGAGCGACGTTCACGATCACCGTGCCAGCGACCAAGCTCAACTTCACGGCTGGCTGGAAGGGAACGATCGGCAACCTGATGAAGATCGAGGTGCTCATGCAGCCGACCGGCGTGGTGTTCACTGCGACCGCGATGAATGGCGGCCTGGTCGACCCCGACCCAACTGCCGCGCTCGCCCTCATGGGCAACGTTTGGGAGGTGTTTGGCCTGAACACCTTCCCGGTCGCAAACACCAACGCTCTCGACGCCTACCAGGCGTTTGGCGAGGGGCGTTGGGGTGTCACGACGCACAAGCCGCTCGTGATCGTGACGGGCACCACGCACAGCACGGTGGCGAACGCCACTGCGGTCAGCTCGACACGCAAGACGGACCGCGTCAACGCGTTGGTGCCAGCGCCCGATTCCCCCTCCCTGCCCTTCGTCGTTGCCGCGCGCACGCTCGCGCGCATGGCTGTGCAGGCCGGCGCTGACCCGGCAAGCGACTACTGCGGCCTGCCGATCACGGACCCCGGTTTCGGCGTGGTCCCCGGCGCGGACTCGGCGCAATGGGATTGGCCGACTCGCGATCAGGCGCTCAAGCTCGGGTGCTCGACCACCGAAATCGTCGACAACGTCGTCACCATCGGCGACCTGATCACGATGTGGGCACCGACCGGCGAAGAGCCTCCGGCCTATCGGAACATCAAGGACATCGTGAAGGTGATGACCATCATCTACAACGTGAGCCTCGAGTTCAACGGTCCGAAGTGGCGCCGTGCCGTGCTCATCCCATCCGATCAGGTCTCGACCAATCCGAATGCGCGTAAGCCGAGCTCGGCGATCGCCGCAATGGCCAGCATCGTCGATGTGCTCGGCAAGGCGGCAATCATCAGCGATCCAGCGTTCACGAAGAAGACGATCACGGCCTCGATCGACTCGAGCAACCCGAACCGCATCAACATCGCTGCGACGTTCAAGCTCTCGGGTAACACCAAGATCAAGGCCGTAACGATCTCGTTCGGATACTACTTCGGCACTCCGGCGATCGCCGCCTAATAACCAATCACCGCGCAACGCGGCTGTACCCCTGAGCGCCTAGCTGCGCAGTCGGGGAGGCCGCGGTGTGCCCGCACTTTCCCCACGCACGAGCGAGGAATCGAATGGCATCAGTAGGCGGCTCCGTAAAAGCATTCACCGTGGATTCACGACCGTTCAGCGTCGCGGCAGACGCGGACGTGGAACTGAAGATCGGCGGCAATAAGGTCACCGTTGAGATGAACGGTGATGGCACCCCACGATATCTAGGCGCCGTCGAAGGATGGTCGCTCTCCAATATCGATGCCGCGATCGACAACGATCGTGACGACCTCGGCTTCTTGCAAGGCATCGCTAATGCGATGAAAGAAGTGCCGTGCACCATCGAACTCATCGACGGCACGGTGTTCCAGGGCAAAGGGATCGTGGCTGACGATCACAACTACCACACGGGTAAGGCCACCGCCGGCATCATGCTCGCGGGCGGCGGGACACTCACGCCGCAATAAGCGCGGCGGTTCACGACAATAACGAGGGAAACAATGGCTGACAAGATCACTGCGGAAGTCGCTGAATCAGAGTTTGCGCGTTGGGCGCAAGCGATGGATTTGACGCGCAAGCTCGACCCAACCGGACTCGACGCTGACGATAAGAAGTCACTCGAATCCAGCCGGCGCGCCATCACCGACGCCATGCTGGATGGCCACCTGGTGGTGACCGAGGCTGGCGAATTCGTCTATACGCAAAAACTCCCCGATGAAAAGGATAAGGACGCGGGGCCGATCACGTTCCACGAGCCAGACGGAGCGATGATCATGTCGATCGATCAGATCGGCAAATCTGGCACGCACGATGTGACCAAAGCGGTGATGGTGCTCGCGCAGATGACCAAGGAGCCCAAGCAACGGTTTGCGCGGATGAAGAATCGCGATCTGTCGGTCTGCCAGGCCATCCTCGGGCTTTTTTTGGCGAGGTAGCCACGCTGCTCGTCCAGCACGGCAAGGACGTACGGCTACCGGACGACCGAGAAACCGGCGCGACGCAGCACACCATTTTCGCCGTGTACGGCGTGATGCTGACTCACATTTGCCTGGATTTCCCAGGCCTTCCAGACCCGCGGACGCTTCGCATGTCGGAGATCCGCTTCTTCTACGACCAACTGCGACCGACGCTCCTCGAACGCACGAAGCGCTGACAGATGGCTGGAAAGTTCACGCTCGAAGCCATCTTCAAGGGCAACGACCAACTCTCCAAGGTCTTTGCATCCATCGAGGGGCGTGCAGGTCGATTCTCTGCCGGTGTCTCTGCCGGACTCAAAGACATCGAGAAGATCAACGGCAAGCTGCTTGGCGGGCTTTCGAACATCGCCAAGCAAGCCGCGGCCGTAGGCGCTGTGGTCGGCGGGATTGGTGTTGCTGCTGGTTTCAACGTCCTCAAGACTGGCTCGGACTTCGAGCAGGCAATTACGAACGTCGGCGCAGTTTCACTGTCGACGAGGAAAGAGATCCGGGCGCTTGAGGATGAGGCGCTCGAGCTCGGCCTGAAGACGAAATTCACGGCGACTGAAGCCGCCAATGCCATGGAGACCATGGCGCGAGCGGGTTTCACCAATGCCGAGGTTTTGGCGGGCATCCCGGGCCTGTTGTCGGCCGCGGCCGCTGAGGGCATCACGCCTGGTGAGGTCACGGAGGTTGTTGCCGCGACGATCAAGGGGATGCGTCTCGCTGCCAGCGAGACCAATCGGGTAGCGGACGTTTTCGCGTTGGCGTCAGCGAAAACTAAGAGTTCGATCATGACTCTCGGCGAGTCGATGGCGACGGTGTCCCCGGTCGCCGCGCAGCTCGGCGTAAGCGTCGAGGACGCGACTGCCGCCGTCGCTCTGCTGCAGGACACCGGCCTCGACGCCTCTGTTGCTGGCAGCGCCGTCGCGACGATGCTGACCAACATCTCGAAGCCAAGCACCGAGGTCGCGGCGAAGATGAAGGAATTCGGCATCACGTTCAAGGATGCGAAGGGCAACATGCTGCCCTTCGTCGACGTGCTGAAGAACATTCAGATCGGCGCGCAGAAGTCCGGCGGCAACCTCGATCAGATGGCGTTCTTTTCTGATCTTCTGGGCATGCGCGGCCAGAAAGCTGGATTGAACCTAGCCAAGGCTTTCGAGTCGGGGAAGTTCGAAGAACTCAGCAAGCAACTCCAGGGCGCCGCCGGGTCCGCTGAGAAGATGGCAAATATCCGGATCGACACGCTTCAAGGCGATCTCACTTTGCTCAACTCGTCGATCGATATCGTGAAGATCGGACTCACGAACCTGGGGAGCGACGGCCTGCGGAAGGTTGTTCAGCAAACGAACAACTGGGTGATCGCGAACAAGAGCCTTATCATCTCAAAGGTTCAAGACTTCATTCTCGACGTTGCGAAGGCGCTCCCAACTATCGTGCTCTGGGCGGAGCGCATCGGGAAAATGGTCATGGTTGTTGGCACATTCATGCTGGCGATCAAGATCGCAACGGGCGCAATGGCGCTATTCAACGCGGTCGCAGCTGTGAATCCCTGGGTGCTGCTCGTTTACGGAATCGTCGCGCTCACGGCAGCCGTTGTCGCTTTTTGGCCAGAAATCAAAAACCACGAACTCGCGTTCCGCCGTGCCGGCTTGGCGATCGTCGCGGTGACGACTGCCGTTGGCGCCGCTGCCGTGGCCTACGGCGTATTCCTTGCGGTGACCAACGCCTCGACGATTGCCACGATCGCATATGTCGGGTGGGTTTTGGTTGCGCGTGGAGCGATGACGATCTGGACGGTCGCCACGAATCTCCAGAACATCAAAACCATAGCTTTGACAGCCGTGCAGTGGCTGCAAACGGCCGCCGTCGCGGCCTACAACGGCGTGCTAGGCCTCGGTCAAGCGGCGATGGCGCTCTTCACGGGCGAGACTATCACCATGTCAGGCGCAATGACCGCGGCGCTCGGCCCGGTGCTAGCGCTCGTAGCCGCGCTGGGCGCGTTGTATCTCGCCAAGAAGGCCAACGACTCACTCAAAGAGGTCACGGGCGGTCTCGGCATGGGAGGCATCGCCTCCGAGATGTGGAAGCAGGGCACGTTTAGCCCCTTCACGGCCGTCGACGAATATCAGAACCAGCAGGCCCGCGCGAAGGCCGGTATGCCATCGGATGCGGCGCCGACAGTGCCTGGCGTGCCCGTGATACCCGGTATGCCGGCGCTCCCTGGGATGCCCGCTGGGCAGGACCCTCAGGCCATGATTGCCGCTCTCCTAGCGCAGCAGGGGGGCTTGCCCGGGGCAACGTCCGCGAAGGGTCAGGCGCCGGCGCAGAGCGCCAAAGAAACCGGCGAGTCGCTGGCAAAAGCCATGGGGCCCGCCCTCACCGAGGCGCTCAAGAAGGGCAAAGGCGAGATCACGGTCACAGTCAAGGGCGGAGAGGGAACCGTCGACAAGCAACCGGAGTCCGGGTTCGTGCTGAACATGACTCCGAGCGGAGCGTTCTGATGGTAGGCGTCCCGGCCAACCTCGGCCCCGTTTCGAGCCTCGCAGCAAAGCTGTTGGGGCTGCACGACAACGAGTCCTGGCGCGAGCGCATCAAGCCGGCGGCGTACGAGTCGCCGGTCACGGGAACCCGGGTACCGTTCGAATTCGTCGATGTCTCGCGAAGCTTCGACATTCGCGGCACGGCCTTCGATTTTCCGGGCGTAAACAACTCGTACGTTCAGCAGACCGGATACAGCTCCCGCAAGTACCCGCTCGTTTGCTACTTCTCCGGGAAGAACTGCGACATTCTCGCCGGGGGCTTCGAAGCTGCGCTTATGGAGCCGGGGATCGGACAGCTCGAGCACCCGATCTACGGCACCTTCCCTGCCCTCCCATTCGGCACCGTCGAGCGCGCAGACGCGCTAGCCACGGCAAATAACCAGAGCGTGGTCACGGTCACGTTTTGGACCAGCATCCCGGCGATCTACCCGTCGGACACCAGCGGCGGTACCGATGACATTGAGGGCGCGCTCGCGCTGTTCAACGCCGCGGTGTCGGCGCAGTTCGCCTCGAACACCCTGCTCAATTCTGCGCTGCGGAAAGCCAACGCGATCAGCACGCTCAAGTCGATGCTGAAAAAGGTCAAGGGCGCGCTGGCCAAGATCTCTGACTCGGTATCGAGCGTCCGCAACGAGTTCGGCGCGGCGATGGCTGCAGTGAACGGCGGAATGGACGTGCTCATCGGTGGGCCTCTCTCGCTCGCCCAGCAGATTTCGAACCTGATCCAGGCGCCCGGTCGAGCGCTCGCAGGTCTGTCCTCGCGCTTGGAAGCGTACTCGCGTCTCGCCGCGGACATATTCGGTTCTGATGCCGCGCTCCCGGCGAAAGCCCTCGGCTCGGCCTCGATCCTGGTCGACCACCAGGCGAAAGCCGCGAACGATTTCCACGTTGCGAGCCTGTTTGCGATGAATGCCGTCGCTGGCTCCGTGGTCTCGACCATCGCCCAGCCGATCACCGCCACCGCCGGCGGTCTGACCCCCATCTTCGGCAACCGAACTCAGGTGCTGGCCGCCGCTGCCGAGGTCATCGCCCAAATGGAAGCGATGGTCACGTGGCGCGAGAGTGGCTTCGCTGCGCTCGGCGCCGGCGTCGACGACCAGAGCCAAGCGCTCGACACCGGCGAGGCGTACGCCGCGCTGCAGAACGTCGTGGCGCGGACCGCTGGCTACCTGATCCAGGCCTCGTTCTCCGCGCTTCCCGAGCGCGCGCTGGTGCTTGATCGGCCGCGCACCATCATCGACGTGTGCGGCGAGCTCTATCGCACGACGATCGACGCCAAGCTCGACCTACTCATCAGCACGAACGACCTCACTGGTGACGAGCTGCTCGAGCTGCCTCGTGGGCGGCGTGTGGTCTGGTATCCCGACCAGGCAGCGTGATGGCCGAACAGCCAGAAAAGATCGAGCTGCTGATCAACGGCAAGAAGTTCGCGAATTGGTTCGACCTCGAGGTCACGCTCTCGGTCGACACGTTCGATTCTGTGGGCTTCTCTGCGCCGTTCAAGCCTGACCGCAAAGAATTTCGAGACACGTTCCGCCCGTTCAGTTTTGCCCCCATCAAGCTCCTGCTCAACGGCGACCCGCTCTTCAGCGGCACGATGATAGACATCGACCCGGTGAGCAAGGCGGACTCGGGAATGGTGACAGTGCAGTGCTACGCATTCCCTGCTGTTCTCGAGGATTGCACTTCGCCGACGAACGCCGGCTACAAGGGCCGGCGAAAGCCGAAGGGGACCGAGTTCCAGAAAGGCATGACGCTCCGGCAAATCGCGCAGCAGTTGTGCGATCCGTTCGACCTCGATTGCGAGTTTCGCGGCGACCCAGGCGCTGGTTTCGACCGAATGTCGATTCCGGTCGAAAAGAAGATCCACGAGTTCCTCGTGCCGCTCGCGAAACAGCGCGGGTTCGTGATCACGAACACCGAGACGGGCAAGGTCCTTTTCTGGAAAACGATCCGGAGCGGCGTGCCCGTCGTGCAATTCGTCGAGGGTGTTCCGCCGCTGGGGACCGTGCGACCGAAGTTCTCGCCGCGCGACTACCACAGCCAAATCACTGGCTATTCGCCAGCCAAGCGCGGCAAGCCCGGAGGCGGCCCGAGCACCGAGTTCAACCCATGGCTCGGCAAGCTGCTCGAGACGACAGCGCCAATCAACGAGTATCGACCGCTCTCGTGCAAGTTCGATGACACCGAGCGGGCCGACGCCCAAGCGGCGACTCGCGCAAAGATCGGTCGCATGTTTGGAAACTGCGTCTCATGGGACATCGAAGACCTGCCGACGTGGCGCGACCCTGATGGCAAACTCTGGGACCCGAACACCGCCCTTTCGCTGAAGGCGCCAAGTGCGATGGTGTACCGCGAAAGCGAGCTGCTCATTCGTCAGGTGAAACTGCGCCAGAGCACCGACAAGCTGAGCGCTGCGTTGAACGTGGTTCTCCCCGGGGCCTGGAGTGGCACCGTCCCTGAAACTTTGCCATGGGTTGAGTGATGGCGAGAAATGGCATTGTTCAGTCCGTTGAACGCGTCGTGCGCGACGACGTCCCGCAGGTCGAGGTGCGCGTTGACCTCGGCGGCGGCGAGCCACTCACGCTCGAGCACGTCGACTCCAGCGGCGAAGACAGCCCGCCAATGCCGGGGGACTCTGCCGCGATCAGCGAATCCACCGGCGCCGGCGCGGCGCGCAGCGCGGGCTACCTCATCCCGCTCGCCGGCAAGGCAGCGAACGGAGAGAAGAGGCTATTTTCTCGAGAACTCGAGGACGGAAAGACCGTCTCGGCCGAGCTCTGGATGAAGGGCAACGGCGACGTCGAGATCACGAGCATCACGACCGGCGGAGCGATCATCCTCAATGGCGTGCGTATCGACCAGCAGGGAAACATCACCACGCCGGGGGATGTCACGGTCAAGAAGGACACCACCCCGATTGTGCTCAGCACGCACAAGCACGGCTCGGGTACCGGCCCGACCACCCCGCCACTCTTCCCAACACCCTGATGCCGCTCAACCCTTCCGCGTTGTCGAGCGGGCTCCAATCGACATTCTCGGCGCCGCCTCCGAGCGCCGGCGGATGCGCGCAGGGCTGGGCTGACGCGGTGCAGTCCTGGTGTTCGAGCATCGTGCCCGCGTCGACCGCCGTCGCCAGCGCCGCGGCCACGCTGCAGGGTGCGCTTGCGGGCGCCTTAGCCGGTATCGATGCCGCGGCCGCGCTTGAGAGCGCCTTCAGCGCCTTCGCGGGCACGGTGGGCCTGGGAATGGCCGGCTACACGCCGACACCCCCTCCGGGCCCCGTTGGGTTTGCCTCGCAGTTCGCCGGCCCGAAGCCCGCGACGCATGCGGACGCCGCTGGCGCCATCGCGTCGCTGATCGACGCTTGGATGCGCACCGGCTCAAGCGTGCTGATCGCTACTGGCGTCGTCGTTCCCTGGTCGTGAAGAAATGGACGTTCTGCTTTTTCAGACGCCCGACGGCGGCGAGATCTCGTGCGCCAATGGCCAGCTCGCGCTGACCGAAGGACTCGAGGTTGCGGCGTACCTCTCGTGCTTTGGCGGAAACGCTGACGACTCTGGCCTCGAGGCGGACGACTCGAAGCAGTGGTGGGGAAACTTCGACCAGACCGATCCGGACAAGCGCTACCGCAGCGAGCTCCAATTCCTGCTGCGCACTCTCCCCCTGATCCCCGCGAACCTGAAACGCTTCGAAGACGCGGCCACGAGCGACCTGAAGTGGCTGACCACCAGCGTCGCTGACTCCGTTGCGGCGCGCGCGACGATGCCCGGCATCGACAAAATCAAGATCGACGTCGCGCTCGTGATCGACGGCAAGAACGCCAAGTTCAGCATGACTCCGCCAGGCCGCGCCCAATGAGTTTGCCCACGCCTTCAGTGCAGCAGCTGAGCGACAACATCATCGCTCAGATCTCGGCGAAGCTCTCGCAGTCCGTACCGTTTCTGCCGAAAGCGTTCATCAACGTCCTGGCGAGCGTGCTCGCCGGCGTCGTAGTGATCCTGTTCAAGTATGCCGGCTGGGTCTTTCTCCAGCTGTTCGT
>Ga0164241_10002053_pt1 | contig 22782 bp, 13 predicted proteins | sample OricomyardsoilBY_FD_108780 | JGI IMG/M metagenome (GOLD analysis project Ga0164241, IMG submission 108780) | Backyard soil microbial communities from Emeryville, California, USA - Original compost - Back yard soil (BY) | ecosystem: Environmental > Terrestrial > Soil > Unclassified | place: USA... | reverse complement strand
CGGTCGAATCGCTGGGTACTGAGCAGAAGGCACAGACTGCGGGCAAGAGCGTCCCTGCGCCAGCTGCGATGGCGCCGACACCCGCCCCTGTCCACGCCGCTGCGAGCTTCGTGCAACCGAAGTCGGTTGCTGCGCCTGTGCCCGCAAAGCCTGCACCGGTGAAAGCTGTGGCCGCTCCGAAACCTGCCGTCGAGAAACCCGAGCCGGCCGCGACGAAGCCGCTGTCTGAGATGAGCGATCGCGAACGGCTCAATGCAGCGATCGGTCAGTCGATGTTGGAGAGCTCAACATCCAAGGCGAAGGGCAAGAAGGCGAAGTCCAAAGGGAACGAGTATGACCCTTTGAACCCCAACCTTTGAGTGACAGACAGAGCTCGGCCGCTCAGCTCGCCACGACTTTACGGAAGTAAGCGACGGTCTCTTTGAGGCCGTCGTCCAAACTCACCTTCGGCTCCCAAGCGCCGAGCTTTTCTTTGGCCAGCGCGATGATAGGTTGACGCTGCTTCGGGTCGTCTTGCGGGAGCGGCCTGTGAACGAGCTTGGATTTCCCGCCCACCAGCTCGAGTACTTTCTCGGCCAGCTGTAGCATGCTGAACTCGGCGGGGTTACCGACGTTGACCGGTCCTTGGAAGCCGCTGTCGGTGTCCATCATGCGGAGCATGCCTTCGACGAGGTCGTCGACGTAGCAGAACGAGCGGGTCTGCTGACCGTCGCCGTAGATGGTGATGTCGTCACCGCGCAGCGCTTGCACGATGAAGTTCGAGACCACGCGACCGTCATTCGGGTTCATGCGCGGACCGTAGGTGTTGAAGATGCGGATCACCTTGATGTCGACGCCGTGCTGCCGGTGGTAGTCGAAAAATAGCGTTTCTGCGCAGCGCTTGCCTTCGTCGTAACAGCTGCGGATGCCGATCGGGTTGACCCTGCCCCAGTACGACTCGGGTTGCGGATGAACCTCGGGGTCGCCGTAGACCTCTGAGGTGGAGGCCTGCAAAATGCGCGCTTTCACGCGCTTTGCCAGGCCGAGCATGTTGATCGCTCCGTGCACGCTGGTCTTGGTCGTTTGCACCGGGTCGAACTGGTAGTGCACGGGAGACGCCGGGCAGGCGAGATTGAAGATGCGCTCGACCTCGACGTACAGCGGGAAGGTCACGTCGTGTCGCATGATCTCGAACAGCGGATTCGATAGCAGGTGCGCGATGTTTTTCTTGCTACCGGTGAAGTAGTTGTCGACGCACAGGACGTCCTGCCCAGCCTCGATCAGCCGCTCGCAGAGATGAGATCCGATGAACCCGGCACCACCGGTAACGAGAATTTTTTGGGTCACTTCACGCCCTCGCGAAAATAGGCTTTGGGTTACGTCGGGGATCAGCGCGGGCAATAGCAGGATTTCGCGCGCAAGTATCGTTCGCTCGTGGACGGAATTTCAGTCGGATTGATGCTCGCGCTTCGTGCGAACCCAACTCGATGTTGGACGCGAAGCTTTGCGCAGCCGCAAGCCAGCCTTCCAAACGACGTACAACGGCGCAAGCCCCAGATCGAGCAAACCACGAATGCCCGTTCCGGAAACGGACCAACCACGAAGCACGTACGCGACGACCGCGAACAGGCACCAGCCGAACACCGCGACACTGCACACGGCTCTCCCGGCTTGAACGGATAGCGCGGCTGCAGCGAGCGTAAACAGCACCGAAAATACCGCGATCCGGGAGAGCGGCGGGATCAACAAATCGAGCGCCAAATCGAACAGGATTCGATTCTTTTGGCGCAGGCCGGCGCGGAGCAAGCGAAAGCCATTGCGCCGCACGAGGTCCTTGCGCCCTTCCTCCCAGCGACGCCGTTGCGAAGCTGCGGCCGCCGCGGTCGAAACCATCTCGCCATAAACGTGCGCCTCATCCGCGTACTGCACACGATAACCCGCTTCACCGAGGCGCAGCCCGTACTCGACGTCTTCGACGATCGAAAATGCCTCGTGCGGGACCTCGGCTAGCAGCGCAGCGCTGAAGCACATCCCGTTGCCGCGCAAACCGCAGGACAGCCCCAGATGTTCACGCGCGCGAGAGCGCACGATGTGAAATGCGCCGAACGCGATCGCGATCAAACGAGTGCGCCACGCGGCGTTCGGGTTGCGAACGGCGTAGTCGGCCTGAATTGCGACCGCACCCGCGTCGCGTCGCGCGGAAAAAGCGCTCAAAATGTTGGGCGAGACGAGGGTGTCGGCGTCGATGACGACGACCGCGTCGACCTCTCGTGGCAGGCTCGAGAACGCAAGCAATAGCGCATAGCCCTTGCCGCGCCGCTCGGCATCCTGTCGCTCGAGGACGATCGCTCCCGCGGCGCGGGCCTGCTCGGCTGTATCGTCGACACAGTTGTCGGCCACGACCAGCACGTCGAACGACGCCTGGGGATAGTCCACTGCAAGCAGACTCCGCACGGTCTCGCGAATGCCGACGCTTTCATTGTGCGCAGGCACGATGAAACGAAACCTGCGCGGCGCCTGACTTTGGCTGGGGATCGCCGGACGGCTGGAAAGCAATGTCGCGACGAACAAGTAACTCGCCGCCGCCAACACCGGCAGCCCGAGCACGATTAGTAGCGAATCCAAGACGAAGATCATGTGGCTTGGACGTCAGCGACCGAAGCAGCGGCTGGTCGCAAACCCTCGGCGCTCTGTTGAAGAAGGACTAGCGAAGCCTCTGCCTAACCAGGAAACGATCGCGACGCAAGAATCCGGTCCCCGCCAGGGCCTTCTTCGGCATTTGCCGCGACCCTGCAAGCGAGAGCTCGTTACCCCGCCCGCGTTTCGGCTGCGCTCGGGATGCGATCGACGACCAGACCCCGCCGTGTCACCGTGGCCGACCTCGAATGCTAGTCGCATCCCCCGATGAGCCAGGACGTCGAGTGCCGAACGCCTTCCGGCGGGGCGCGCTCGCTGCGCCGCGATGGTTCGCGCGCGTCCTGGGTGCGCGCGGCTTTTGGTGCGCGTGGGTCGGCGCTTGCGCGCTCATGGGTTGCCGCAAACAGCCCTTACCTGGCGAAACGCTCGACTTCAGCTCGCACGCGCCCCGCGAACCCTCGACCACAGACGCTCGCTCGCTCAGCGCAGGGTGTGGACTCAGCGGCAAACCGACTGGGGAGTTGCATCTCAGAACGCAGGATGGCGCGGGCACGACACGCGACTACGAGGTTCTCTTGCCGAGCAGCTACGACCGCACGACGCCGCTCGCACTCACGTTCGTCTATCACGGCGGTGGTGGCACACCCGCCGAGAGCAAGGCCTGGGGCATGCAGAATGCCGCGGGCGCGGCGGCGGCTTCTATCTTCGTCTTTCCGCAAGGCATTGCCTTTCAAAGCGATGGCGTCGGTTGGGACGATCGCTGCTCCGGGAACGACATGGTGTTCTTCGACAACATGGTGGCTTCGCTCGCATCCGAGTACTGCATCGACTTGAACCGCGTGTACGCGGGCGGCTTCTCCTGGGGCTGCGATCAGGTCGTTGCGCTGGCGTGTTGCCGTGGCAACAAGGTCCGTGCGATTGCCGCGGCCTCGTGCTCTGACGAATTCGGAGACCCGTCGAACTACAAGACTTACCAAGCTTGCCCGGTGGCGAGCAACGCGGCCATTCGTTTCACTCACGCAACGCTTGGCGACTCAGGCTACGCGCCCCCGCTATTCGCCACCACGCTTACGCTGTTTCGCTCGTGGAACGCTTGCTCGGCGATGGCGACGCCAACGAGTTCGAGTGCGAGTGCGAGTGCGAGTGCGAGTGCGAGTGCGAGTGCGAGTCCATGTCGGTCCTTCACCAACTGCCGCGTCCCTGTCGTTGATTGCCCCTACGATCAGCTGCAGCACTCAATCCCAACTGGCTGGGGTGAGGATAGCTGGAAGTTCTTCACCGAACTCTCACACTGAACGTCTGAAGGACGAGGACGAGGACGAGGACGAGAAGGACAGCAAAAAGAGCGCCCGAGCCCGGATGCGGGGAGTGGCTGGAAGGCCAATCGGCCCTAGACGGAAGTCATGGAGAGACGCTATGCTTGGGGGTCATGTTCGCCGAGCTTCGAGGTCTAACTCGACTACCCGCGCCTTGCGCGCGCGCGTTGGCTAGCGTGTTCGGCTGGTGCCCGCCTTTTGCAGTATCGCGCGCCGTCACACTCGGATTGGTCGCGTCCGGAGTTCGCATCGGAAGCGCGTCGGTATTCTGGGGCATGCCGGAGCTGTCTGGACCAGGCGACATTTACTCGCGGCTGACCATTGGCACCTATTGCGGGTTCAACGCGCGCTGTCGTTTCGAACTATACGACGACGTGACGATCGGAGATCACGTCGCAGTTGGCCAAGATGTGATGTTTCTCACGCGCACTTACGACAGCTCCGACCCAGCCCAACGAGGCCGTCACACGGGCTCGGCGCCGATCACGATCGGAAACGGCAGCTGGCTCGGCGCGCGCTGCACGGTGATGCCCGGCGTGAAAATCGGGGCGGGTTCCGTGATCGGCGCTTCGGTGGTCGTCAGCTCTGACGTACCAGACAACGTGCTGGTGATGGGCAAACGGCGCATCTCGTTGGCAAAGTGGCGCTGAGCGTGAGCCACACCTCGACGCACGCGGGCAAAGAAGTAGCCGCGCCCACGGGCAAGGAAACTCCCGCGCACCATCAAGGTACGATAGAGTGGAGGAGTTTAAGGTAAACCTATGTACAGTTCTCCCGGAATCAGCTTCGACACGGACCGCTTCGAAGCAATGCGCATCCAGGCAGTCAGCCACGAACTGATGGGGCACCCGTTGCTCGAGCTGCCAAAGCTGGTCGAGTTGGCTGAACGTTTGGATCCGCGCGGGCTCGTCCGTCGTCACAATGGCACTGCCAAGCCCGAAACGAGCTTCGCCAAAGCACCCGAGCTCTTGCCGACGAAACTGACGGCCATGGAGACGATCCAAAACATTGACAGCGCGGATGCTTGGATGGCCCTACACAACATCCAGGAAGATTCCGTCTACCGTAAGCTGGTCGATGAGGTTTTGGACTACGTACGCCCCATGATCGAAGACAAAGATCCGGGCATGTGCCACCGTGCCGGCTGGATCTTCGTCACTTCCCCGGGCGCCGTGACTCCGTACCATATGGATCACGAGCACAATTTCATCCTGCAAGTGCACGGGAACAAGACGCTGCACGTCTTCGACCCCTTGGATCGAAGTGTCGTGAGCGAGCGCGCCCTGGAATTGTTCCACACGGAACACTCCAGGGAGTTAGTCGTTTACAAGGAGGAGCACGAACGAGCGGCCACGGTGTTCGAACTCGAACCCGGCATGGGCGGCTACATGCCCACTACTGCGCCCCACTGGGTGAAGAACGGCGACGGTGTCTCCATTACGGTGAGCTTCACGTATTACACCGCGTCCACATTGCGTCGTAAAACGCTGCACAAAGCCAACTACTTCCTGCGAAAACTGGGCCTCGAACCGCATCCGGTGGGCGAATCCAAACTGCGTGACGACGCGAAGCAAGTCGCTTTCAACACGCAGCTCGCCGCCAAGGCATTCCTTGGCGCTGCCCGCGGCAAACCACGCCCCTCTTTGGAAGGCCCGTACGCGGTGCTCTAACGCCCGCGTATGCCGGCCCCACGCTGCCGATCTCGAGGAGGCGCTTAGGTGTCTAGAACTGCTCCCAAACCGACAGGCTTTCAAAAGTTTCTCACGCTGGTCCAAGAAGAGACGAGTGGCATCCATCCACAGTTGATGGCGCTCCATCTGGCCCTGCGTTTTCTGCCCAAGTATCGAGCGCAAGATGCCCGCGCCGAGCTGTTTCGCCTCGCCGGTTTCCGAATTGGCGCGGGCACTCGGCTCGCGTCGACGCCCAAAATCAATGGCCGCCGCACGCTCTTTTCGAACCTGGTGGTCGGTTCTGACTGCACCATCGAAGCCGATTGCGTACTCGACCTGGAAGAGCGCATCACGCTCGGAGATCGCGTCACGCTAGGTCCGGGAGTGATGATCCTGACGAGCACTCACGAGCTCGACATTCGCGAGCACCGGGCAGGTCCGGTCGTGCGCGCGCGCGTGACGGTCGGTGACGGAGCGTGGCTCGGTCCTCGCTGCATCATCTTGTCTGGTGTGACGATCGGCGCGGGCGCAATCGTCGAGCCCGGAGCAGTCGTCAACAAGGACATCGCGCCGCAGACGAGGGTCGGCGGCGTACCAGCCGGGGTCATCGAGCAACTGAAGACCAACGAGGCAGCAACGGCTTAGAGTTCCGCCGAATCGGCCGTTCGCCTCAGGTACGGCGAAAGTAGAAGCCGGAGTATGCCTCGATCGAGCGGTCCCGGTGGAGCGGGATGTGACACGTAACGTCTGGGGTGCGCCACTCGTCGACCAAGGTGTAGCCTTGAGAGAGGATCGAGTCGACGAGCGTGGCGCGGTTACCGACCCGATACGCGTTGTAGGAATGGACGGTATTTTCCAGCGTGACGAACGCCGGACCATCATACAGGGGGACCTTGTTGATGACGACGTGCCGAGGCGCTCGCTCGAGCTCGCGCAATGAGTCGGAAAAAGGCTTTTCCACGTATTGAAGCGAGCCATTCGCCAGCAAGAAATCGAAACCATCCGCGTCCGCGATGTCGGAGGTGAAGCTGAGCGCGCTCGCCCCGCGAGCACGCGCAACCTCTGCGCCCGCCTTGATGATTTGCGGCACATCACCAACGCACCAACGGAGCTGCTGCGGAAAGTCCAAATACTTCGAGTAGGAATAGTACGACACACCGATGTGCCCGCCCCAATCGAACACCGAGCTCAGCTCGGGGAGCAGACGCCCGAGCCAGAACAAAACCGGGTAATCACTCGGGAACGCCTTACCGATTCTGAAATCGTAAAGGTTGGCGAGCTCGGCATGATCGAATCCGAGCTTGTCGTTCGGGGCCGACGCTCGCGCCTCGGCAAAGGAATCGAAAATTCCTCGGTACGATCCAGGCCAGCGCTCGAAGCGTCGATTGTATTCGAGATCGACGACGTAGGTGAGCAGCGACTTCGAACGTTGGACCAACTGACGCAACGCCGGCACGTGATTCATCGGGCGTCACCCTAACATGTAGCCGTTTTGGGATCGGTTCCGGCCGCCGGTATTCGAGACTAGAAGGCGGTAGGCGCGCACGACCAGCCGCTCGGCCGCCTCGATGCGCTCAGAAAATGCCCATGCCATTTTATTGATGAATTCTGGCACACGCGCCCACAGCCTCATTGTCTGCGGAAGCATGGTCGTGCGGCTCGAAGCCCTTCGTCGCAAGCGATCGCGTGTACGTTTGCCGTTCGCCGAACCGTGACCGAGGGGCGGCGTTCCCGGTAGCAATGCTCCCATACTTTGGCCTGCATCGCGGCGTGGGCCTCAACTTCCCGAATCTGTAGATCTCATGGGTTCAGGCCTTGGTCTTCCAAGCCAATAGCGGAACGCGACCGCGCTCAAAAAGTGGGGCGTTCACGAGGCGACGCCGCGCCGCCAAAGGCGGGCGGAGAAAGCGCCACACGCGGTAAACCTCGAGCACGACCAAGAAGCCTCCGGAGTCGGAGGGCATCGAGGCATCGAGGCATCGAGGCATCGAGGCATCGAGGCATCGAGGCGCCGTCGAGCGACCGAGCCACCGAGAGACGAACGCCACATGAGGCGTTCGTCAGATAACCACCGAGTCACGGGCGCGGCATTCCATTCCTAATCCCCTTCACACTTCGCCGAAGGAGGAGTATGAATGTCCATTGGTTGGGCGTAGCACCAGAACTTACTGTAACAATCTCGAGCCTGGGGATGCCGAGCCGTTAGTCATTTTACTCGGGTAGCCTCAAACCGGCTCGCGGCGCGAAGCCGACCGCGCAATCGTCGATTTCGGGTCGGCGCCCAGCGCGACAACGGAAGTCTCGACGATGAAACCGCTCTTCTTTGGCGAAGCAGAACGCCGTCTCTACGGGGTGTATCATCCACCCGCAAGGCCCAGCCGGCACGCTGTATTGCTCTGCTATCCAGGAATGCAGGAGTACAACGCGTCGCACTGGATGTTCCGTCGCCTCGCGACCTCTTTGTCGCGCGAGGGACACCACGTGCTCCGCTTCGACTACTTTGGCACGGGGGACTCGGACGGCGAGAGCGATGTTGCCACGCCGGCGTCCGCGCTCGCTGACGTGCACACGGCGATTCGCGAGGTGCGCGATCTTTCGCGCGCGCGCGAGGTTTCGCTGGTCGGTTTGCGCTTTGGCGCCGCATGCGCGGCCATGGCCTGCACGAGTGGCTTTTCGGCGCGGCAATTGGTGCTTTGGGAACCGGTAATCTACGGCTCCGCCTACGTCCGAGAGCTAGAAGCGCTCGACGAGCGCCGCAACCTGGTCCTTCTGCACGCCACTCGCACCCGCGGCCGACGCGACGAGCTGCTCGGTTTTCCGTTCAACGCTGAGGTGCGCGCCGCTACCGAAGCGGTCGATCTCACGATTGGCGCTCCGATCAAGGCCAAACGTGTGGTCGTACTGAGCTCCGAGCAGCGCAGCGAGCACCGCGCCCTGCGTGACTGGTACGAACGTTCAGGGGTGCCGACCGAGCTGCGGACCGTGCAGGAGCCGGATGAAGTCGCCGGACGCCGTCTGCGCGAGCGCCCCATGCTGTCGAACGCGGTGCTGCTAGAGTTGGCGGCAGAGCTGCGAGGGAGTTTGGTCGGGTGACGTACACCGAGAAAATATTTTCGTTTGGGCCGTCTGGGGCACTCCAAGGAATTCTGGTCGAGCCGCGTGGTCGACGCATCGAGAACGCTCCGGCGATTTTGACCTGGAACGTAGGCCTCCATCACCACATTGGTCCGCATCGCTTCTTCGTCGCGCTGACGCGTTCACTCGCGGCGCTCGGCTTCACGAGCCTGCGCTTCGACATCTCTGGTTTGGGTGACAGCGAAGTGAGCCAGGGAGATACTCGCCCTGATCCGGAGCGAGCGATTGCGGATGTGCGCGAGGCCATGCAAGCGCTCACGAAGCAGCGCAAGTTCCAGACCTTCGTGCCTATCGGCTTCTGCTCCAGCGTGGACGCAGCGCACGCAGTAGGCGTGAGTGATCCTCGAGTCGTGGGTGTGATTCACCTCGAGGGCTACGGTTTCCGAACCAAGGGCTTCTACCTCAGGTATCCCCTGCGTTTCCTCGACCGCAACCGCTGGGAACGCCTGATTCGGATGCGTGTGCTGGGTGATGGGGAAGCCGCAGCCGAAGCCTCACAAGACAAAGAGCGCGTATACGTGCGCGAATATCCGACGCCAGAGAAGCTACAGTCGGACATTGCTACTCTGGTGGCTCGTGGCGCGGCGTTGTTGCTCGTCTACGTAGGAGGCGACACGGACTATGCGTACAAGGAGCAGTTCTTCGAGATGATCGATGAGCGCGCCGGTTCCAACCGAGTCGAACTCGATTTCTATCCCAACGCGGATCACACCTTCTTCATCGAAGAGGACCGGCGCCGTATCATTCAGCGCGTCGGCTTTTTTCTGCGTAAGCATTTCGGCGCAACCGAGCGCAAGACCTCCACCACCGCGCCGGGTTCCAATCGCGTACAACCTGATTCTAGTCCGAGGGTCGAGCGCTAATGTCGCCCTCCGCGGAGCGAGTGCAGCCGCCCGGTTCGCTCCGCCGCGCACTGCTGCCGGAGATCAGACTGGGCTTGGCGGTCGAGACGACCCCTGATCTCGAGCTTGCCAGCGTCGCTTTGGGCAACCCGCAAGACGTGCTCGCCATACTCGGTGAGCCGAGCTCGCTACGCAACGCAGTACCCAAGCGGCGGGCAGAGTTCATCGCTGGGCGGCATGCTTCGGCGCTGGCGCTCTCGCGATTCGGTTGCGTGGAGGCGGTGCAGCGTGAACGAACCGGTGCGCCGCGTTGGCCCGTCGGCTTCGTCGGCTCGATCAGCCACGGGGCGGGCGTTGCCGTCGCCGTCGCGTCATCCAGCCGTGACTATCGCGGCCTGGGTATCGACGTCGAAGAGTGGATGTCCGACGCACAATGTGTGGAGATTGTGGCTCAAATTCTTCAACCAAAAGAGTTAGAGATCCTGAGCGGCGCTTTTTCCGCGCTTTCGCGAGCTCAGCGCGTGTCGGTCGGCTTTTCCGTGAAGGAAAGCTTGTACAAGTGCCTGAATCCCATCGCGGAAGAGTTTATCGAATTCGAGGATGCGCGGCTCGACCGAGTGGTGCCACGCACGCCTACATCGGGTCGAATCTGGCTTTCGCTCGCCAGGTCCTTCTCGGGTGAGCTTGCAGCAGGCACGGAATTGCCTGGTTGTTATGCGCTAGAACCAGATCGCGTCGAGACGCTAGTCTGGCTTCCCTGGAGGCATTCATGAGCGACTTGAGTGAGGCTGATTTCGCGCGCGTGGTCGTGGCTTGGAACGCAGCCGCCGACGAAGACACCGCCGAGCTCACGGTACCGGAGCGCTTCCAAATCGCGCTCACGCAAAATCCCGACGCAGTCGCCGTCGTCTCGGAAGAGCAAACGCTCAGCTATCGTGAGTTGGACGCTCGCTCGAACCGCGTGGCGCGCCGCCTGCAATCCCTCGGGGTGATTCCCGATACGCGTGTGGCGTTGTATCTCGAACGTTCGCCAGAGCTGATCGTGGCGTTGCTCGGCATCCTCAAGGCCGGCGGTGCCTACTTGCCGATCGAGCCCTCGTACGGGGAAGCTCGGATTCGCTTTCTGTTGCAAGACGCAGGCGCGACCATCCTGGTCTCCCGCGGCGCGTTGTTGGCAGATCTGCCGCCCTTCGAGGGCGCAACGTTGGACGTCGCCGCGACCGATCTCGCGACCGAGAGCAGCGACCCCGTAGCGAGCGCAGCGACGAATCAGCACCTAGCTTATGTGCTCTACACATCGGGCTCCACCGGCAAGCCCAAGGGCGTCGCGGTTCCGCACCGCGCCATCGATCGCCTCGTACACCGTCCGGGCTTCGCCAAGCTCGATTCGAGCGTCACCATTTTGCAAGCGGCGCCAGTCGCGTTCGATGCGTCGACCTTCGAAATTTGGGGCGCGCTGCTCAACGGCGGTCGTCTCGCGGTCTACCCAGAACGGGTGCCGACTGCACGTGGGCTGCGGCAAGCAATCGAGCGCTTCGGCGCGACCACGATGTGGCTCACCGCCGCGCTATTCAACACGATCATGGATGAAGACGAGCACGCGTTGAGCGGCTTGTCCGAACTGCTCACCGGCGGTGAGACGCTCAGCGTGCCGCACATTCGGCGCGCACTCCGCAGCTTGCCCAACACGCAGCTGATCAACGGCTACGGCCCAACCGAAACCACGACCTTCGCGACGTGCTATCGCATCCCGCGTGAATTGCCCGAAGGGTTGACCGCGATTCCGATCGGCAAGGCCATCCGACGCACGCGCTTGTACGTGCTGGATGAGGCGCGAAAGCCCGTGCCGCCAGGCTCGCTCGGTGAGCTCTACATCGGCGGACACGGCGTGGCCCGCGGCTACCTCGGGAACGAGGAGCTGACACGCGAGCGCTTCGTCGAAGATCCGTTTCGCCCGGGCGAACAAGTATATCGCACCGGGGATCTGGTTCGCTTTCTCGACGACGGCACGGTCGACTACGTGGGCCGCTCCGATCAGCAAGTCAAGATCCGCGGCTTCCGCATCGAGCTCGGCGAGATCGAAACCGCGCTGAGTCAGCTGTCGTGGTGGAAGCACGGCGTGGTCGTGGCTCGTGGCGAGGGCGCGGCCAAGCGCTTGGTTGCTTACGCCGTGCTCGCGACTGGCCATGCCGCGCCCAAGCCCTCGGAAATCCGCGCGCAGCTCGAGAAGGCTTTGCCGGAGTACATGGTCCCGGCTGCATTCGTCTGGGTACCCGCGATCCCCGTCACACAGAACGGCAAGGTCGACTATCGCGCCCTACCCGAGCCATCGCATGATCGCCCCGAGCTCGACGTCGAGTATCGGCCAGCGCAAACGCCGTTGCAGCAGAAGCTGCTCGACACGTTCGGACGTCTACTCGGGATCGATCGCGTCGGCATTCTCGACAACGTTTTCGATCTCGGAGCAACCTCGCTACTCGTCGTGCGCGCGGTCGCGCAGCTGCGTGAGCAACACGGCCTCGACATTCCGGTCGTTCGCATCTTCCAGTATCCGACCGCCGAGAGCCTCGCGGCACATCTCGATCGACCACAAAATACGCGCGGCGCGCTGCCGACTACGCGGGCTGCCCAGAGCAAGGGCGGCATCGCCATCATCGGCATGGCGGGACGCTTTCCGGGCGCCGCGAACGTCACGCAGTTCTGGCAGAACCTATGCGCCGGGGTTGATTCTACCTCGCACTTCAGCGAGGCCGAACTCGACCCGGACGTACCCGCGGAGCTTGCCGCCGATCCGCGTTACGTGCGCGCGCGCGGCGTGCTCGAAAACGTGGATCAATTCGAACCGGCCTTCTTCGGCATCACCCCGAAGGAAGCCGCGCTCATGGACCCACAGCAGCGCGTGCTGTTCGAGGTCACCTGGGAAGCGCTCGAATCGGCCGGCTATGTGCCGGAAAAGGTGCAAGGAGCGATCGGCGTATTCGCGGGAAAGTACAATGACTCGTACTACTCCGAGAATGTCATCACGCGCCCGGATCTGATCGCGGAACTCGGCGCGTTCCAGGTGATGATCGCCAACGAGAAGGACTACGTCGCCACGCGGCTCGCTCACCGCTTGGATCTCAAAGGTCCTGCGCTCAGCATCCACACCGCGTGTTCGACCTCTTTGGTCACGATCGCGCAAGCGGTGCAGAGTCTGCAACTCGGGCAGTGTGATCTGGCCCTCGCGGGGGGCGCATCGATCACGGTGCCAGTCAAGAGCGGCTATCTGTATCAAGAAGGCGCCATGCTGTCGGCGGACGGCAAGACGCGCTCTTTCGACGCCAAAGCCAACGGCACCGTATTCAGCGACGGCGTGGCGATGGTCGTGTTGAAGCGACTCGAAGATGCGGTGCGCGATCGCGATCTCATCTACGGCGTGGTCCGCGGCGCTGCGGTCAACAACGACGGCGGCGGTAAATCGAGCTTCACGGCTCCGAGCATCGACGGCCAAGCGGATGTCATCGCGCGCGCGCACCTCGATGCCGGCGTCGAACCCCACGAAATCGGCTACGTCGAAACGCACGGCACGGCCACGCCGCTCGGCGATCCGATCGAGATCGAGGCGCTCAACTTGGCCTTCAGCCGTGGTTCGAAACCGGCCACCTCGTGCGGCATCGGCTCGGTGAAGAGCAACGTGGGTCACTTGGTGATCGCAGCCGGCGCGACCGGCGTGATCAAGACCGCGCTGGCGTTGTCGCACGAGCTCATCCCCGCGACCGTGCACTTCGAGAGTCCCAATCCGAAGATTGATTTTGCATCCGGTCCGTTTCACGTCGTCGCCAAGCCCACCCCTTGGCCGGCAGGAAGCGCGCGGCGCTTGGCTGGCGTGAGCTCGTTCGGGGTCGGTGGCACCAACGCGCACGTGGTGATCGAGGAGCCGCCCACGCGAGCCGCTCGTCCGAGCCAGCGCAGCGGCGAGCTCTTGTTGCTCTCGGCGCGTTCCGAAGCCGCGCTCACCAGCGCCGCTCGCTCACTCGCCGAGCATTTCGAGCGTGAACCCACGACCGATTTGGCAGACGCCGCGTTCACCTTGCACGCCGGGCGCCGTGAATTTGCGCTGCGCCGCGCGGTGGTCGCGAAAGACACGGCGAGCGCGGTAGTCGCACTCCGGGAAGCCGCGACCAAGCCCGCAACCCGCGCGGATGCAGCGCCCGAACTCACCTTCGTCTTTCCGGGCCAAGGCTCACAACACACGGGTATGGCAGCGGAGCTGTATCGTGAATACTCGGCGTTCCGCGCGACCGTCGACTATTGCTTGGCGCAGCTCAGTGAAGAGACCAGCGCTGCGTTGCGACGGCTGGTCTTCTCACTCGGCAGCCCCGAAGACGCAGAAGCGGAGCTCAGCCAGACTTCGCTCGCGCAGCCAGCGCTATTCATCGTCGAGTATGCGCTGGCCAAGCTGTGGCAAGAATTTGGTGTGAAGCCGGCTGCGTTGGTGGGCCACAGTGTTGGCGAGTTCGTATGCGCCGTGCTCGCATCGGTCATGCCGCTGGATGCCGCACTGCGACTCGTGGCCGAACGCGGTCGACGCATGCAAGAACAACCGCGGGGCTCGATGTTGTCCGTGCGCATGCCGGCCGACGAACTCGAGAAGCGACTCAGCGGGGGACTTGCGTTGGCTTCGGACAACGCGCCGCTGTTGTGCGTCGTCGCGGGACCAACACCAGAGATCGAAGCGTTCAGTAAGACGCTCGAAGCCGAGGGCTTCGTCTGCCGAGCACTGCGCACCTCGCACGCTTTTCACTCGCCGATGATGGAACCCGTGGTCGAGCCATTTTTGGCTTTGGTACGCGAAATCCCGCTCGCTCCACCGCGCATCCGAATCGCTTCGACGGTCACCGGCGAGTGGCTGTCCGACGCGCAGGCCACCGACCCGATGTATTGGGCCCGTCAGTTGCGCGTAGCCGTCCGCTTCCGCAGCGCGCTCACGACGACCGCAGCCAATGCCAAGGCCATGGTGTTGGAAGTCGGACCGAGGCAGAGCCTCGCAACCTTGGCCCGTCAGCAGCTCGGCGAGAAAGCGCGCGGCCGCGTGTTTTCGAGCTTGGGTGATCGCTCCGAGGGCAACGCGGACGCGTTCCGGCGCGCTATCGGCGAGCTGTGGTCCGTGGGCGCCATGCTCGACGCGACTGAAGTTCACGGTAGCGACCGGGGGCGAGTGCCGCTCCCGACGTATGCGTTCGACCGCAAGCGCTTTTGGATCGATCGCGCGCATCGCGTTGCGCCGAGTCTCACCCCATCAATCACACTCGAGCAGGCGCCCGCGGTCGTCCAGCCGACTCCAGCGACAGTGCCGGAGCCGCGACCCGCAGCGATCCCTGCCGCGCTCGAACCCACCCCGAACGTTCTCGACGTACCCACGACAAACGCCATGACCAATACCAACCGAACCGAACTCGTCTCGTCACTGTGCGCAGCCTTGGAGGAAACTTCGGGCCTCGAGATCGCTCCCGCGGATGCGGATGTACCGTTCGTGGAGCTCGGGCTCGATTCGCTGTTTTTGACGCAGTTTGCGCTGACCGTTCAAAAGAAATTCAGCGTGAAAATCACGTTTCGCGAATTGCAGGAGGAGTATTCAACGATGACCAGCTTGGCCGAACGGATCGAAGCGTTGCGCCCGGATCTCGTCGTCAGTGCGACCGTGGCCGCGCCTGCGGTCGCCGCGCCTGCACCCGCAACCATGCCTGCGCCCCCTGCACACGTCGCTGCGCCACAACCGGTTCCCGTCGCAGTCGCCAACTACGCCCCAGCCGCCCCTGTCGTGTTCGGCGCCGGAGTCGCGGCCGGCGTTGCTCCGGTGATCAAGACGCTGATCGATCAGCAGCTGCAAATCATGGCGCAACAGCTGAGCTTGCTCGCGGGCGTCCCTGGTGCCGCGCTTCAGGTTGCTAGTGCGCCTGCCGTTGCTGCACCGGCGCCCGTCGCTGCTCCCGCTCCGCAAGTCGCGGCTCCTGCACCCCAAGCCCCCGCGCCCGCGCCGGTCGCCGCGCGCGCCGCCGCACCCGCCACTGCCAGCGACGAAGCGCCCGAGTCGACCGCCGGCATGGCCAAGTACGACGTCAAGAAGGCGTTCGGTGCCATCGCGCGCATCCACACCGCCAAGTCAGAAGAGATGACGCCGAAGCAAAAGGCCAAGCTCGAAGCGTTCACTCGGCGTTACAACGCTCGCACCAAGGGCTCCAAGGATTTCACGCAAGAAAATCGCAAGCTGGTTGCCGACCCGCGCGCGGTGACTGGCTTCAAGCCCGCGGTAAAGGAGCTCGTCTATCCGATCGTCGTAGATCGGTCGGCGGGCTCGAAGTTGTGGGATGTCGACGGCAACGAGTACGTCGACGCATTGAACGGCTTCGGTCTCAATCTCTTCGGCTGGCAGCCGGACTTCGTCACTCGCGCCGTCGAAGCTCAATTGCATCGCGGCCACGAAATCGGCCCGCAGCATCCGCTGCAAGCCGAAGTCGCCAAGCTGATGTGCGAGTTCACCAAGTTCGACCGCGCCGCCTTCTGCAATACCGGTTCCGAAGCAGTCATGGGCTGCATGCGCATCGCGCGCACCGTGACGGGGAAGAGCACGATCGCGATCATGACCGGCGCTTATCACGGCATTTTCGACGAGGTCGTCGTGCGCGGCACGAAGAAGCTGCGCTCCATCCCCGCCGCGCCCGGCATCATGCCCTCCACCTCGAACAACGTGCTGGTGCTCGACTACGGCACGCCGGAGTCGATGGAGATCTTGAAGTCGCGCGCCGATGATCTGGCGGCGATCATGGTCGAGCCAATCCAGAGTCGCCGCCCGGATTTTCGGCCGCGTGAGTTCTTGACCGAACTTCGTACGCTCACCGAGAAAGCCGGCATCGTCTACATCTTCGACGAAGTGGTGACCGGTTTCCGCCTCGCGCCGGGCGGGGCGCAGGAATACTTCGGGTTCCAAGCCGATCTCGCCTCGTATGGCAAAGTGGTGGGCGGCGGGCTACCGATCGGCGTGATCGCCGGCAAGCAGCGCTTCATGGACGCGCTCGACGGCGGCTACTGGGAGTACGGCGATTCCTCCACTCCACCCGTAGGTGTTACTTATTTCGCCGGCACCTTCGTCCGTCATCCGCTCGCTCTCGCGGCGGCCAAGGCAGTGCTCACGCATCTCAAGACCGAAGGGCCCGATCTGCAACGAAAGCTGAACGAACGCACGGCGCAGTTCGTCTCGGATCTCAACGCCTTCGCCAAATCAGTCGACGCGCCGATCGAGCTCAAGAGCGTGGCCTCGCTGTGGCGCTCGACCTACACCTCCGATCAGCACTACGGCGATCTGCTCTTTTTCATGATGCGCGATCGCGGCGTGCACATCTACGACGGTTTCCCGTGCTTCTTTACGACGGCGCATTCAGAAGCGGATTTCGCGCACATCAGCAAAGCGTTCAAAGATAGCGTGCTCGAAATGCAGGACTCCGGGTTCCTGCCGGAGCGTCAGGTGAAGCGCGCGAGTTCGTCGGTGCTCGATCCGAACGTTCCGCCGCAACCGGGCGCGCGCTTGGGGCGCGACCCGTCCGGCAACCCTGCCTGGTTCGTGCCCAATCCGACGAGTCCCGGCCAGTACGTCCAGCTCGACAACAACTGAGCCGCGCTGGCTCGAGCGAGGCGCGTTTCGGCATGGACTCAGTGGTGACTCGGCGCGGCGCGCTCATCGTAGCCGCCGCGCTGTTTCCACCCTGGCCGGCTTGGATTGCGTTCCGCTCGTATCGGGCCGAGCGTCGCGGGTTCATCGCGAACCGGCGCTCACCGCGCCTGCGGAGCGCTGATTTCTCGATCGCGCAACTCTCCGAGGTTTCGTTTCGATCTCGGCAAGGCAATCGCCTGAGCGGTGTGTTCGCTCCCGCGAGCAATGGTGCAGCGGTGATCCTCGCGCATGGCGCGGGCGGTGAACGCAGCGATGTGGCGATCGAAGCGAAGATCCTGAGCGACGCGGGCTTCGGCGTGCTTGCCTTCGACTGGCCAGGGCACGGCCTGAGCGAAGGGCAGATCCGCTGGGGAGCGCCGGAGCGCGAGGCCTTCGCAGGCGCGCTGGACTGGTTGAGCCGCCAACCATCGATCGACCCCGCTCGAATCGGCGCGTTCGGATTCTCGATGGGCGGTTACATCGTCACGCAAGCAGCGATATGTGACCCACGGCTCAAAGCCGTTGCGCTCGCGGGCGCGCCACACGACCCCATCGAGCACACCCGCTGGGAGTACCGTCGTTGGGGCGTGCTCTCCCAGTGGCCCGCCCTGCTCGGTGTTCGCAGGGGAGGCATGAACGTGCGTGAACTCGTGCCCGAGCAGATCATCGGAGACATCGCGCCACGCCCAGTGCTCATCATCAGCGGCAGCCACGACGAGCTCGTGCCACCCTGGATCGCGCGCAAGCTGTTCGACGCAGCCCGCGCGCCCAAGACTTTGCTCGACGTGCCAGGAGCTGGGCACGGCAACTACGCGGAAGCCGCGCCCAACCTCTACCCGTCGGCGCTAATCACCTTCTTCGCGCGCTTGCTCTAGCGCTTGAGGAAGCCCTGCAAGCGCTTGAACAGGCCGCCACCCTGTTGCTGGCGTGGTTGCGGTGGCGGTGCGGCCGGCTGCGGTGCTGGAGCGGCTTTTTGCGCTCCAGCGTCGAGCTCACTCGCCACCTGCTCGAGTGAATTGAGCAGCAGCGTACGCGGGCTGAGCCGCTTGCCGAACTCGCGCTCGATGCGCTCGATCACTCGAAAACACAGCAGCGAATGCCCACCGAGATCGAAGAAGTTGTCGTACACGCCGACGCGCGTCACGCGCAGCGCTTCCGCGAACATCTCAGCGACGCGACGCTCGACCGCCGAGCGGGGTGCGACGAACTCAATCACGCGCTCCGAGCCGAAAGGAGCGGGGAGCCCAGCATGGTCGATGGCACCGTCCGCAGTGATAGGCAATGACTCGAGCTCGATGAAGACCTGCGGCACCATGAACTCCGGCAGCAGAACGCGGAGCTGCTGCCGAAGCTCGGTGTCCGTAAAGGACTGGCCGGGAACGTGCGCGAAGAACGCCACCAATCGCGGTGCGCCGCTCTCCTCCAGCTCGAGCCGTGCGATGGCGCGACTCACCGCCTTGTGATGTCCCAGCGCGCTCGCGACTTCAGCGAGCTCGAAGCGAACGCCGGACACGAGTGCTGTCTTCAGATCCCTACCCACCGAAGCGAAGGTGCCGTCAGCGCGACGTCTCGCGGACAAGTCGAGGTCGAGATCGCCGCCCGAGCGCGTCTTCAGCACCAAGCGTCCAGGAACGCCGATCGGTTGCTGGGCACCGGCGGTGTCGACGACATCGACGGTGAGCCCGTCGCAAACGCGACCGAGCACGGAAGCTTCGTCGATCGAACTCGGCGCATGCACGAACATCGCGGCTAGCGATGCGCTCACGTTCACGGTGATCACTCGTTCCACCAGCGGCAGCAAGCGTTCGAGCAGTCCGGGTGACGCGCCGCCATAGACGACGGCCGTGAGGTTCTTCGAGGGCGATTTACGACCCGTCACGAAATTCGCCCACGATGACGCCGGCGCGATCGCGGCCGAAGTGCTCGCATCGAGACTCGACAGGGCTTCGTCCGTCGGCACGTCCAGCGGGGTGAGCGTGCACTTCGCGCGCAATAGGCAGCCCACGACGAGTTCGAGCGGCAGCGACTCACTGGACGGCTCGACCGACAAGGAAAGCTGCGCAGAAGGTCCCATTTGATCGGCCAAGGCCCGTGCACGCCCCGCAAGGTCCGAGCTGGCCAGACGACTGAGGATCGGCTCCCCTTTGCCGTCGAAGCGAACACCGAGCCACGCGCCTTGCCGCAGTCGCTCGCTGGGCGCAGTCGATGCCGCGCTGGTCGGCGCGTCCAGCTCTGAGAACGACAGCACCTGCACGACGCCGTCTGACAGTTCAGCGCCGTCGCTGTCGCTCGTGACGATCAGCGCGGGAGCCGCGGCACGAACCACGCGTCTCGAGTACGTGAGGGGTGCGCGCGGCTCGATGACCGTCACGGTCAGACCCGCCATGAAGGTAGCAAAGATACCGCATACCAGCTCCAGCGAACGCGGCAGCGCGAGCGCTACGACGCCATTCGGCGCGACGCGCTCGCGTAGCACTCGTGCCCAAGCGCTCGCCCGCGCAAGCAGTCTTCCGTAGCTGAGCGAGCTTCCGTCGAGCTCGAATGCAACGGAATCCGGGACCGTGCCGGCCGCCGTTACCAGCGCATCGTGCGCAAAACCGAGAGAACGAATCGCCGCGCTCGTCGGCGCCTCGGAGGCTTCGCGATCTTCTTCCGACAAGAGCGACAACCGACCGAGTTCACTGGTGGGATGGCTGGCGATGTCACGGAGCAACGTGACGAAGCTCCGCAAAATCCGCGCGACGGTCTGCGGCTCGAAAATCTCCGTGTTGAAGTTGGCGACGGCCAATAGCTCGTGCGGCCGATCCATCATCCACAACATCAGATCGTTGGCAGCAGCCGGCGGTTCGACGTCGATCTGCGTGACTTGTGCGGCTCCCAACTGCATGGGGCGCGAGCGTGCATCCTGATAGGAAAAGAAAGCGCGCACGATGGGCGGACGCGTGCCCAAGAGTTCCAGCGGCATTTCTTGATGACTGAACGCATCCAGCGTCAAGTCACGAACATCCGCCAAATACTCGAGGAACGGGCGATTGGGCGCGAGCTTGGTCCGCAGCACTACGGCGTTGATGAACGGGCCAATCAGGTTTTCGACCTCGGGCAGATTCCGAGCGCGAACTGGAGTACCCACGACGACCTCGGACTGGCCGCTGTAGCGGCTGAGCAGCACGCAGTACGCAGCGAACACAACGTTGAACAGCGTGGTGTTCGCGCGATGCGCGACCGCAGTCAGCGCATCGGCATCCTGTCGCGTGAGCGCGAGCGCCATGTTCGCGCCTGAATAGGTGGTCTGCGCCGGGCGAGCGTGGTCGAAAGGCAGCTCCAAATCGGCAACATCGCCAGCGAGCGCTTTTTGCCAATACGCGACCTGCTTCGCGAGCTCCGGACCTTTGACCCATTCACGCTGCCACAGTACGTAGTCGCCGTAGCTGACCGGCAGCTCCGGCGGCTTCGGAGTCTCGCCACGCGAGAGTGCGCCGTAAATCGTGCACAGCTCCTGCAGGAAAACGTCGAATGACCAACCGTCCCAAATGACGTTGTGACGGAGCGTGTAATAGACGTGTTCGTCGTCATTCAGCTGAAACAGCGTGGAGCGAAACAGCGGTCCGCGCTCGAGCTCGAACAGCTGAGCCGACAGAGCGCCGATCTGTTCGCGCATTTTCGGCAACTTCTGAGCTTCCGGAAGTGAGCGCAGATCGACGTACGCAATTTCCAGAGCGGCGTGCTGCACGACTTTCTGGCTCGCCCGATTGCCGCTGACGGCGAGCGTCGTGCGCAGCGTTTCGTGACGGGCAACGACCTCGTCCAAGCTCCTCTGCAAGAGCGCGCGGTCGAGCGGCCCCTTGAAACGCCAGGCCGCTGGCAAGTTGTGCACCAACCGCTGTGCTGGATGCATTTCTTCGAGCAACCACAGGCGCTCCTGCGCCAATGACAGCGGCACCTCGGTGCCCTCGGGTCGTCGTTGAATCGCTTTGGTCGACACGCGCTCGGCAACGGGCACGCCGTCGATCAACTCGGCCAAGCGCGCGATCGTCGGGGCCTCGAAGAACTTGCGGAACGAAAATTCGATGCCGTGCTCGCGCCGCAAACGCGCCAGAATTTGCGAGGCCAACAGTGAATGGCCACCGAGCGCAAAGAAGTCGTCGTGAATGCTGACACGCGGGACGTTCAGCGCCGTGGCCCACAAGCCAGCGAGCAGCGCTTCGGTCTCGGACCGCGGCGCGAAGAACTCTCCTTGCTCTGCTGGCTCCCCTGCCCCCGGCACCGGTAAGGCGCGTCGATCGATCTTGCCGCTCGGGGTCAGCGGCATGCGTTCCAAAGTCACAAACGCGGCAGGAACCATGTAGTCCGGCAAGGTTCGCTTCAGGTGCGCTCGAAGTTCACTCGCCGAGGGCGCGCCGCCCGCCTTCGTCACGAGGTAGCCCACCAGGCGAGCATCCCCTGGCCGATCCTCGCGCAGGACGACCGCGGCTCCGGCAACGTTTTCATGTTGGCCGAGCGCGTCCTCGATTTCACCCAGCTCGATACGAAAGCCGCGCAGTTTGACCTGGTTGTCATTTCGACCCAGGCACTCGATGTCGCCGTTGTTGAGATAACGCCCGACGTCCCCGGTTCGGTACATCATCCGCCCGGGCACGTCGAACGGATCAGCCACGAACTTCTCGCGTGTCAGCTCCGGACGATTGAGGTAGCCGTGCGTCACACCGTCACCAGCGATGAACAGCTCACCGACGGCGCCGAGCGGCACTGGCCGCATCTGCGGGTCGAGCACGTAGATCCGGGTATTGTCGACGGGACGACCAATCAACACTCGCTCGGTATGTTCTGGAACTTGCCAGAACGTGGACCAAACCGTGGTTTCGGTCGGGCCATAGCCGTTCCAAACCGCGCCCGCGACTCGAGGTAGCGCGAGCGCGAGATCCTTCGGCATTGCCTCACCGGTGCAGATCAGCGTCAGCTCTTTCCCACCGCGCCAGCCCGCAGCCAGCAACAAGCGGTAGGTCGCCGGTGTCGCGTCGATGAACGTGACCTTCGAGCGCTCGCACACCTCACGCAACAGCGCGCCGTCGGCCGCCACATCGCGCGAGACGAGCGCGATTTTCGCGCCCACCACGAGCGGCAACCAAATCTCGGACACCGCGATGTCGAACGACAAGGTCGTGATCGCGAGCATCACGTCTTTCTCGCTCAGGCCGGGGCGCTTGGCCACGCTGCCTAGCAAATTCACGACCGAGCGATGCGGTACGAGCACGCCCTTCGGTTTGCCCGTGGAGCCCGAGGTGTAAATTACGTACGCAATGCTCTCGGAGTCCGCGCTCGCGTCGTCCTTCGGCAGCGCTTCGCCGCCGAGCGCCGAGAGCGCGTCACGCTCCAGATCCATGCACAACACGTTCGAAACGCCGAAGGCGAGTTCGCGATCGAGCGCGCTGTGCGTGATCAGCGCTTTCATAGCGGAGTCTTCCGCCATGAAAGCCAAGCGCTCGCGCGGGTAGTCCGGATCGAGCGGCACGTAGGCG
>Ga0164241_10002052_pt1 | contig 22796 bp, 18 predicted proteins | sample OricomyardsoilBY_FD_108780 | JGI IMG/M metagenome (GOLD analysis project Ga0164241, IMG submission 108780) | Backyard soil microbial communities from Emeryville, California, USA - Original compost - Back yard soil (BY) | ecosystem: Environmental > Terrestrial > Soil > Unclassified | place: USA... | reverse complement strand
TTCGCGTGGTGGCTCAGGCGGCGTGCGATGCTTTCGGCGGCCGTGGTCTTGTTGGTGCAGCGCACGACCGAGCCACGCGCGGCGAGCGGCCTGGCCCAGGCCGCCAAGCGGCGCAGCGCGCTCACGCGTGGCGTGTGGACCTTCGAGAGCGCGAGCCGTGTGGTCATCGCCGGACGCGACGCGGGCGTGATCGGCACGATCACGACGTTGGCCTACGACGATATGGCTGTAGCCCCCATGCCTGGCGAGGCCGCGCCGCGTGAGCGAGCGCACGCGATCCTGGCGTCGGGGCTGCGGCTCGTCGTGCCCTTCAAGCACCTGGCGTCGCAGGGCGCGACGGAAGGCGCGGCCATCTGGGTGCGCGGCAAGCCCACCAGCGACGCCTTCGAGGTGGCTCAGGAGGGCCTGGGCGAGGCCGCGCGAACGGTCTGGGAAGACTACCTCGCGGTGCTCGCGCGACCGGCGTTCGACCTGGCTCCGGGTACGATCTTCGCTGAATGGGAGCTGCCCGCGCGTAGCGCCAAGCGTCGCGTGACCGACCTGCTCGCGCGCATTCGCAAGGCGAACCGCGCATGACCATCAAGGCGCGCGACAGCCACGCGTTCTCGTTCTACCCGAACCTCAAGCCCTACACGTTCAATCGCGGGCCAGGCAATCGACGCTTCGACGGCTACCTCTTGTCGCGCGAGTACCTCGCCGACCTGGCCGCGCTCGGTCACGAGGCGGTGACGGAGGGGCGGGCGTTGTTCCTCGACAATGGCTTGCTCGACGATGGCCGTAAGATTGGACGGGACGCCGTCCTCGATGACGCGACGCAAGCGGCCGACGTGTTGACGCGCTGGCTGCGGGCGACGGAGGCCGAGGAGCGCCTGCCGTTGGCGGCGACCGAGGTGCTCGGCCCCGAAGACCTGTGGAGCGCACTACAGCTCGAGCGTGGGTTGGAGCTGGACGAGGGCGCGCTGGAGCGGCTCGACGCCCAAGCGTCTTGGGCGCGGGCGTGGAACGATCGCCTGGGCGCGCGGGTGCAGGTGTTCGTGCCCGTACACGTCGCGACGTACGCCCAGGCCTACGACGCTGGGCGTGTCCTCGGGCGCCATGGGGTGGCGGTGGCGTTGCCGTTGACCCGTGCGCTGCAGTCGCGGCGCTGGACGGAGAGCATCACGACCGACGAGGTCACCACGTGGACCAAGGTTGTACCCGCCGCGTATCTCGAGGCTACCGTGGTCCTGCTCGGGGTCATGAGCGGCTATCGCGAGACCGCAGGGCGCGCGCCGCGGCTGCACGCGCTGGGCCTCGGGACACCGATCATGCTGCCGATCGTCGCCGCCGCCGCGTGCGCGACGGGCAGCGTGATCACGACCGACAGCATGGCGCCGATCAACGACGCGATGACCGAGCCCACGACCTCGCTCTACGTCGAGACTCCTGCACCGCTGAAGTACAAGGCATTCAAGATCGCGCAAGCGTGGATTGAGAAGGGCATGCCTTGGGGATGTCCGTGCCCGTTCTGTGACGCGATCGAGGCGCGGTACCCCTCGAACCCAGTCCGAGCCCGCGAGAAGTGGCTCGCTGGAGGTGCCAAGCCGCTCTCGAAAGATGACCTGCTGAGCGCTGGGCCATACTCGGAGGACTTCCCGCTGCTGAGCTGGTCTCGCAACGCGACCCAGCATGCGGCCGTCGGCATCGCGCGCACCAATCACAACCTCTGGGTGCTGCAGCGCGTCGAGCAGCACATCCGGCAGCTCGCCATGGTGGAGGGCAGCCTGCGTGCGTGGGTCGACGGGCTGGTGACGCGCCATGGTCAAGCGGCCGATCCGAGCTGGGGGAGGGCGGCGCAGCTCGCCTGGGATGCCGTCCAGCGGTGGCTCGACCGGGGCTGACTCGGACCATCGGGTTGCATCGCGACGCGCCCTGGGTGGAGCAGCGGCGCCCGCGCCTTGACGGTTCGTGATCCAACCTCCTATGGTCCGGCCGTCCTGTAGTCGCGCAGCGGGTGCGAGCTGGGACGCTTCCGTCACATCCTAGGAGAGCGCCATGCGCGCGATGCTCTGGAGCACGATCTCTCTCGTGCTCGCCGTCGGTGCCTGTGGGGGTACCGAGTCGCCGTCCGAGCCGGGTGCTCGGCTGGCCATCAACGTGGCGCCGCTGACCTTGGAAGGGGTGAGCGACGTGACCTACACGCTGTGGGTCACCAACGGCGCGGCCACGGTCTGGACCAAGACGCTCACGTCGTCGAAGTTCGGCGATGGTAAAGGTGCTTTGTCGTACGTGGGTCCGTGCGACGCGAGCGCGGCGACCAACGACGTGCACCTGACCATCGACACGATCACCGGCACGAGCGGGCCGCTGGCGGACTGGAAGGACCCGGGTGAGCTCGTGCAGACGGCCTCGTGCGTGGCGAACAGCGACACGGCGGTGATGTTCGATGTGACCATCGCGCGGCAGGCGAACCAGGGCTTCTTCGATGTCGCGGTGAGCTTCGACGACATCTTCTGCTCGGCCAAGCTCGACTGCACCGACGCGCTGCTGTTCCACGGCAACGACCGCGCGACGACGCTCGTGGTCGCGTTCGCGTGCACGACGGGCAACGGCACGACGACGGTGCTCGACCTCGACAGCATCGCGCTGACCTGCACCGACGGCACGACCTACATCGACCCGGCGCTCGGCCCGGGCAGCACCCACCAGACCAGCACGCACGTCTTCGACGTGGCCACGTACCGTGACAACGAGTCGCTGCCGCCCTACCAGAAGGCGTTCTGGAACACGGCCATCGGCCTCGACCTGGCGAGCTTCCAGCAGCCGTCGACGGTCGACTGCACGCTGACGACGCACGCGACCGCGGCGCAGACGACCTGGGCCGACGGGCAGACGCCGCTCGGCTCGGTGTGGCCGTACATCGACTGGAACGTGCAGGTGGTGAACGACGGCCTGCTGTCGTGCACCGAGCACAAGCTCGACGTGCCGGGCAGCGGCGTGAAGACGATCTATGCCGTGCCGCCGAACCGCCCGCGCTTCGGGGCGTCGATGGAGGCCTCGAGCTGCGACGACGACGCCTGCGACGTGGTGCGCAACGGCCACGTGTGCTCGGGCCAGCTCGCCGGAGTGACCGGTCCGGTGGTCTTCGCGGGCACGCCCAACGGCGTGATCGTCACCGTGAACGGCCAGTCGACCGCCGCGCTGCCATTACCGAACGGCTATTCACTAACGGGCTGCTGCGCGGACCCGTGCTGCGGGAACACGCCATGAAGACGCTGCTGCGCTCGCTCTTCGTCGTGGCCCTGCTGTTCGTCGGCAAGGCCCATGCCCAGCTCGACACCGATCACTGGATCCCCGCCCTGTGGGCCTCCGAGAGCTCGGCGACCGCCACCGGCACCCACTGGCTCACGCTCACCACGCCGTCGACCGCGAACGTCGCCGTGACCGTCGCCGACGGCAACGGCACGGTCTACTTCAACGGCAACGTGTCCAACGCCGTGCCCGTGCAGCTCGAGCTCGGCAAGATGGTCGGCTCGACCTACACCCCGACCTCCGGCCAGCTCGGCAACCTCGTGTTCGGCACCGCCGGCTTCAACACCAAGGTGAAGCAGGGGCTCGTCATCCACGCGAGCGCGCCCATCTACGCCAACATCCGCCAGCTCTCGACGTCGCAGGGCGACTCGCTCACCGGCAAGGGCAAGAAGGCGCTCGGCCTCGAGTTCCGCCCCGGCGTCATGAACAACGTGCGCTCCACGTACACGTACCGCGGCGTGTTCTTCTCGGTGATGGCGACCCAGCCCGGCACCACCACGGTCACCATCGACCAGATCAAGCCCGGCGTCGTCTTCACCGGCACGACCGGCGTCGGCGGCGCGACCCCGCCCATCACCGTCACGCTCGCGCAGTACGAGAGCTACGTCGTGGGCATCAAGGACAGCGCCGGCGACGGCACGGTGAACGTCAACGACATCAACGGCACGCGCGTGCGCGCCGACAAGCCGATCACCATGAACGCGGGCTCGTGGCTCGGCGGCGAGGGCGCGGCCACCGGCCAGGACGTGGGCATCGACCAGATCGCCCCGGTCAACCTCGCGGGCAGCGAGTACGTGCTCATGAAGGGCGGCGCGAGCAACGGCGACCCGAAGGAGGGCGCGCTCGTCGTCGCCACCCAGGCCAGCACGCAGGTGTTCATCAACGGCTCGACCACCGCGGCCGCGACGCTCGCCAGCGCGGGCGACTACGTCTACCTCACGAGCATCTACCCGAACGGCAAGAACGCGTTCCTCACCACCTCGAAGCCGACGCTGGTGTGGCAGCACATCGGCGGCTCCGACAGCAACGCGACGCCCGGCTACAACTTCATCCCGCCGCTCGGCGCCGACTCGGCGACGTCGGTCGACAACATCTACAACGTGCAGCAGCTCGGCACCGCCACCGTCGCGGTCGCCGCGCGCAGCGGCGCGACCGTCAGCATCAACGGCTCACCCATCGGCGTCGCCGCCGAGGCCGTCAGCGGCACCACCGACTGGGTCACCTATCACAAGCTCAACGTGACCGGGACCATCGCCGTCACGTCCTCGGGCGCGGTCGCCGTCGCCATCTTCAACGTGAACAACGCCATCGGCGCCGCCGGCTACTTCTCGGGCTTCCCGCCGACGCTCGTCGACCTCGACTTCGACGGCATCCCCGATGGCAGCGACAACTGTCCGACGGTCGGCAACACCTCGCAGGCCGATGGCGACGGCGACCACGTCGGCGACGCCTGCGACGGCTGCCCGGCCGACCCGGCCAAGGTCGCGCCGGGCATCTGCGGCTGCGGCCAGGCCGAGTCGAGCGCCGACATCAACAACAACCACATCCCCGACTGCCAGGAGACCGACTTCTGTCCGGGCGATCCGCTGAAGCTCGCGCCGGGTCAGTGCGGCTGTGGCGTGGCCGACACGAACAGCGACGGCGACGGCCTCGCGGACTGTCTCGACGGGTGCGACAATGACCCGCTCAAGCTCGATCCAGGCCAGTGCGGCTGCGGCAATGTCGACGCCGACAGCGACTTCGACGGCGTCGCCGACTGCAACGACATCTGCCCCAACGACCGCTTCAAGACCACCAGCACCGGTCAGTGCGGCTGCGGCGTCGAGGACGTCGACACCGATCACGATGGCATCGCCGACTGCCTCGACGGGTGCCCGAGCGACGTCGCCAAGGTCCTGCCGGGTGTGTGTGGCTGCGGCAGCGCCGACGTCGACGGCGACCACGACGGCGTCTACACCTGCCAAGGCGACGGCTGCGACGCGGACCCCGGCAAGAGCGCGCCGGGTCAGTGTGGCTGCGGCGTGGCCGACAGCGACGGCGACGGGGACGGCAGCGCGGACTGCAACGACGGCTGCGCCGCTGACCCGGGCAAGACCAGCCCGGGCAGCTGCGGCTGCGGCGTGAGCGACGCGAACAGCGACGGCGACAGCCAGCCCGATTGTCTCGAGATCTGCGACAATGACGCGCTGAAGCTCGATCCAGGCGTGTGCGGCTGCGGTGTACCCGACGTCGACAGCGACGGTGACGGGCGCCTCGACTGCCAGGACAACTGCCCGACGATCGCCAACTCCGACCAAGCCGACTGCGATCACGACACCATCGGCGACGCCTGCGACATCATCGGCGAGTGCTGCGGCAACCACATACGCGACGCGGACGAGAGCGACATCGACTGCGGCGGGAGCTGCGCGCCGTGCGACTACGGCGACGGGTGCAACGACGCGAGCGACTGTGCGAGCGGTCAATGCAACGACGACGATCGCTGTGGCTGCGTCGACAATGATGACTGTCCGAACGCCGACGACGCGTGCTCGCCCGATGCGTGCACGACATCCAACGAGTGCACCGCGGAGCCGCCTGTGTGCAGCCTGCCGGTGTTCTACGGCGTGGTCGCGAACGGCCCCGTCTTGAAGAGCATCCGCTGCTGGCAGACGAGCCCGACGAGCCCGCCGGTCTGTGAAATGAACGGGTCAGTGCTGGCGCTCGGTGACCCGATGTGCGGTAACTAGCGCCGCCATGGCGGACCGGAAACCGACGAAGCTCAGCTCGACTCAGCACCTCGAGCCCTACTCCGGGTCGACCCCGGACAACTCCAACAACGACCGTCGCGGGCTCGCGCAGTTCGAGAAGCAGCGCGCCTCCGACGCCGACTTCCGTGTTGCGCGCGGCGGCAGCGCGTCGCGCGGCAACCAGCGCTGGGGTGGTGGTGGCGTCGAGTCGAGCCCGCCGCGGGCGCTCCAGCCAAAGCAGCAGGCAGAGCGTCCGCGCGAGGACGACGACCTGGTGCGCGAGCGCGGGCGGGCGCGCTTCAATGAAGACGACGACGGCGACGACGGCATGCAGGTGGTGTCGGGCTCGCAGTGGGGCGAGTCCAGCGCTCCGAGCGCGGCGGAGATCGCCGGCGCGCGCCGCGGCAAGGGGAGGAAGCAGCCCGAGCCGGAGCCCGAGTACGAGTACGAAGAGGAAGAAGAGGCGCCGAAGAAGTCGAAGACGTGGCTGTGGGTGACCATCGCCATGGTCGTGGTCGGCGGTGGTGGCGCGACGGCGGCGGTGCTCGCGGGTGGCAGCAAGCCGGCCGAGTATACGTCGACGGTCGACGAGGACGCGGCCGCGAAGAAGAAGGCCGACGAGGCCGACGCCAAGAAGCGGCGCGAGGCCGCGGAGAAGCAGGCCGCCGAGGACGAGGCGGCGGCGAAGGCCGCGCGTGAGGAGGCCGAGAAGAAGGCGGTCGTGAAGACCGAGGTCGAGAAGCCCAAGGGCCCGGCCGAGTGGGCGCCGAACGTCGAGGCGACGAACCCGTGGGTGGCGGTCGCGGCCGCGCCGAGCGGCACGATCATGGGCATCTCGCAGGCGGAGGCGACCAACATGACGGCGTCGCTGCGCACCGGCTTCCGTCCGAGCGCGGCCGTGCCGGGGCCCGACAAGCCGTACCGCATGAGCACCCACGAGGTGACCTGGGGCGAGCTGGCGACGGCGACGAACATCCCCGAGGTGGTGACGCTCACGCGGCCGACGTGGCTGCCGCGAGACGCGTCGAACCTGCCGGCGACGGGGGTGCCGTGGAGCGTCGCGCAGCTGTTCTGCCAGGGCATGGGGGGTGATCTGCCGAGCGAGGCCGAGTGGGAGTGGGCCGCGCGTGGCACCGACTGGCGGCCGTTCCCGTGGGGCACGGGCGCCATCGAGACGAGCAAGGTCCACATCTTCGCGGGCAAGCCGGCGCCGGTCGTGGCGGTGAAGACCTCGAAGCTCGACGTCACGCCGGGCGACGCGCCGATCTACGACCTGCTGGGTAACGCAGAGGAGTGGACGCGCGACGCGTGGCGGCCCGCGGAGGCGGGCGCACCCGAAGACCCGAAGGCGACGACCCACAAGGCGGTGCGCGGCTGGCCGCTGGCCGAGCGCGGCGCGAGCATCCCGGCCGAGGGCTCGAGCTATCGCGCGCCCGGCTGCGCCGCGGCGAGCTGCATGCCGACCGAAGGCGCGGCGCTGGAGCGCGTCGGCTTCCGCTGCACCCGCCCGCAGTGACCCGCGGCCCGCTCACTGCGGGAAGGGCAGCGGCGTGTCGTCGATGGGCGGCTCGATGATCGAGTCGGCGAGCGTCTTGCCGGCGAACCTCGTGTCGCGTGCGCCTGCCGCGCGCCCCGCGAGGACGTCGTTGAGCTTGCTGACGAGCCCATCGATCGCCTTGATCCCCGGGTTCTCGGCGATGTAGCTCGTGATGCGGATGCCAGCCCCGAGCAGCCACTGCTCGAAGCGATCGAGGTCGGCGCCCCTCTCGAAGTGGAGCATGCCGTCTTCGCCGAAGGTCAGCTTCAAGAGCTCGATCTCGCCGCCCGGGTTCCACTCGACCTTGGTCTTGGCGCCGATGGTCTTGGCGACGTCGGGCGCGACCGTCTCGAGGAGCGCGAGCGCGTCGAGCTCGGCGCCGATGACCGCGGCGACCTTGATCGAGACGGCCGTGCGGTCGAGCTGCACGCTACCGCCCGCGGGCTTCTTGATCTTCAGCGCGTTGACGGTGGCCTTGGCGTTGAAGCCGCCGAAGACGGACGCGATCTTGGGCACGCCGCCGCGCAGATCGATCTGGGTCTTGATCTCCGCGCCGACGCTCCCCTCGAAGCTGCCGTCCGCCTTGACCGCGACCTTGCCGCTCAGCGTGACGCCTGCCGCGAGCTTGGCGAAGACGCCGGCGAACAGCGGCACCTCGAGGTCCTTCTTCGTCTCGCCCTTGATGCTGCCCTCGCCACCGTCGCTGCCGGCCTTCACCGCGATGGTGAAGTCGCCGACCTCGAGCGACTGCTCGACGCCCGCCTTGTCGTGGCTCTGCTCCTTCTTGGCGCCGTCGCCGGCCTTGCCTGCCTCGGCCGTGGCCGGCGCGGCCGCTTGCTCGTCGCGCTGCACCTGCCGCTGGACGCCTCGTCCGGCCGCCGCGCCGCGAGGACCGAGCAGGTCGGCAGCCGACTGGCCGGCGACGACGCGCGCGGCGACCGCGTCGGCGTGCTGCTCCCAGCGATCGCCGACCTGGCCGACGCCGCCCGAGAGCTGCACCTGACCGCCGCGCTGCTGGACCACGTGCGCCGCCTCGTGGGCCGCGAGCGCGAGCGACGGCGCGTGTCCGAAGACCACGTGATCGCCGGTCGCGTAGGCGTTCGCGTGCATGTCTGCGCACGCGTCGCTGGCCGCGCCGCCCGTGTGCGCCTGGATGGTCGACAGGTCGTGGTCCGGCCCGAACGACGCCTGGATGGCCGCGAGATGGGGCAGCGTACCCCCGCGCCCAGCCGCGCCCTGGGCCGCCGCGCGCTGGATCGCCGCGCTCTTGTGGCGGGCTCTGCTCTTGTCCGTCTGGTACTGGATGACCGCGTCCCACACGCTGGCGACCGCGCCGTCGAAGGCGTCGAGCTGGACGTCCGAGGCGTCGAGCGACAGCGACAGGTCGTCGACGGTCGGGCGCTGGGACGCCGGCTCGGCGCGGCGCTGGACGATGCGGGCGCGCCCGGGTTCACTGCGGCGGGCGAGGTCGTTGGCTCGTTGGCGTTGCATGGTGCCTCCGAGCTCAGGGCGTGACGCGCGCTGGAACATTGTTCCGGCGCGCGGTCGGATCAGTGGACGGCGGTGACCGTGACGTCCGCCTGGTCGAGCCACTCGTACCAGAGCTCGACGCGCTCCCCGAGGCTCAGCAGGTCGTCGCCGTCGGGGCTGTGGAATGGCTCGAAGGCCATGTAGGTCGCGAGCCAGTACTCGTTGCCGTGCGGGCTCAGCGCGAAGCCCGCGAGGATGCCGTAGGTGTCGTAGCAGTGGTCGTCGTAGGGGCGCACGTAGGGGTCGTCGACGTCGATGCTGAAGTCGTAGCTGTACTCCGCGACGAGGTACGAGTTGCTGTTGTTGTCGCGGTCGCCGACGCCGCCGTAGCCCTCGAAGTGGAAGGCGTAGCTCTTGGCCGCGGCGTCCTTCGGGAAGCGCAGGAACATCACCGCGCAGGGCTGCGGGCCGGTGCGGAAGTCGATGGTGTCGTACTTCACGAAGAAGCGGCTATCGAGGTTGCGCTGCTTGCCGGTGATGACCGCCGTGGCCTTGCCGATGGCGACCGCGCCGGGCGCGATGCCGCCCGCCTCGGAGCGCGGAAACACCTCGACGGTCACCGTGTCGGTGGACCCGTCGACGATGTTGATGGGGTTCTCGACTTGGTAGAACGCCTTGTCCGAGGTGCCCTCGACGCTCGCGCCTGAATGCGAATAGTCATTCACATACCCCATGCTGCCGCTGGTGCTCCAGCGGTAGGCGAACGGTCCGGGCTGGTCGCGCACGGTCACGCTGAGCTGCACCTGCGAGCTGTTCTTGTCGACGTTGGCCGCGCTCGGATCGAGGTGCACGACGGCGGGCGTGGCGGTGATCTGCCATGCGTCTGCGGTGGTCGAGTGGTGAAGGTCCTTGACGATCGCCACGACATCACCCGACGCGAAGACGAGCTGGATGGCCGCCACCACCGCCGCCGCGCTGGCGCGTGCGACGAGCTTCTTGTCGATGTCGACGAGGCTCGCGCGCGCCGCCGTCGGGGCCGCGTCGATGAGCAGCTGGATGACCGCGCGGCGATAGACCGGGTTGCTCACGAGCTCGTCGAGGATGAGCGACAGGGCGGTCGAGAAGCCGAGCTTGCTCTGCACCAGCGCGGTGAGCGGGCCGAGCGGCGCCTGGCTGATGCGGCGCAGCTCCTTCGAGACCGAGTCCAGCGCACCGCCGGCGATGAGGCCGCTGCGCCCGAAGACGAACGACTCGCACAGCGGCATGACGATCTCGCCGAAGAAGAGCACGAAGCCCTTGTCGGCCACGACCCCATCCCACTCGCCCTGCAGCGCGGTGAAGCGCAAATCGTCGTAGATCGCCGGGCGCGTCACCAGGTCGAGCGTCGGGCCGAGCACGACCGCCTCGTAGTAGGCGCGCTTGCCGCTGGCCGCGAGCGCCAGCCTGAGCGGCGCGGTGATGGACGGCGCGAACGGCGCGTCGCCGAGCACGACGTCGGACAGCGCCGTGAAGAGCTCGAGCTTGCCGCTCGAGACGACGTCGACGCGCGCGACCTCGACCGGCGGCGTGACGTCGACCTTCATGCCGTCGGCGTCGTCCTCGGCGACGCGATAGACGATCATCGCGGCCGGGCGGCGGAAGCTGTTCTGCGCGACGACGCCGGTGCTGGTCGGGCTCTGCAGGACCTCGACGCCGCTCTGGGCAGCGGCGGGCTCGATCAGCAGATCGGTGCCGGCGTCGCTCAGCGCGCGGCCCTCGCGCGCGGGTCGGTCGGTGTCGCCCAGCGCCGCGTCGTGGGCGGTCTGGAGCGCCGCGACGATGGTCGGATCACCGTCGGCGAGGGCGGTCGGTGAGGCCACGATCGCCGCGCTGATAGCGTCGCTCAGGCCTTCGAGCTCGGGCACCTCGGCGAGCAAGGCGCGCAGCGTACGCTGGTGCTCGGCCGGCAGCGCGGCCGCCCCGAGCGACTGCGCGAGCAGCGCCGCGGCGGTCGTGTGGGCCGAGACCTCGCCGCCCTGGTCGGCCATCAGGCCGATCATCACGAGCTTGCCGTCGGCCGTGAGCAGCTCGACCTCGCTCGGCTCGGGGTCGAGCATGTAGATCTCGAACGCGCCGCTGGCGCTGGGGCGCGCCTCGGCGACGGCGCTGACGACGGTCAGCGCGCTCGCATCCAGCGCCGCGCCCGCGGGCAGGACGACGGTGCCACGCGCGCCGGGCGAGGGCCCGGCGTCGTCACCACAGGCGAGCAGCACAACAGAGAGGCAGAGCCAGCGCGTCATCGGAGTCCTCCGCAAAGACCGCGCCAGACTAAGTGCTCACAGCGCCTGTGTCGCCTTCCAGGCCGGCAGCTCCTGGACACGCGCGAACCACGCGCCGACGTTCGGAACGTCGTCGAAGTTCACGCCGACCATGAGCGCCGGGCCGAGCGTACAGGCCAGCGAGACGTCCGCCAGCGTCAGGCGATCCTGCGCGACCCACTGCTTGCCGGCGAGGTGGTCGTCAAGGAGCTTTGCATTCAGGGCATGGCTCGCGCGCGCCTCGGCGACCTTGGCCTCGTCGGCCGGCAGGTTGCGCCACTGGACCTTCACCAGCAGCTCGAAGACGAGCCCGCCGAGCGCCGGGCTCCAGGTCGAGTGGGTCCACATGAGCCAGCGCGCGACGTCGGCTTGCGCGGCCGCGTCGGTTGGCCACAGGTCGCCGCGGCCGGCCTTGTTGGCGAGGTAGATGGCGATGGCGTTGCTCTCCCAGAGCGTCACGTCGCCGTCGACCAAGGCGGGCACCTTGTGGTTCGGGTTGATGGCCAGGTACTCGGGCTTCAGGTGCTCGCCCTGCTGCAGCTGGATGATGACCTTCTCGTAGGGAAGGCCGCACAGCTCGGCGGTCATGGTGGCGCGGCGCGCGTTGGTCGAGTACGGGTGCATGTACAACTTCATGGCTTCACTCCCACTTCACGTCGGGGCAGATGGTCTTCGAGCCCTCGCGGGCCCGCTCGTAGAGCTCGGCGCACGCCAGCGCGTCGAGGCTGTCGATGGTCTGCTCGAAGGCGTCGACCTGCGCCAGCGCCTCCTCGCGCTTGCCCGCGGGCTGCGCGTCGGCGCAGGCGTGCACGGTGACGACGAGGCGGTCGCAGATGCTGCGGTCCTCGGTGGCGCGCCCGTCGCAGTCGCGCAGCGTCTCGGACAGCGTCGCGTCCTTGGCCAGGTCGGCGCGCTGGTCGTAGATGGCGCTGAGGCGCCGCACCGGGCCGGCCGAGCGCTCCCGCAGGGCCGCCACGAAGGCCGCGTCGCGGCTGCGCGCGAGCAGGTTCTTCAGGATGCCGTCGATGGCGTCGCGGTGGTCTTTGCAGTAGCTGCGCAGCGCGCTCGACGCGCCGAGCGAGTCCTCGGAGCGCGCGATGATCGTCACGTAGTTGTCCTGCAGCGCCGCGTAGCGATCGAGGTCGTCGCCTTGATCGATCGGCTTCAAGGACGACGCGCTCGAGCCACAGCCCGCCAACAACAAGACGATCAGCAACGCTCTCATCGGGGCGCACCCTCGCATCGAGCCTGCCGGCCCGCAAGTCAGCCCGTGCGCTCCAGGCGCTCCAGGACGGCGACCGGGAACTTGTACTGCACCCCGCGCGCCGACCGACCCTGCACCGGGAACTTCGGTCGCTTCGGCACGAGGCCGGTCAGCGTGTAGCGCTTGCCGCCAACCTCGAAGGCGCGGCCGTAGTCGTCGGCGCTCAGGCCGTAGCGCGCCGCGTGCGTCGCGAAGGCCGCGCGCTCGGCCAGGGCGGTGTCCGCGGGCGGCAGCGTGAGCAGCAGGCGCGGGGTGTACGACGTGGGCTTCACGCGCGAGCGCAGGACCTTCAGCGTCAGCCCGAGCTCGTCGGCGATGGTGCGTAGCGCCTCGGCGATACGCCCATCGAGCAGCTTCACGGTCGCGCGGTCGAGCGTGAGCAAGGGCTCGCTCGGCGGCTTCGGTGCGGCTCTGGGCAGGCGCGCGCGCATGCGCTCGAGCTCGCTGGCGGTGACGACCACGAGCTTGCCGTAGGTCTCGGCGCGGCGGCCGCGGATCCACACGCCGCTGCGGTCGCGGCGCGCGGGCAGGCGGTGGTAGTGCCGGAACACCTCGGCGGTCTCGCAGTGCACGAGGTTCCAGGCTCCCGGCACCGGGGTGACCTGCGCTTCGTCGTAGCAGGCCGCGGGGCGCGCGCCGATGCGTCGGCAGATCGCCTTCCAGCGGGCGTCGTGGTTGCAGTCCTCGCCATGGGCCTCGAAGGCCAGCGCGTGGGCGATCTCGTGCAGGATGGTGTCGACCACCTCGTCCTCGTCGTTCAGCGCCGACAGGCGGCGGCTCAACGAGATGCGCTTGCGCGTCGAGCTGCACGCGCCGAAGCGCGTCACGGCGTCGTCGAAGCGCGCCGACCAGCCGCGCTCGGTGAGGCCATGTACGCCCATGTGGTGATGCAGGAGGTGCTCGGCGCGAACGGTGTCCATGCCCCGACGTACCCGACGAAGGCAACGCCGAGCAACCCTGTGATATACGGCGCGCGTGCAGCGCACACCCCGCTCGATCTCGACGCCCATCACCCTGACCTCGGTCGCGGTGGCGCTGTCGATCGCGCTCTTGGTCGGCTGGACGGTGCTCATCGCCGACCTGGCGGTGCGCCCCGGATCGACCTGGTACCTGGTGCTCGGCATCCTCTCGATCGGCTTCATCATGGCCGTCTTGCTGGTGTCGGGCGTGACGCTCGCGCGCGAGATCCTGGAGGGTCGGCGCCAGCGCGCCTTCATCGACTCGGTCACCCACGAGCTGAAGTCGCCGCTCGCGTCGATCGGCCTGTGCCTCGAGACGCTCGGCCGCGCCGACCTGCCGCCGACCCACGCGCACGAGCTGCGCGAGATGATGCGCCACGATGTCCTGCGCCTGAACGCCTTCATCGACGACGTGCTGGCGGCCTCGCGGCTGGCCCATCGGCGTGGCGCGGTGGCGCTCTCGAGCACGTCGCTGCGTGAGCTCGTGGCGGCCGCCGTGGCCGCCGTGCGCGCGCGCCACGAGGTCCCGCCCGAGGCCATCGAGGTCGACGTGCCCGACGACATGGTGGTCGTCACCGACGCGACGGTGGTGCAGACCATCGTCAAGAACCTTGTCGATAACGCCATCAAGTACAGCGACGAGCCGTACGTGCGTGTGGCGGCGGCGCGCAACGACGCGGGCGCGCTGGTCGTGAGCGTGACCGACCGCGGCATCGGCATCCACCCGCGCGACCTCCCGCTGGTGTTCCGCCGCTTCTATCGCGGCGACGCGCCCGAGGTGCGCGCGCGCTCGGGCACCGGGCTCGGGCTGTTCGTCGCGTCCGAGCTGGCCAAGGCGCTCGGCGGCCGCATCCACGCGCAGTCCGCGGGGCGGGGCCGCGGCACCACCATGTCCCTCACCCTGCCCAATGGTGCCGACGCATGAGCGAACCCCAGCGCCTGCTGGTCGTCGAGGACGAGGCCCACCTCGGCCGCGCCATCAAGCTGAACTTCGAGCTCGAGGGCTTCGTGGTCGACGTGGCGCCGACCGGCAAGGCCGCGTTGCGCGAGCTCTTGCGGCCCGAGCCGTACGCCGCGATCGTGCTCGACGTGCAGCTCCCCGACACCGACGGGTTCGACCTGTGTCGCCGGCTGCGCGAGGCCGGCGACTTCACGCCGGTCATCATGCTGACGGTGCGCGCGCGCCCCGAGGATCGGGTGGCCGGGCTCGAGGCGGGCGCCGACGACTACCTGCCCAAGCCGTTCGAGTTCCACGAGCTGCTGGCGCGCATCCGCGCGATGCTCCGGCGCCAGCGCTGGGGGCGCGAGACGCAGACGGCGGTGCCGCGCCCGCGGGTCATCCGCTTCGGGCGCGTGGCCATCGACCTCGACAGCCACGAGGCGCTGGTCGACGGGCAGGGCGTGTCGCTGACCGCGCTCGAGCTCGACCTGGTGAGCTACTTCGCGGCCAACCCCGGGCGCGTGCTGGCGCGCAGCGAGCTCTTGAGCGAGGTCTGGAAGATGCCGTCGCACCCGCAGACGCGCACCGTCGACAACTTCGTGGCGCGCCTGCGCAAGCACTTCGAGGTCGACCCGGCGAGCCCGGTGCACTTCGTGTCGCACCGCGGCGCTGGCTATCGCTTCATGCCCGATGGCCAAGTCAACGACGCGAACACCGAACAAAGACCGAACGAAGACACGCCTTGACCCTTCTATGACCACGTCGTCGCGCCCCGAGGCGCATCATGACGGCCATGGCCATCGCGAACCCCACGTCTCCGATCCCCACGCCCGCCGTCGAGCCGGTGCCGGTCTCCCGCTGGAAGCGCCGCGCGCGCGTCGCGCTCGAGGGCACGCCCATCGTCGCGGTGCACCTGGCGGCGCTCGGGGCCATCTGGACCGGCGTGACGCCGGCCGCGGCCATGGTGTGCCTGGTCGCGACGCTGGTGCGCACGTTCGGCATCACCGCCGGCTACCACCGCTACTTCGCGCACCGCACGTTCAAGACGAGCCGGCCGTTCCAGTTCGTGCTGGCGGTGCTGTCGCTCAGCGCCGGCCAGCGCGGTGTCTTGTGGTGGGCCGCGCACCACCGCGCGCACCACAAGCACACCGACGAGGTCGGTGACCCGCACAGCCCGCGCGTGCGCGGCGTCTGGTACAGCCACATGGGCTGGCTCTTCGACCTCGAGTCGACCGCCACGCACCTCGACCGCGTGAAGGACCTGTCGCGCTTCCCCGAGCTGCGCTGGCTCGAGCGCTTCTGGTACGCGCCGATCGTCGCGCTCGCCGCGGTGATCCTGGCGGTCTGGGGCTGGTCGGGCTTCTTCGTCGGCTTCTGCCTCAGCACCGTCATCGTGTGGCAGTCGACCTTCCTCGTGAACTCGCTCTCGCACATCGTCGGGACGCGCCGCTTCGAGACGACCGACGACAGCCGCAACAACTGGTTCGTCGCGCTGCTCACGTTCGGCGAGGGCTGGCACAACAACCACCACGCCTACCAGAGCTCGTGCCGCCAGGGCTTCCGCTGGTGGGAGCTCGACCTGACCTTCTACATCCTCAAGGCGCTGAGCTGGGTCGGGCTCGTGTGGGATCTGCGTGAGCCGCCGGCCCGGCTGCTCGGCAAGGACAAGCCTTCCGCCGGCGAGCTGGATGCGTGATACTCGCGCGCGTGAGCTTCGGACGCCCACGCTGCTGGCAGTGCAACACCATCCTCGACCTGGTCGCGGGACGGCCGGTCGGCCGTGGCGAGACCTGCCCCGAGTGCGACGCCGATCTGCGGGCGTGCCGCAGCTGCGCCTCGTGGGACACGGCGCGCGCCCAGTGTCGTGAGCCGGCCGCGGCGGCCGAGGTGCCGGCCGACCCGACGCGCGCGAACTTCTGCAGCTTCTTCCGTATGGCCGCGCCGAGCACCGACGAGGCCGCGCCCGCGCCGCTCGACGCCGCCGCCGAAGCGAAGCGACGGCTCGAAGCGCTGTTCAAGAAGTGAGCGGCGATAGTCAAGGGGCTGGATGATGGACGGGTCTACGATATCGAAGAAGCCCGACCCGGTGCTGGTCGAGGAGCTGCGCACGATCATGGCCAGCATCCCGGACGCGACGCCGCGCATGATGTTCGGCTGCGACTGCTTCTTCGTGCACGGCCACTGCGCGGGCGGGATCTGGCGCGACGCGGCCATCTTCAAGCTGGCGGCGGACGACGCCGCGGCGTTCCTGAAGCTGCCGGGCACGACGCCGTTCTCGCCCGGCCCGAAGATGACGATGAGCGGCTGGTACGTCCTGCCGCACGCGCTCGCGAGCAACCCGGCGACGCTGCGCACCTGGACCGAGCGCGCCGCGGTGTTCGCCGCGTCGCTGCCTGCCAAGGTGCCCAAGGCCAAGCGGCCCGCCGCCACCAAGAAGGCCGTGCCGACGAAGGCCGCGGCGACGAAGAAGGCGGCGCCGAGCAAGAAAGCAGCCAAGCCGAAGACCAACGGGTGAGCCCTTGACCGGCCCGTGGCGGCTAGCATCGTGCGGTCTGGCGTCCGAGCCTACGACGGGAGATCGATGAAGGACGAGGCCCCGCTCGAGGGTGCTCTGGTGGCGAGCGGCATCGCGCTCTGGAGCTACGACATCGCCCGCGACATCGTTACGTGGGATGCGGCCCTGCAGGCCATCGCGGGCACCAACGCGCATAACGGCGCGGAGCTCGTCGCGGCGGTCGAGCCCGACGACCGCGACCGCGTGTGGGGCAACATCCAGCGCGCCATGGTGACCGGCAAGCTCGAGGACATCGAGTTCCGCTGGCGTCGGCCGAGCGGCGAGGTGCGCTGGTTCCTCGGCAAGGGCCAGGCCGAGCTGGACGCGAGCGGTCGGGTGGTGCGCCTCGTGGGCGGCGGCTTCGACATCACCGAGCGCCAGGCGAAGAACGAGCGGGCGCTCCTGGCGAGCCGCCTCGACAGCATCGCGCGCCTCGCGTCGGGCATCGCGCACGACTTCAACAACATGCTGACGGTGATGCTCGGCTCGGCCAACCACGCGGCCGCGCGCCTCGCCGAGAGCGGCGAACAGCCCGAGCTCAAGGGCGAACTCGACGCGCTCAAGCAGGCGGCCGAGCGCAGCGCCATGCTGACCAGCCGGCTGCTCGCCTTCGCGCGTAAGCAGGCCCACAGCCCGAAGCGCTTCAGCCTCGAGCAGGTCGTGCGCGGCCACGAGCCGACGCTGCGCGAGCTGCTCGGGCGCGGCGTCGCGCTGCAGCTCGAGCTCGCCGCGAGCACGCGCGCGCACGGCGACCCGAGCCAGATCGAGCAGGTGCTCACGAACCTCGCGGTCAACGCGCGCGAGGCGCTGCCACGCGGCGGCATGGTGCGCATCGCGACGCGCGACGCGGGCCTCGGCGTTCAGCTCGCGTTCAGCGACAACGGGCCCGGCATCGCCGCCGAGCACCTGCCGCGCCTGTTCGAGCCGTTCTTCACGACCAAGCCGACCGGCGTCGGGCTCGGGCTCGGGCTCGCGACCTCGTACGGCATCATCGTGCAGAATCAGGGGCGCATCTGGATCGAGAGCGAGCCGGGCCGCGGGACCACGGTCTTCTTCGAGCTGCCGCCGTCGTCGCGCGCGGCGACCGAGCCGCGCCTGCCGACGCTGCAGCCGCGCCCGGAGAGCCAGCAGAGCGTCACGGTGCTGGTCGTCGAGGACGAGGAGCTGGTGCGGCGCACGGCCGTGCGCGGGCTCGAGCGGCACGGCTATCGCGTGATCGCCGCCGAGTCGGGGCCGGCCGCGCTGCAGATCTTGCGCACCACGGCGATCGACATCGTGGTGAGCGACCTGATCATGCCGGAGATGACCGGCCAGGAGCTCGCGGTGATCATCCGCGAGGCGTGGCCGTCGATGCGCATCTTGTTCGTGTCGGGCTACTCGGACGCCGAGGTGGGCGACATCGAGCTGCTGCCGAAGCCGTTCACGCCCGCGTCGCTGGCCGCGCGCGTCCAGAAGGTGCTGGCCCGCCCGTAGGCCGTGCACGCCAGGGTCGCAGGTCTCGCTCGACGCGCCGTCGCCGTCACCTCGTGCGCTACTTGTCCGAGAGCGTGGCGATGCGCTTCTTGGCGGCGTCGGAGGGCGATAGTGAATCGGCTTTCATAAACGCGGCGAGCGCGGCGTTCTTGTCGCCGCCCTTCTCCGCGAGCTCGCCGAGGTTGTAGTAGACGGCCGCCTGGAACTTCTTGTCCTCGTCGAGCGCGAGCGCCCGCTGGAAGTCCTTCTTGGCCTCCTCGGTGTTGCCGGCGCCGAGCTGCGCGTAGCCGCGGCCGGAGTACGCGCGGGCGCGCTTGGGGTCGAGCGCGATGGCGTCGCTGAAGGCCTTGATGGCCGTGTCCCAGTCCTTGCTGCGGGTGGCCTTGCGGCCCGCGTCGACGAGCGCGGCGGGGTCGTTCGGCTTGGCCGTCTCGGCCGTCTCGTCGGCGGGGATCGGGTCGGGCAGGGTGCCGCGATCAGCGAGCGCGGTGCGGGCGAGCTCGACCGAAGCCGCGGGGATCTTGGACCAGCCGAAGTGGCCGTCGATGCCCTGCGCCTTCAGGTAGGCGGCCACCGGGGCGGGCGTCTCCGCCAGGCCGAGCGCCGGGAGCAGGCCCGCGACGTGGGCGTTGCTCTGGGTGTACGAGCCCCAGTCGCCGCTCGAGCCCGAGTAGGGAACGTCGGCCACGTACAGGTACGCGACCTTCGGCTCGCCCTTGTTCGCGAGCACGGCCACCGACGTGAGCGCCGGCTCGCCGACCTCGCCTTCGCCGTCCTTGATCCACTGCTCGCGCATCGCCTTGGTGTCCGCCTCGAGCGCCTTGGCGGCGGCCGCGAGGTCGACCTTGGGCGGGTTGCCGTCGAGCCCGATGGGCGTGAAGCGGCAGCTGGTGTCGCCGTGCGCGCCGCACGCGTAGGCGCCCTCGCACTCGACGGTGAGCAGCGTGTCGCCAGCGCCGCCGACCAGGTCGATCGAGCGGCCCCAGTGCTCGCCCAAGAGCGGCACGACGCCGGTCTTGTCGGCCTCGTCGTCGATGTAGGTCGACTTCTTCTCGGACACGGCGATGGTGTGCTGCGCGGCCTTGCCGGCCACGGCCTTGGCGACCACGTACGGCATCCACTTCTTGGGTCCGCGCTTGCCCTCCTTCCACGGCTTGCCGCCGTCCTCCTCATGCATGAACGCCTCGCACGCGATCTCGCTGAACGGGTACGCGTGGTACTCGATCCCCCACAGCGACAGGTCCGACCACACCATCGCCTCGGGGCGCGTCGCCTCGGCCTTGCCATCGACCAGCAGGGCCGTCTCGTAGCCGTCCTTCGACGACGACCACACGAGGTACGCGTCGGTCTCGACCGGCTTCGCCTCGGGCTTGGCCTCGGGCTTGGCCTCGGGCTTGACCTCGGGCGTGGGCGTCGCCTCCGGCGCGGGCTTCGTCTCTGGCTTGGCCTCCGGCTGAGGCGCGGGTGAAGGGGCCGGGCTCTTCGAGCAAGCGGCGACGACGAGCAGCGCGGGTAGGAGACGACGCATCGGGAACCTCGAGGATGACGGGGTGGGCGGCGGCCCGAGAGCCGCGCCGCCGACATTGCCATGACGCGCAGTGGCGGCCAACCGCATCGGAGGGAGGCCGCCTGACGCGGATCTGACGTCGCCCTAGGACTTACGCAGCCAGCGCCACAGCTCGCGCAGCGACGGGCGCGTGCCGTAGGCGAGCAGGCCGACGCGATAGATCCGCGCCGCCAGCACCGCGACGGCGGCGATGCCGACGCACAAGATGGCGAGCGACAGCAGCAGCTCGCCGAGCGTCGCGCCGCCGAGCAGGTAGCGCATCGGCATGAGCATCGCCGAGAACAGCGGGATCTGCGTCATGACGGCGGCCGGCGTGCCGCGCGGATCCGACGCGATGAGCTGCACGCACATGACCGGGATGATGAGCAGCATGACCAGCGGGGTCTGCGCCGCCTGCGCCTCCTGCTCGCTCGACACCATCGCGCCGAGCGCCGCGAAGAGCGACGCGTAGAAGAAGAAGCCGGCCAGGAAGAACGCCAGCACCACGACGATGTCGCCCGCGCCGAACGACGGCAGCGCGAAGCTGGCGGTGACCCCGAACCAGCCGAGCACGGTGGTGTGGTTCGCGACCAGCAGGCCGGCGATGGCGAGCCACACGCCCATCTGCACGAGGCCGGCGCCGCCCACGCCCATGATCTTGCCGAGCAGGAGCGCGTCGGGCTTCGCGGCCGCGACCATGATCTCGGCGACGCGGCTCGTCTTCTCCTGGATGACGCTGCGCAGGACGTTGGCGCCGTAGAGCAAGATCGACAGGTAGATGATGAACATCACCGCGTAGCCGAGCGCGAACGCGGCCGTGCCGTTGATGGTCTGCTCGGTGCCGGTGGTGTGCTCGGCGACGAAGCGCGGGCTGCGCAAGATGGCGTCGAACTGCGTGTCGTCCATGCCGAAGCGCGCGCCGCGGGCGAGCTGCACGGCGCGCGTGAGCTGGGCTTGCAGCGTGTAGCTCACGACCTGGCTGGTGGCGTTGTCGCCCTTGTAGACGGTCGTGCCGTCGTCGAGCACGTCCTTGGGCACACGCACGAAGCCGTCGATCACGTCGTCGCGGATGCCTTGCATCAGCGTGGCCTCGCTGGTGTCGCTCGGGCGCGCGTCGACCTGCCAGCCGCCTGCGCGCAGCGCGGTCTCGAGGCGCGGACCGATGATGCCCGACTCATCGACGATGGCGACGTGCACCTTGGCGCTCGAGTGCGCGAGCACCGCCGGCACGACGATCATGCCGATCATGAAGAGCGGACCGAGCAGCGTCACGGCGATGAACCACTTGCTGCGCAGCCGCTCGCTGAGCTCGCGCTTGGCGACGACCAACCACGCGGGGCGGATCACGAGCGTGCTCCCGCGCGCGGATCGACGCGCGAGGCCGTCGCCGCCTCGGGCCCGACGCGCGCGACGAAGATCTGGTGCAGCGACGGCGTGACGATCTCGAACTTGCGCAGCGACACCCCAGCGTCGACCAGCGCCTTCAGGAACGCGTCGGGCGTGGCCGTCGGCGCCAGCTCGAGCGTCAGCTCGCCGCGCTCTTCATGGCGCGCGACCACCCACGCCGGATCGTCCAGGAGCGAGATGGACAACCATGGTTGTGTATTGCTGGCGATGGTCACGCGGTGGTCGTTGGCGGCGGCACGCTTGATGTCCGCGAGCGCCCCGTCGAGCACGACCTTGCCGCGCGCGATGATGCAGACGTGGTCGCAGATCTTCTCGGCCTGCTCCATCTGGTGGGTCGAGAGCATGACGGTCTTGCCGGCCGCGCGCAGCTCGACCACGACGTCGCGCAGGACCTCGGCGTTGATCGGATCGAGGCCGCTCCACGGCTCGTCGAGGATGACCAGCTCGGGCTCGTGCAAGAGCATCGCCGCGAACTGCACCTTCTGCTGCATGCCCTTGGAGAGGTCCTGCACCTTGTGCTTCTGCCAGGCGCCGAGGCCGAGGCGCTCGAGCCACGCGCCGGCGCGCGCCTTGGCGACCTTGCCCGACAGGCCGCGCAGCTCGCCGATGAAGACCAGCACGTCGAGCACGCGCATCTTCGGGTAGAGGCCGCGCTCCTCGGGTAGGAAGCCGAGGCGGGGCGCGGCGTGGCGGCCGGGCGGCACATCGCCGAACAGCGTGATGGTGCCGCTGTCGGGCGTGATGATGTCGTTGACCATGCGGATGGCCGTGGACTTGCCGGCCCCGTTCGGGCCGAGGATGCCGAAGACGACCCCGCGCGGCACCACGAACGACACGTCGTCGACGGCCACATGGTCACCGTAGCGCTTGGTCACATGGTCGAGCACGAGCGCATTCATGCTGGCCATCTATCATGATTGCTGCGCCTCGTCCGCTCGGGCATCGTGCGCCGCATGGACGACCTGCGCAGCCTCTGGCCCCTCGATCCACGGGTGACGTTCCTCAACCACGGCTCGTTCGGCGCGACCCCACGCATCGTGTTGGATGCGCAGTCCGAGCTGCGCAACCAGATCGAGCGCGACCCGGTCGACTTCTTCGGGCGCCGCCTGCCGCGCGCCCTCGACGGCGCGCGTGAGGCCATCGCGGCGTTCGTCGGCGCCGACGCGGCCGGGCTCGCGTTCGTGCCCAACGCCAGCACCGGGGTGAGCACCGTGCTCGCCAACCTGGAGCTGGCGGCGGGCGACGAGCTGCTCACCACCGACCACGTCTACCCCGCGTGTCGGAACGCGCTCGAGCACTTCGCGGCGCGCCGCGGCGCGACCGTCGTGA
>Ga0164241_10002051_pt1 | contig 22797 bp, 20 predicted proteins | sample OricomyardsoilBY_FD_108780 | JGI IMG/M metagenome (GOLD analysis project Ga0164241, IMG submission 108780) | Backyard soil microbial communities from Emeryville, California, USA - Original compost - Back yard soil (BY) | ecosystem: Environmental > Terrestrial > Soil > Unclassified | place: USA... | reverse complement strand
TTCCAGTCGCCGATCCATCATTCGCGCCGATTGCTCCTCAGAGTGGCGTCGCGGATTTTGTGGTCTTCACGAAACGCACGTCGCACTGATTGACCACGCGCAGCAACGACAATCGTCTTCGGTCATCACAGGACGCCGGATAGCGTCACCCGTCCGACCGTAACATTTCCCAGAACGCGCGCGGCGAGAGGATCGGTACGGGCGACAGCGCAGCAACGACCAGCAGATCTTCATCGCCCGTCACCAGCACATCCGCGCTCCCGGAAACGGCGGTAGCTAGAATCCATCTGTCGGTGGCGTCACGTATGGCCAGATCACTTGGCGCTGCCGGCCTCGGAACGATCGGTACCGTCGTCAGCACGGCCTGGATCGCATCGATCCGGTCGACGGGGAGCTTGAATTTGGACGCGAGCGTGCGGCGCAACTCGACCAGCATCACCTCACCGACAACCAGCTCGTGTTCCGCGAGTACGACGCGGAGCACGTCGGCGCAGAGTCCGCGTGTCGCGAATGCGGCAATGAGGACGTTCGTGTCGAGACAGATCCTCACGACACGACGCGGAACACATCCTCGTCAGTGAGATAGCCGCGGGCCTCGGCGAATGGCATCACGGACCGTCGTGTGTCTTCGAACTGGAGTACCGCAAGCTGACGGCGAAGAGCGTCGCGCGCCACCTCGCTGCGGGAGCGGCCGGAGCGCTTTGCGAGAGCCGCCAGCTGTTTCGCCAGCGCGCGATCGAGGCGAATCGTGAGTGCGGAAGTATTCATGTATGACAATGTAATACATGCCTCGTACCACCGAAACACCTGTAACCCCTCAACAGTCGAGTGGCACGAAAGGAGTGCTTCTGAAGAGTTTCCGGCCCCGAACTGGCATCATCGCACCCTGATGACGTAATCTTCATCATGCTCCGAAACCCAACGAGGAATCCGATGAAACTGTTCGCCGCAGCAGCTCTCTCTCTGACCTTCATCTCCGCCGCTGCCGGCGCTCAGGTCAACGCGGGCGAGCAGAAGCCCGAAGCGAGTCTCCCGTTCACGATGACCCAGGTCGCAACCTTCAACCTGCCCTGGCGCATCGCGTTCCTCCCCGACGGACGGATGCTCATAACTGAAAAGGTGGGGCCGATCTGGGTCGTCACCCAGCAGGGCGCCAGAACTCCCGTCAAGAACGTGCCCGCGGTCCTCGCCCGCGGCCAGGGTGGCATGCTCGGTGTCTACCTGTCGCCGAACTACGCGACTGACCACTATGTCTATCTCACCTATTCCGAGCCTGGCGACGATGGTTCCAGTCTCGCGCTTGCGCGGGCGAAGTTGTCCGTCACTTCCAGCTCCGCGAGTCTCGACGGACTCAAGGTCATCTGGCGCGATGGCGAACGCGGCAAGGGTGGTCAGTTCGGCGGCGCGGTCGCCTTCTCGCCCGACAAGCACTTCCTGTTCCTCACCGTCGGTGATCGCCAGCGCATGACACCGGCGCAGGATCCCAACTCGCCACTCGGCAAGATCCTCCGACTCACCCTCGACGGCAAACCGGCGCCCGGCAACCCCGAGGCTGGAAAGGTCGGCTCGGCCACGATCCCCGTGATCAACCCGCCGCGCAACACGGAGCTGGCAAAGACGGCGCCGGTCGTATCTACTTATACGTTCCCCGGTCCAAACCTTACGCCGTCGGAAACCTGGGCGACTGGATTCCGCACACCATACGGTCTCGCCTTCGCACCCGACGGTCGGCTCTGGGAGATGGAGCACGGTCCGCGCGGTGGCGATGAGCTCAACCTGATCGAGAAAGGCAAGAACTACGGCTGGCCGCTCGTCTCATACGGCGTCAACTATGATGGTGTGCCGATCCCGAATCCAGACACGCGGCCCGATCTCACCAAACCCGTCATCTACTGGGTACCCGTGATCGCGCCGGGCAGTCTCACCTTCTACAACGGCAAGATGTTCCCCCAGTGGAACGGCTCGGCGTTCATCGGTGGACTCGCCAGCAAGTCACTCACCCGAATCACCTTCGACAAGAATGGTGGAGCAACGGCAGCCGATCGCTGGGACATGGGTCATCAGATCCGTGACATCGCCGTCGCGCCCGATGGAGCGTTGTGGATGATCGAGAACACGAGCACCGGCGGACTGTTTCGGTTAACACCGAAGTAGGACGGGAGCGCGAGGTCGATTCAATCCTATGCTCGCACGTCTACCACAGGAGTCCCTGGAATCATCCGCGCATACTCGATGATCAACCTGTCCGCCGTCACCAGTGGAATGTTGTTGATCTGCGCCGACGCGATGAGCATCCTGTCGGCTGGATCGTTGTGAGCGGTTCCTGATAGTCGAGTGCTGAGCAGCAGTACGTCACGGTCGAGCGGAAGGAAGCGAATGCCGGGAGCGCGCTCGGCGCGCTGAAGCCAGATCGCAGCATCTACCGAGAGCGTGATCTTCTTCTTCGCAGCCTTGACCGCGACTTCCCAGTACGAGATATCCGACACGCGCAGCCCCGATGTGCTGCCGACTCGATCGAGCAGCGACACCACACTCGGAGCGAGATGCGTGGTGTCACCAGTCAAGTGCCATATCCAGACGTGAGTGTCGAGCAGTAGCGGACCATCGTACGTGTCCAGATCCGTTGCGCGCCAGATACTGGGCGCGCGTGTGGACGCCGATGCAGTGCGTGCCACGCGCGCAGCGCCACTATTTTTGCGTGTTGCTCTGGCAGACTTCGCCGCGCTCATTGCAAACCGTTCCACGCGTCGAAGTCCGGTGCGACGATGTCGCCGACCTCGATAATTGTACCGCTCATGAATCCAAACGCGCTCGGCGTCGCAACGTCTGCCGGTACGACGCGGGCTACTGCCTCACCATACTTGGTGACTACCAGCTGAACATCCCTGTCGCGTACTTCGTCGAGCAACTGAAGGCAGGTGTCCTTGAAGACACCTGCTTTTACTTCCATCACTGTATGTGTCGTGACCGCGGTAGATGGCGCCGGATAGCCGCGGGACTTGCTGGGGCGTTTATTGGGCATGGGTGTTTTAGTTATGGCCACATGAATAAGACTATAGCTGTAAAGATATGGCTACTTACGACATCGTCAACCCATGAACGAAGCCCCTCACAAAACTCCCTCTCGCTTGACGGATGCACCGGGCACCCACAGCTTCAACGCCGTCCCAGATACCCAAATACCGAGGTTGGAGATGCGCGGAGTGGTCTGTTGTTTTGTAGCAGTTGCAGTTGTCGGATTGGCGGGTTGTTCGGCGGCGTCACCTTCCTCAAGTGGACACACCGCGTCGGCTGCAGCAGCAGGAGCCTCGCCTGCGTCCACCGAGCCGGCACTCGTGCGCGTCGTCTCTCGCGAATTTGCGTTCGATAGCGCGCACTCGGTGCCAGCTGGACTCGTCGCTATCCGACTCGTGAACGAGGGCAAGGATATCCACATGCTCGGAATCGCGCGCCTGGATTCCGGAAAGACCACGGCCGATGTTCTCGAAGCGATCGAGAAGAACACTCCCATGAGTTGGTTCGGCGAGATCGGTGGACCAGGGGCGATCTCACCGGGAGATAGCACTACTCAGTACGCCGTGTTGCAGCCCGGCAGGTATTCGATGATCTGCTGGTGGCCCGATTCCACCGGCAAGGCGCACGTGTTGAGCGGAATGACTTCAACGCTCACCGTGACTGGTGACTCCGCCGGCGCGCCGATCGAGCCGACTCCGGACATCTACCTTCGCGAGCGGGACTACCACATTGCTGCCACGGGCGCATTCACCGCGGGTCATCACGTGTTTCGCGTGGACAACGATGGACCGCAAAGCCATGACGTCGCAATCCTGCGCGTGCTGCCTGGAAAGACCGACGCCGAGATCGATGCGTGGCTCGATAAGCCGACCATGAGCAATGCACCGGTCGAAGCGGTTGGGGGCACAGTTGGCATGGTTCGCTGGGCTCACACCGAGTTCGCGGCTGATCTCAAGACCGGCAACTATATCATTCTGTGTCTGATGCCCGACGTGAAAGATGGCAAGCCACACTTCATGCACGGCATGCAGACGAGGATCTCGGTTAGCTAGGGCAAGTCAGAGGGCGCTGAAAGAATACCGGGGGTCAGAGCACATGTGCTCTGACCCCCGATTTTTGTTAACTCTCCGCCTGAAGCTTGCTGGCCACGCGCTCGGTCTGTTCCATCACGCGTAGCAGATTGCCGCCCCAAAGTTTAGCGATCTGATCCTCCGTGTATCCGCGGCGCACCAGTTCGACGGTGACGTTCGGCGCTTCGGCAGCGCAGTTGAATCCATCGATACCGCCACCACCGTCGAAGTCGGACGAGATACCGACGTGATCGATGCCGATGAGCTTCACCGCGTAGTCGATGTGGTTCACGAAGTCCTGCACGTTCGCGCGACGCGCGGGTGCTGGTGCGGGATATCTGGCGTCGATCGCGTCACGCGCCGCCTGATAGCGCGCGCGCGTCGCCGTATCCATTGCGTCCAGCGGATTTGCGCGCTGCGGACGCGCGACGGGTTGCGGTTCGACTGCAGGATCGCCGACGGAGCACGCCGCCGAGCGTGAGTTTGCGTTGCGTGCACCAGCAGCGCCCGGACCGAAGTTGCTGCCGCGGCTCACGACTGCCGATGGAAGGTTGTATTCCCTGGCGAGCGCTTCGAGTGCCGCAGTGCGCTCCTTTGGAGTCGCGGCGCCGCACACGAGATACGACGAGAACGCGACCGTCTGCATCACACCACCGTTCTTCTTCAGCGCAAGCAGCTGTTCATCGTCCATGTCACGCGACGCCGTGGGACACAGCGCGCGCACCGCGGAGTGGGATGCAATGACCGGCGCCTTGCTGTTCGCCATTACCCACATGTTCGATTCCTTCGACGGATGCGAGAGATCCATCATGATCCCCCACTTGTTCGCCTCGGCGACCACGCGCTTGCCGAGCGGACTCACGCCGTGCCACATCCACACATCGTCAGCCTCGCCCGTGTTCGAATCGGACAGCTGACTGTGACCGTTGTGCGCGAGCGATAGATAGCGAGCACCGCGATCCGCGAATTCCTTCACACGCGTTATGTCGGTGCCGATCCCATAACCATTCTCCACTCCCATCAACGCAACGAGCTTTCCGCTCTTCACGATGCGACGCACGTCTGCGGCAGTGCGCGCGATCTCGATCTGATCGGGCGCCATCTTCTCCGCGAGCTTGTGCACGGCGTCGAACTTGGCGACATCAGCCTCGTAGGCTTTCTGATATCCAGCCGGCGTCAGCTCGCCCTGTCCCACGTATATCGAGAAGAAGATGCCGTTGTAGCCAGCCTTCATCTTGGGCAAATCGACCTGACCGTGAAGCCCCGTCACGTAGTTGGGCGCCGAATCGCTCATGGACGACGGACTGAAATCCACGTGCGTGTCGAGCTTGATCACACGGTCGTGAATCGCGTGAGCTCTGGCAACGATTGCGTCATCCTGCGCGTGGGTTGTCGTTGCGATGGCCATGAACAGGAGTGTGGCGAGGGACAGGCGGAGGCGTGGTTGCATGACTGTCTCGGTAATGGGGATTGTCGTTGGGGCTTAATTCCAAAGATAGCAGAAAAACCGGGGTCAGAGTATGCTCCGACCCCGGTTTTTCAGGCGATTATCAAACGATTTTCAAACGATTTTCAAACGATTTTCAAGCGTTGTCAGGGCTTGATCGACACCAACCCCAGTGACTTCGCGCGCGCATTGAACGCCGCGAGATCCGTGCTCCACACTTTCGCGAGCGCGTCGGTCTGCACCTTCAGTTTTCCAGTCAGGTACTCGAATATCACCGGAGCATTGCCGATCGGTCTGCCATCGCCGCGACTCACGTTGCTCAGCAAGCTGGCGATTCGATTGTTGATCTTGATCGGGAAGTTGAGCGGATCCTGGCCGCTCTCATTCTTCACCTGGTAGATGTTCTCCTCGATGGCGGCGGCGTTTGCGTTCAGCCTGTCACCCAACTGCTTGAGCGACGCATCGCCGTTCTGCTTGAGGAGTGTGTCCACCTGCGACCTGACGTGACGAATGTCGATCACCGCCTGGTTGGCTACGGATAACTCGTCGCGAATCCGGATAGCTAGCGCGAACTGCGCCTGCAGATCTGCATCCGTTACATCGGTGAACAGCGGATTGCGCTTCACTTCGACTGGCTGCGAGAACGTATGGCCGTCCACGACGAGTCGGGCGGTGTAATGCCCTGGTGGCGCTGACGGACCCTGCGTGCTCCCTCCCCACAGGATCATTCCCGGGAAGCTCGTGGCGGACTCATAACGAAGATCCCACGTGAAGTGATTCAGTCCCGCGGTTTTGGAAGGAGCATTGGGTCCTCGGTTGAAGCGTCCCGACTCCTCGCCGCCACGAGCCGGCGTTGCCTTGGTCGAAGTATCAGGCTTGTAGGCGCGAATCACCTTTCCCGACGCATCGAGGATATCCAGACTCACTCTGGTACCCGGGTGCTTGAGCCAGTACGTGATCGCTGCGCCGTCTGTGGAACGGATTGCCGGAGGCGGAGCGAAGAGATATGCATCACTCGCAGATTGCACCGCAGGAGTGTACTGCTCGAGGGGCGTGATGTTCTCGAGCAGATAGAAGCCGCGTCCGTGCGTGCTGATCGCGATATCGTGCCGATAGACGATCAGATCCGAGACGGGCAGGTCCGGAAGGTTGAGCGAGAGCGATGACCAGTGGTCGCCGTCGTCGTACGACATGTAGACACCGTGCTGTGCAGCGGCGAAGAGGAGACCCTTGCGGCTCGGGTCCTCGCGAACGGCGTGTACATAATCATCGGCGCGGATTCCATTCACGATCTTCGTCCAGGTGCGGCCGTAGTCATGAGTGCGGAAGATGTATGGCGCGTTGTCGTCGAGCAGCGGGCGCTTCACGGCAACATACGCCGCGCCTCCGTCGAATGCCGACGCGTCGATCTGACTGACGCGTCCGAAATCCGGCATGTCCTTCGGCGTCACGTTGGTCCAGTGTGCACCGCCGTCGCGCGTGACGTACACGAGTCCATCGTCCGAGCCTGTCCAGATCACGCTCGTGTTGAGCTTGGACGGTCCGATGGCAAAGATGGTCCCGTACACCTCGGGGGCGTTCATGTCGTGCGTGATCGGACCGCCCGATGGGCCCATCGTTGACGGATCATGGCGTGTGAGGTCGGGACTGATGCGTGTCCATGTCTGTCCGCCGTTGGTTGTCTTCCATAGATGCTGCGAACTCGTGTACAGCAGGCGTGGATTTACGGGTGAGAAGATGACCGGATACGTCCATTGCCAGCGCTCCACCAGCGCGCTCGACGGCTCGCCCGAGAACATGAGCGGATACGGATTCACCTCGCGAACCTGTCCCGTGGTGCGATTCAGTCGCGTGAGGAATCCGCCGTTGTTGCTTCCTGCAAAGAAGATGTTGGGATCGAGCGGATCCGGCGCGATGGTGCCAGGTTCGGCGCCTCCCGCATTGTACGTCGCGTTCGACGCACCGCCGCCGCGTCCAAATCCTCGGCCGCCGCCCGTTGCGTTCGCCGTGCTCGAAACGCAGATCGTGGATGCATCCTGCTGAGCACCGCAGAGGTCATACGGATAACCAGCGGTTGCCGCCACGTGATAGAGCTGCGCCGTGGAGAAATCCTGATCGGTCCACTTCTTCCCGCCATCCATCGACACGGCGCCCCCGCCATCGTTCCCTACCACGAGATGCTTACCGTCGTCCGGATCGATCCACAGGTCGTGAAAGTCGCCATGTGTACCGCGCAGTGACGTGAGTGTCTTCCCGCCGTCGGTCGACTTGAAGAGACTGGTGTTCTGCATGTAGATCAGGTTCTCGTCAGCAGGGTCGGCATAGACGTGCGTGTAGTAGAACGCACGCTGTCTGATGTCGTGGCTGTCATTCACCAGCTTCCACGTTGCCCCCGCATCGTCCGAGCTGTACAGACCGCCTTTCGCGTTCTCGACCAGTGCGTACAGGCGGTTGGAATTCGCTGGCGAAACCGCGATGCCGATCTTGCCGTCGATACCCGATGGAAGTCCGGTATTCCGCGTGATCTCTGTCCAGGTAGTTCCACCGTCCGTGGATTTGAACAGCCCGCTTCCGGCGCCACCAGACGATGCGGTGTACTCCTTTCTGAATGCCTGCCAGAGAGCCGCGTAAATCACTTGCGGATTCCGCCGATCGATCGCCACGTCGATGGCGCCGGTGCTGTCGTTCCGGAAGAGTACCCGCTTCCACGTCGCGCCGCCGTCCGAGCTCCGATACACTCCGCGCTCACTGCTCGGCACCGCGTACTTGCCGAACACCGCGGCGAATACCACCTCGGGGTTCGTGGGATCCACGCGCACTTTGCAGATGGCGTCGGTGTTCTCAAAGCCCACGTGCTTCCACGTCTTGCCTGCATCGGTCGATCTGTACATTCCGTCGCCGGCCATGATGTCGCCGCGAATCTCGCATTCGCCGGTACCGATGAACACGTCGTTCGGATCTTTCTCCGAAACATCCACCGCACCGATGGACGCGCTCCTGATCTGGCCGTCGGTGACCGGTGCCCAGTCATCGCCACCGTTGGTGGTTTTCCAGAGTCCGCCACCGGTGGCGCCGAAGTAGGCCACTTTCGGCTGTCCGCGAACGCCTGACACCGCGATCGAGCGACCGCCGCGCTCGGGGCCAAGATTGCGCCACTTGAAGCTGTGCAGCAGCGCGCTGTCAACCGGTGCCGGTATCGACGTCCGGGCTGATTGTGCGACAGCCGTGGAGGGAGTTCCGGCCACTGTGGACAGGACAAGGGCGCCTGGCACGAGTGCCGAGGCGAGAAAACGGGAGAAGCGAGGCATCAGTTGCAGTCCTTTTACGGTGGAAAATGCTTCGCTCAGTTATGCGCAACGAACGCGAGATTGTCCAGCCCTGGGCAACAAGAGCTGGACACTACACAACGAGTCGATCCTGCTAGTTGTCCCGCAATGCAGTGACTGGATCGAGTCGCGCAGCGCGCCACGCAGGCAGCATTGCGGCGGCAAACGCGACAATGGCAAGTGCTGCCGCCGACAACAGAATAGTCACCGGATCGGATGGCTTCACGCCATACAGGAACGCCGATACGAGTCTCGTCACGCCGAGCGTGAGCAGCGCGCCGATCGCCACACCGAGCGCAACGATACGCCCGACCTCGCTCATTACCATGTTGATCACACGACTCTGTGTGGCGCCGAGCGCGATTCGCACACCGATCTCATTCCGGCGGCGCGCCACGGTATACGACATGATGCCGTACAGACCGATCGTTGCGAGCAACAGTGCAAGCGCACCGAAGAATCCGGCCAGTGTCGCGAGCGTGCGTGGAAGCCGCAAAGACTCCGTGACCTGGGTATCCAGTGTCTTGAAATCGAGCGAAGCGCGCGGCGCGACCTGCGCTATTGCCGTCTTGATGACGGGGATGATCGCCGTAGTCGGGCCGACGGTCCGAATTTCGAAGTTCACGGAGAGACCCTGATCGCCGTCCTGACTCATCGATAAGTAAGCGATCGGCTGCGGCGTTTCGCGCATCGATTCGTACTTTGCATTGCCAACGATGCCGACGATTTCGAGTGGCGGATCGTAATCATTGCCGTTGGCTACCTGAATGTGTTGTCCAATCGCGGAGCGGGTGCCGAAGAATTTCTGCGCCAGTGCTTCGTTCACGATCGCCACCTTGAGCGAGCCAGGCACGTCGCTGGTGTTGAAATCGCGTCCGGTGATCAACGGGGTTCCCATAGTCGTGAAATAGCCCTGGCTCACCTCGTTCATCCACACCAGCGCATCATCCCGCGTGACGGGCGTGAACCCGTCGACCTTGATGTTGTTGTTCCAGCCGCCCCCGCTGATCGGCGTAAGCTCCGACGCGCTTGCCAGTCGAACGCCAGGGACCGCGCGCAACCGCTCGAGCAACTGGCGGCGCAGAGAGCCTTTCTGCTCCGGCGAAGCACCTTCGTTGCCACTGCGGACGTCGGCTGCAAGCAGCAGCACGTGATCGCTCCTGAAGCCCGGGTCCACCGTCGCGAGACGTCTCCAACTTCCAAGCAGCAGTGCTGCACCGACGACCAGTAGTAGCGAGAGTGCGATCTGTGCAACGACGAGCGACTTGCCGATCGAGAAACGAGAGTGTCCGTCTGCAACGCCACGTGCCTGCGATTTCATCGCGTTATGCGGGGCGATTCGGCTGGCGCGCCACGCAGGCGCGAGTCCGAATAGTATGCCCGTGGCCATTGCTACTGCCGCGGTAAATGCAAGAACGGGCAGATCGAGCGACAGATCGAGTGCTACCGCGTTGCCCGAGGTCGACATCAGACCCACGAGCAGACGGCTGCCCCAGATGGCGAAAACGACACCCACCGCGGCGCCCATGAGCGCCAGCAGCACGCTCTCGGTGAGCAACTGCCGGATCAACCGCCCGGGCCTGGCGCCCAACGCAAGGCGGACTGCTATCTCGTGCTGACGTTTCGTCGCGCGAGCGAGCAACAGGTTGGCGACGTTCGCGCAAGCGATGAGCAGCACGATGCCGACTACAGTCATCAGAACGAACAGAGCTTTGCGATATGTATTTCGCAGATCCGAGAATCCGGTCGCAACGCTCGCGACTTCCATCCGTGCCTTCTGGTAGCGTGCGGTGGCATCGGCAGGCCAATGCGGTGGAAGCGTCGCTTCTATCAAACCTGGCATCAGCATCTGGAGCCGCGCGCTCGCCTGCGCGGGAGTGATACCGGCCTTCGGCCGGCCAACGATGTGCAGATACCAGGTGCTTCGCGCATCGATCCACTTGTCGTTGCCATCCATGATGGATTTTGCACAGAGCGGCGTATAGATCTGTGCATGCGATCCGACATCGAGTCCGAAGAAGGCCGGATCGATCACGCCGACGATCTGATATGGGTGTCCGTCGAGAGCAACGGACTTGCCGATGACGTCATCGCTGCCGCCGTATTCCGTCTGCCAGAATGAGCTGCTGATCGCCGCGACCGCCGGACAGCCACGCATGTCGTCAGCAGGCAGCAGTGTGCGGCCGAGCACGGCGCGAACGCCGAGCGTGGAGAAATAGGCCCCACTGACCCAGTTCGCGTAGACGTTCCGAACCTGACCTCCGTTGGCGAGGTTGAACTGGGTGGGGCTGTATGCGAACGTTCCGGAGAACACGTCCTGATGATCTCGGACGTATTCCCAGATCGGATTGGTGGCCGTCTTGCTGCTGTCGCGAAGCACTACCATCAACTCTTCAGGATGGCGCACCGGCAACGACTTGAGCATCACCGCATTGATGAGTGAGAAGATCGCGGTGTTGGCGCCGATACCGAGCGCGAGCGACAGAATCGCGACGATGGCAAACGCGGGTGCCGCGCGTAGCGTGCGCATTGCGTAGCGGAGATCGCCGAGCAGCGTTTCGAGCCAGCGGAAGATGTCGCGATCGCGCGTGGTCTCCTTCTGCAATCCGTAATTGCCGAACTGTCGCCGCGCCGACCGCCGAGCCTCGTCGAGGCTCATGCCGTGCGCAACCAGGTCGTCGACGCGCTCGGAGATGTGGAACGACAGCTCGCGATCGAGATCGTCGGATAGTCGATTCGGGAGGACGACATTACGGATGCGGGCGAACCATGACATGGACCGACTCTCCGAAAGCGAAACGATGGGCGACGATGCTCGGCGATGATGATCATCGATGATCTAACAGTGGTCAGGCATAACGGAGAACGCGTTGCACACCGTCGCGCAGGCGCGCCCAGCTCTCTTCCTCGAGCTCCAATTGCTTCTTGCCGGCAGCGGTAATCGAATAGAACCGTGCCTGTCGATTTTTCTCGGTGGTTCCCCACTCCGGGCAGAGCCAGCCGTCCTGCGCCATCCGGTGTAGTGCCGGATAGAGCGAGCCTTCCTCGACGCGCAGCAAGTCCGCCGAAACGCGCTGGATGTGCGCGGTGATGGCGTAGCCATGCATGCGTCCCTGTGCGGCGATTGCCTTGAGGACGAGCAGTGCGAGCGTACCCTGGAGGATGTCGTTCTTGTTCTTCGGCACGATACCTATTTAGCTAGGTATGCGCGGCCGTGTCAAGAACGGGTCGATCGGATGGGGTCAGGTTGGGTCTGGTGGAATGGGGGTCAGGCCCTGCTCCGGACGCGGGCGCACGGAGCAGGACCCGACCCCGATTGCTTCACAATTCCATCACCAACCGAAGCAGTATGCGCAGCCGTGTTCCTGCGCGCGTCCCAGCGCCCAGACGCCGGACGGCACCACGCGCACGCCAGGCAGGACGGACGTCATGAATTCCTTCAGTACCACCTTGGGATCCTGGTGCGTCTGTTGCGCCACGCCGGCACTCATGGACATCAGCGCCGCACCACAAGCGAAAAACATCACCCCTTGTGCCTGAAGCTGATTGATGCCGACGTGTGCATCGCCGAGTCCTGGCAACACGAAATCACCTGGTTTGGGCTGCCAGAATATGTTGCGCACCGCCGGTGCCTTGGTCTCGGGATCGGTGACCTTCGACGCTTCTCCGAGCTTGTACTTCTTCCACAGATTGTTGCCCAGCGCGAACGGAACGGCCTCGTGCCTGATGATCGTCACGACGCTGCAGTCCTTTGCCGGTGTGCCGGTGCTCTCATTGGTCATCAGAAAAGTCATCGGCCCCAGAAACGGGAAGACTCCTTGCGGCGTGAAAATATCGAAGACCGCCCGATGCTTTCCCTTGATTCCCGCGAACCAGGAATCCGGATCTTCCGGATTCATTGCAACACTCGGTGCAACATGCTCGGACTCCGCGGAGGCCGGCACTGAAAAGGAAAGTGCGCCTACACTGACTGCGCCCGCGCCAGCAGCAAGCGCGCCGAGGAAACGACGTCGGCTCGTGCCGCCATTTTCGGAATTGGTAGACATGGTACGATGGGGGTTGTGGGTTGGAATACTGCGCTGCATTAACGCTACGCGTCCCTTTCCATTTCGCAAGAATACCCGTTGTCCAATCGCGCGAAGTCAGTGCCGATGAGCGCGCTCATCCAGCAATCGGAATCGCGCGTCGTTCCTGAATGACTTGAAGGCCGGGTCGCCGTCGAGCCCCCAGATATTCCAACCGCCGTCAGTCACGGCTCGGCTCAGCCACAGCCACATTCTGGTGGTGTCACCCAGCGCCGCGTACACGCGTGCGATTGCGTACGCATCCACGTATCCGCCATTTGTCCCGCGAGACTCGAGCGCTTCGGTATACTTTCTGACCGGAGTGGTATCCCCGCATTGTGCGCGTGCATAGAATGAGAAGGAGTGCTCGTATTGCTCCGGCGGTGGACGTAACAGCGGACCTAGTCGCCGTACAGCGTCGCACCGACCGAGATCGGCGTAGACCACCTGCAGCTGTCCTCGCGCGAAAGCGTTGCTGGAATCCGCTACTATCGCATCTTCGAGAGTCGATGCCGCTTCGGCCAGGTGATTCGTGAAGTACAGCACCGTACCTTCGCGCGTGCGAATGATCGGTGAGTTCGGATCCAGTCGGCGCGCCAGCCTGATACTCATGACCGCAGAATCCGGCTTATTCACGGCGAGGTAGTACCAGCTTCGGAAGAGCCGCACGGAAGGGTCGGTCGGATCGAGCGCGAGGCTCCGCTGAAACTCCGCCGATGCCGCCGGATAATCATGATCATAGAAGACATCGAGGATCGCGCGTGTGAGGTGCGCGCCCGCGAGGCGATCATCGAGACGCAGCGCGCGAGTGACGGAACTGTCAGCCAGCCTGAAGTCATTCCCGGGAGCAGAGTCCCCATAAACCGCGATGAGCGTGTGAGCGCGCGCCAGCGCCGCCCACGCGGGCGCATAGGTAGAATCCATTGCCAGCGCCTCCTGCAGCAGATCGACTCCGGCGTGCATTGACTCGTCGTCGCGCCGCTCGATGTACCCGAGAGCGCGCACCACCACGCGGTGGACCTCCGGATTTACAGTGGACACTGCCCGCAAAGACGCACGCTGGTTGGCGTCCAGCGTGACGCGCATCGCACTCGCCACCGCCATCGCGACCGAATCTTCCAGGCCGAAGAGATTGGCGGTTCCGTTGAACTGATTGGACCACAATACTCCGCCGTGCGCCACGTCGATCAACTGCACGTGAATGCGCACTCGTCCACCGTCGCGCTCGAACTTGCCGAGCAGCATCGCGGACGCGTGCAAGCGGCGTCCAAGCGTGGCTGCGTCGTCGTTTGCGTAATGGCGCGTCAGATCGCTCGATGTTTCGATCGGGATTACATCGAGATGCAGCGGACGCAGCGCGTCGAAGATCGCCAGCGGCAGTCCCTGACCGAGCGGTGTGTTGGTAGTGTCACCGGTGATATTGGTGAAGGGAAAGATCGCGATTACCGGAGTCGCGGCGACGGCTGATTTCCGCAGCGCGAACACCAACCCGATCGCAATCACCACGATCGTCACAACGGTGGTGATGATCATGCGGACACGTCGCCTGCCTCGCGGCAGACGCGGTGGTACGTGCGCCGGGTTGAGCAACGCGCGAAGTTCGTCGGCGGTGGCCGGTCGCTGCGCGGGATCCTTCGCGAGCGCCGCGAGCACGGCTGCGTCGACGTACTCGGGGATGTCGTGTCGATGGCGTGACGGTGGTGCCGCAGGCTCCGTCAGCGTCCTGGCGACGATCGCCTGCATGGTAGCGCCGGTGAATGGCGCCACGCCGGCCAGCATCTCGTAGAGCACCGTTCCCACCGAATAGATATCGCTCCGTGCATCGAGAGTGCGTTCGCCCAGCACCTGCTCGGGACTCATGTACGCAGGCGTCCCAACAGCGAGACCCGATCCGGTGAGACGCAAGTCGTCCGGCGTCACGGCGAGCGCGATGCCGAAGTCCGCCAGTACCGCGCGTCCATCCTGCAGAAGGATGTTCTCCGGCTTTATGTCTCTGTGGATCACGCCCTGGCGATGCGCATGATCCAGCGCGCTGCAGAGATCGGTGCCGATCGCGAGTGCCGCATCAAGCGGGAGCGGAGATTCGCGATCCATCCGCTGACGCAGAGTCTGGCCCACCACGAGCGGCATTACGAAGAAGAGCAGCCCCTCGGCCTCGCCCGAGTCGAACAGAGGGAGAATGTTGGGATGATTCAGACGAGCGGTAGTGCGGATCTCCCCGAGAAAGCGATCGGCACCCACGCTCGACGCAACGTCAGGCTGCAGCACCTTGATCGCGACCTCGCGATCATGCCGGAGATCGTGCGCCGCGTATACTGTGGCCATCCCCCCGGATCCGATTTCGCGATCGATACGATAGCGGCCGCCGAGCGCGGCTGCGAGGCGCTCCACGCGCTCCGTTGGCCCCGTTCTCTCCGTCATATAAGAGCGTTCACACTGCGACCGATATCAACCGGCATCTGCCCCTTGCTCGGGTTTGTCTCAAACGCGCGGCGCGGTCTGACGAATCGGACAGCGTACCTGGACCGCACGCGTCGAAAAGTATACCCACGATTCGCGATTTGGCTGCATGCCGCGGCCTGCAGGGCCAAAACGTCGCCTTCGTGGTAAGTTTTATCCCACTTCACTTCCCAAACTGGAGGTCGCGTGAAGCGAACGCATCCGTTCATCCCCCTGGCGCTGCTAGTCAGTGTCGTCGGTACATCCTCGGCGCAGCAGCCCCGATCATCGATCCCCCGGATTCCGGTGGAGTCATACCAGCTATCCAACGGGCTGACGGTTCTACTGTCAGTGGATCATTCGGCACCGGTGGTGGCCGTCGACGTGGAACACCATGTCGGCTCCAAGAACGAGGAAGTCGGCCGCACCGGGTTCGCCCACCTGTTCGAGCACGTCATGTTTACCGGGTCGGGCCACGTCCCCTACGGCATGCACGACAAGTACACCGAAGGCGTCGGCGGCTCGAACAACGGCTCTACCAACAGCGACAAGACCAATTTCTACGAGCAGGTTCCGTCCAACTATCTAGAGACCGAGATCTGGCTGGAATCGGATCGCATGGGATGGCTGCTCGATGCGCTCGATCTTGCCAAGCTCAATGCACAGCGCGATGTCGTGAAGAACGAACGGCGCCAGAGCTACGACAATCGACCGTATGGGCGAGTAGGCGAGATCATGGACGCGGAGATGTATCCGGCCGGCCATCCTTATCACTGGCCGGTGATCGGTTCGATGGCGGATTTGTCCGCGGCATCCGAAGCGGATGTGAAGGCGTTCTACAACAAGTGGTACGCGCCGAACAACGCCGTACTGGTGATCACCGGAGACTTCGACCCGGCGCAGGCGAAGGCCTGGATCAAGCAATACTTCGGGCCGATCCCACGTGGCCCCGCGATCACCCGCCCTGTCGTACCGGCTGCGCACCTCGATGCGCCGAAGCGGTTCGTCTATGAAGATCACGTCGCACTGCCGGAGCTGTTCATCGAATGGCCCGGAACAGGTGTGCAATCCCGGGACCGCGCGGCGCTCAGCGTCATGGGCGCGATCATCAGCGGCGATCGTACGCAATGGCTCACGAAGGAATTCGTCTATGATCGGAAATGGGCATCGTCGATCTCGCTCCGGCCCGAAATGAACGAAAATGCTGGAACGGTAGGTCTGACCGTCGTGCCGATCCCCGGTGTCGACCTGACCAAGCTCGAATCGGCGATCGATTCGACGATCAACCGGTTCAAGGCGCAGGGACCGACCGCCGAAGAGATGAAGAAGGCGACCGCGAGCATCGAGTACGGCTCCTACAATCGGCTTCAGTCGATGCTCGGCAAGGCTGTGACGCTGGCGAGTGGCTGGATCTACCATGGCAACCCTTCGTGGTACGCCACGGACATCACCGAGACCCGAGCCGTCACAGCGGCTGACGTCAAGCGTGTGGCCAACAAGTATCTGGGACCCAACCGCATCGTTCTCTCCGCAGTCCCAACGGGAAAGCGTGAGCTGGCGTCACACGCTGATCAGTCGACACCGATCACGTCACCATTTGCGTCGACCGAGGAGGTGGGCAAGTGAAGCATCGCATGAAGCATCGCATCCGTACGACATTCGTCGCTCTTGCACTGCTGGCGCCGGCATCGCTGATAGCCCAGGGGACGACACTAGACCGCACCAAGGCACCACCGGTCGGACCGACGCCTTCATTCAAGGCGCCGTCGTGGTCCGTGGACACGCTGTCCAACGGCGCCAGACTCGTGGTGGTGGAACGGCACAGTCTGCCGATCGTCACCTTCTCGATTCATTTCAACGGTGGCACCAACCAGTTGGGCACGAAGGAAGGCGTGTCGCAGTTCATCGGCGCGATGATGCGCGAAGGAACCGCAACGCGCACCGCCGATCAACTCACCAATCAGCTGGCTCTGCTTGGAACCAACGTCAGCTTCAACATCGGAGAGGAGTCTGGAAGCGCGGGATTCTCGTCGCTATCCCGCACCTTCGACGCGACGCTGTCGATCATGATGGATATGATGCGGCATTCCACATTCCCCGCGCCCGCTCTGGAACGCCTGCGCACCCAGGCACTGGCGGCGTACACACGCGGACAGGACGTCGTCGGTGTGGTCGCAGCGCAAGTCGCACCCAAGCTCCTTTACGGCGACCAGCCGTACGGCAAGGTCGTCGACGCCGCGGATCTGCACGCCGTGACGCGCGACAACGTCGCGGATCTGGCTCAGGAATTCTTCGAGCCAGCCAACGCGACAGTGTACGTCGTCGGTGACATGACCCGTGCAGCGGCGAAGGCAAAGTTGGAAAAGGCCTTCGCAAGCTGGCCGGCTGGTGGTCACAAGCTGGAGATCAGCTACCCCGCCGCACCTGCTCCGGGACCGACCACCATCTATCTGGTGGACATGCCCAACAAGCCGCAGTCGCAGATCATGCTCGCGCGGACGATCCCGCCGGCATTCTCGCCAGACATGGCAAAGATCGACGTGATGGACGCGATCCTGGGCGGGATGTTCCAGTCCAGACTCAACTCCACGATCCGCGAGCAGCACGGCTGGAGCTATGGCTTCAATTCGCGCACGTTGTGGCTCAAGGGGCCGGGCTCTGAGCGCGCGCAGGGTGCCGTCACCCGGGAAAAGACCGACTCGTCGCTGATGGAGGCGATGACGCAGATCCGCGGCATGACAGGACCGATACCGATAACGGACGCCGAGCTGACCGCGGCGAGAAATTCATTGACGCTCTCACTCCCGTCGAGTCTGCAGTCGAACGCTGGGACCGAATCGATCGTCTCGCAGATCGTGGACAACAATCTGCCGAAGAACTGGTGGTCGGATTACATCACTGCGGTCAGAGGTACCAGCGCAGCCGACGTGGCGGCGATGACATCGGAATACATGAACCCCGACCATCTGACGATTCTGATAGTCGGCGACGGATCAAAGATTACAGCCGGCGTGAAAGCGACGGCGATCGCGCCAGTGGTGGAGCTGGACAAGACAGGACAGAAGCTACCCTGAGCTCGCGTAGATGCAACAAACAGCTCCGCGGTTTCGCACCGCGGGGCTGTTTGTGTTTATCGTTTGTATAGCGTAACAAGTTTCGAGTCCCAATCACCACCTCCCCACACCAAGGTTCCGGTGCAATGAAGAAGATCGGGTTTCTCTCGTTTGGCCACTGGACGCCCTCGTCGCAGTCGCAGACGCGATCCGCGGCGGACGCACTGCTGCAATCCATCGATCTCGCGGTGGCCGCCGAGGAACTGGGTGCGGACGGCGCCTATTTTCGCGTTCACCACTTCGCTCGGCAGCTCGGGTCGCCATTCCCACTCCTGGCGGCGGTCGGTACGAGGACCAGTCGCATCGAGATTGGCACTGCCGTAATCGACATGCGCTACGAGAATCCATTCTACATGGTTGAGGATGCCGGTGCCGCGGATCTCATCGCCCGCGGGCGGCTGCAGCTCGGGATCAGTCGCGGATCACCGGAGCAGGTGATCGATGGGTGGCGGTATTTCGGCTACAAACCGTCCGAAGGACAGACGGACGCCGACATGGGCCGGCGTCATGCCGAAACATTCCTCGATTTGTTGCGCGGTGAGGGGTTCGCACAACCCAGCCCGCGGCCGATGTTTGCAAATCCGCCGGGCCTGCTGCGCATCGAGCCCCATTCGGACGGCTTGCGAGACCGCATCTGGTGGGGCGCAGCCTCGGATGCAACCGCGGTCTGGGCGGCAAAGCTCGAAGTGAACCTGCAAAGCTCGACTCTGAAGAACGACGAAACCGGCGAGCCGTTCCACGTCCAGCAGGCGGCGCAGATCCGGGCCTATCGGGCAGCGTGGAAGGAGGCTGGCCATGCGCGCGAACCGCGCGTCTCCGTCAGTCGCAGCATCTTCGCGCTAGTCGATGATCGCGATCGCGCGTACTTCGGACGCGAAGACGGGGACGCGGACCAGATCGGCTACATCGACGAGAACACGCGCGCCATCTTCGGTAGGAGTTATGCCGCCGAGCCTGATGTGCTCGTTGAACAACTCAGGAACGACGAGGCTATTGCAGCGGCAGACACGTTACTGCTGACTGTCCCCAATCAGCTTGGCGTTGATTACAACGCGCACGTCATCGAGGCGATCCTGACGCACGTCGCGCCCGCGCTTGGATGGCGATGAGATAATCATCGCGTCTCTGGTGCAGGAAGCCAGCGCTGGGCTGCATCCAGGCTATTCTCCCCGTTCGTGTTGAACGCGATGGCGGCAGCTGGCGCGTGCACGCGTACCAGATTGATCACCTGCTCGAAGAACTCGAGCAGCGGCTCCGGCTTCCGAATGCCGCCGCCGATCACGACACAGTCGTACGATCGCACCCTCAGTGCTGAGACAATCTGTTCGACGGCGCGCTCCGGATCGAGTCCGACGAGGCAGAGTTCGGCGTGAATTCCGGCCGCTGCGAAGCGCTCCTGCCCGCGTGCAAGCGCGCTCGAGACGAGATCGGCATCGATGCCCAGATGCGCGACGGCTTGTGGATCGATCCCGATGACCAGGACATTGTGATGCGTGGATGTGTGAGTTGTCATGGGTCCTGGTAGTCGCCGTTACTTCGCCGGCGCAGTGCCGGCACGTTCCTTTGCCAGTTGCGCCTCGAAACTCGCGCGCGCATCTGTCGCGGCTCTGCGACACCCCGCGGGATCTATCAGTGCATTCGCATCACCCTGATCGCGCTTCGCCACACGAGCCCAGAAATCCACCACGCCGGGATGTGGGGCGAGTGGGATGTCACAAGGCAGCGCCGCTATCATTGCAAAGCTATGCTCGAAATCCTTGACGACATCAGTGTATTTCGGATTGTCGATCAACTTGTAACCGGGCGCTGACACGCTGCCGATATCGACCAGGTGCAGACAGCGGTCGCCCTCGCATGACGTCCACGTCCATGTTGTGTTGCCTTTCGTGTGGCCTGGCGTCGAATGAGCGGTCAGTACCAGATCGCCCAGACGCACGTTCTCGCCATTCTCGACAGTGCGCGTCACATGCACCGGCGGAAACGGCAATCTGTCACCATATTCCGGATCGTCGTGACCACCGCGCGCCAGTGCAGGTGCATCCGGTGCACTGGCGATCACCTGTGCACCGGTGGCCAACGCGAGTTGCGCCATGCTCCCGGCGTGATCGCAATGCGCGTGTGAATTGAGGATCCATTTGATGTCGTGCAACTTGACGCCTAGTTCACGGAGGTTTGCTTCGATCAACTCGGCGTCGCCCGGCGCGCCGCCGTCAATCAGCACATCGCCAGCAGGTGAGGTGATGAGCAGGACCGTGAGCCCGTGTGGTCCCACGTACCATGTATTGCCGTAGATGCGAAACGGTTTCTGGGGAGCCGTCCAGGAAGGATCGCTCGCACATGACAGTGCGCTCGGTGTGTGCGCCTGAGCAGAGGACGACGCCTGCACGTATGCACTGTGCACGAACAAGCTGGAAACCAGAGATACCGCTATCGATAAGCGCACGCACAATCCCATTTGGTGATAACGCATGTTGGACACCGCGTCGAACTCGTCGCAGGGCCGAAGCTGCAAGGTAACACGGTGTATCGGGCACCGAAATTGCCGAGTGAGCGAGATCAGGTCCGGAATCAGACGACTCCTCGAAATGCTGATCGGAAAACTTTTGAACGGAGCACCATGGACGAGATCAAAGGAATCGCACGCGTCAAATTTCATCCCGGCAAGCTTGATGAATGGAAGCGCCTGACGGAAGAGGCCATGAAGATTGTACGAACCAGGGATACGGGCACGCTCCAGTACGAAATCTTCTTCAATGAGGATGAGAGCGAGGCACTGGTGTTCGAACGCTACCGCGACGCCGACGCCGCGCTGGAGCACTTTTCAAACATCGGTCACTTGATGGCACCAATCATGGCCACCGCTTCTGTCACGGGCGAAGTACTGGGAACGCCGAACGCGAACATGAAAAAGGAGCTCGAAAAGGGTGGCCCGAAGCTGTTCACACCGTGGATAGCGTTGCAGGATCAGGACACGACGGCAGAGAAATAACGACCTGCCCGATCGGGCAGCTTCCATCCAGCTAGGCCACTGTTCGGCACCAAGTCATATCTTTCCAGCGTCACCGACCCACTCACCAGGAGCCGCCGTGATCTCTCAGCGCCCGAGCCGTATCCAGCAGGTCTATGGCTATGCCGTATGTCTCATCACCATCGTCGTCATGTTGATCACGGTGACCAATCTCGTGAACGCGGCATTCGATCTCACACGCCCGGCCGAGCTTGGGCGATACGGTTACGACGAGAACGCCGCATCGTTCGAATCGTACAAGGCGCAGCACCAGAATCAGCCAACGGATCCGAAGACAGGATTGGCTCGCGAACAGCTCTCCGACAGCACGCTACGTGTGATGTTCAATGCTGATCGCGAGGGGCGCGCGAAGTACGCGCACTGGGAGGCAACGAAATCGTTCGCCACCAATGGGCTTCTGCTCATCATCGCTGCCGGAATCTTTCTGATGCATTGGCGCTGGCTCCGGCACACCGGCGATGAAAGCGAAGCATCACGCGGAGCAGCGGGCACCTGACCGACGAGCTTGTGGCAAGGCGCGGAGTGCCACCCGCGGCCAACACACCTATTGCTACTACTCCTCAATTCCCTGGCTGATAGGTTGCCACGACCACACCCTTCGATGTGGTGTTGCTGTTGACGAGTCGGAATGCTGTGTGCGAGTCGCCACCCACGAACAGACGGCGCCCTGCTCCGAGGACGAGCGGATGAAAGAGAAGAACGTACTCGTCCACGACGTTGGCTTCCATCAACGATCTGATGAGTTCGCCGCTGCCCAGAATGAGTATGTCCTTCTCCACTTCCTGTTTCAGACGAGAAACCGCCGTCGGTACATCGCCCTGAAGCAACGTCGAGTTCATCCATGGCAGCGGCTCCGTCAGCGTCCGTGACGCGACGTACTTTGGAATATTGTTCAGCCACGGGGTGAACGGGCTCGCTGCGCGCCTGGGCCACACGTCGGCGAAATCCAGATATGTACGACGGCCGAGCAACAGTGCGCCGGCGTTCCCGAATACATGACCGACGTTGGCCATGGCCGCATACGGCTCTGCCCATCCGCCGTATGTGAAACCATCTCTGGTATCTTCATCCGGCCTTCCTGGCCCCTGCATCACTCCATCCAGAGTGAGATTCGTGCACGCAACGATTTTTCCCATCACAGCTCCGGTATCATCATCTTTAGCGATACTGTCAGCGAGTTTTCTTCGTCGCCGATTTTGCCAGGTTCTGTTTCATCCGGACCTTGACGAGCCGCTCGATCAGATCGTACGGAATCGGCTCGCTCAGCGGAAATCGCAAGTTACCCTTCTCACCAG
>Ga0164241_10002050_pt1 | contig 22798 bp, 26 predicted proteins | sample OricomyardsoilBY_FD_108780 | JGI IMG/M metagenome (GOLD analysis project Ga0164241, IMG submission 108780) | Backyard soil microbial communities from Emeryville, California, USA - Original compost - Back yard soil (BY) | ecosystem: Environmental > Terrestrial > Soil > Unclassified | place: USA... | reverse complement strand
CCGGACCACCTGACGTGGGAGGAGGCCGCCTGTCCCGGGCTGGTCAACTCCACCGCGTACCGCCAGCTCGTCTCCCCCAACGGCGCCAACATGAAGCAGGGCGACACCGTCCTGATCTGGGGCGCCTCCGGCGGCCTCGGCTCCTACGCCACCCAGTTCGCGCTCAACGGCGGAGCGACGCCGGTCTGCGTGGTCGGCAGCGAGCAGAAGGCCGAGATCTGCCGCAAGATGGGCGCGGAGCTGATCATCGATCGCAATGCCGAGGGTTACAAGTTCTGGAAGGACGAGGTCACCCAGGACCCGAAAGAGTGGAAGCGGTTCGGCGCGCGGATCCGGGAGCTGACCGGCGGCGAGGACCCCGACATCGTCTTCGAACACCCAGGCCGGGAGACGTTCGGCGCGAGCGTGTACGTCGCCAGGAAGGGCGGCACCATCGTGACCTGCGCGTCGACCAGTGGATTCCTCCATCAGTATGACAACCGCTACCTCTGGATGAACCTGAAAAAGATCATCGGATCGCATTTCGCGAACTACCGCGAGGCGTGGGAGGCGAACCGGTTGATCGCCAAGGGAAAGATCCATCCGACACTGTCCAGTGTGTACCCGATGGACCAGACGGGGCAGGCGGCACAGGACGTGCACCTCAACGCCCACCAGGGCAAGGTCGGCGTGCTCTGCCTTGCCCCGGAGGAAGGTCTCGGCGTCCGCGATCGCGCACTGCGGGAACGTCATCTGGCCGGGATCAATCGTTTCCGCGGTGTGTAAAAAAGCTGGCGTGTAAAGGTATTTCCACACAGGCGGCACCGCGGTCGGCCCGTCCGGTAGCGTGGGCGCATGGCGTTAGGTGAGGAGCGCGACCTCGTACCGTTGGGTGCCGGATTCGACATCACCAAGCGGGGTTACAGCCGCGTGCAGGTGGAGGAGCATCTCGAGCAGCTGGACGGTCAGCTGAAGCTGCTCGCCACCGACCGCAACGCGGCGGCGGGGCAGGCGGCCGAGCTCACCGCGCAGCTCGAGGTGGCCAGGACGACGATCGACGACCTGCGCGGGCAGATCGAGCGTCTCTCCATGCCGCCGACCACGATGGAGGGTCTCTCCGAGCGCCTGCAGCGGATGTTGCGGCTCGCGCAGGAGGAGCGCGAGGAGGTCAACGCCAAGGCCAAGACCGAGGCCGACCACATCCGCGCCGACGCCGAGGCCGACGCCCAGCGGCTGCGCCAGCAGTACAAGAGCCAGCTCGCCGAGCTGGACGAGCGACGCAACGCGATGGAGGCCGAGCACCGCGGCGTGCTGGAGACCGCCCGCTCGGAGGCGTCCCAGATCACCGCGAAGGCGGACGCCGAGCGCAAGAAGCTCGACGCCGACGCCGAGCAGCGCCGCACCACGGTCGAGGAGGACTTCGAGATCGCGATGGCCTCGCGGCGCACCGAGTCGATGCGCGGGCTGGCCGAGCAGGAGGCGACGTCCAAGTCGGAGGCCGAGCGGCGCGTGCGCGAGGCCACCGAGGAGGCCAACCGCCGACGCCACGAGGCGATGACCGAGTCGACGGCCCGCCTGCAGGAGGCGTCGGACGAGGCGCACCGGCGGGTCCGGGAGGCCACCGAGGAGGCCAACCGCCGGATCAACCACTCGGCACAGCGGGTCGACGCGCTGCGTCAGCTGCGCACCCGGGTGGCCGAACAGCTCGCCTCGGCCCGCGACCTGGTGGCCGACGCGCACGAGAGCCTGGCGCTGGCCGCGCCCGCGTTCGAGTATCTGCCGGAGGAGAAGGCGGCAGCCGAGGCGGAGAAGCCCAAGCCGACCCCGCGCAAAACCGACCCGGTGCCCGGCCCGCCGCAGGAAAAGTGGGAGCTCTCCGACGACGTCCCGGTGGAAGTCGCCCAGGCCCAGACGAAGCGCATCGCCCGGTAGCCGATCCCGGCGGGGCTACTCGCCGATGTCCTCGTTCCACAGGTCCGGGTGTTCGGCGATGAACTCCCGCATCAACTCCACGCAGCGGGCGTCGTCGACGATGGTGATCTTCACGCCGTGTTCGGCCAGCCACCCGTGGCCGCCGCTGAACGTGGTCGCCTCGCCGATGATCACGTGCGGGATCGCGAACTGGCGGACCAGGCCGCTGCAGTACCAGCACGGCGAGAGGGTCGTGACCATCGTCGTGTCGCGGTAGTGGCGGCGGCGGCCTGCGTTGCGGAACGCGCTCGTCTCCGCGTGCATCGACGGGTCGCCGTCCTGGACGCGGCGGTTGTGGCCGCGGCCGAGCACCTCCCCCGCCGGGCCGAGCAGCGCAGCGCCGATGGGAATTCCGCCCTCGGCAAGGCCCTGACGTGCCTCGTCGACCGCGACCTCGACACCACCGTTGATCACGCCGGCAAGATCCATGCCTCATTCTGCGGTCGGGTTGCCCAGCGCGGTAGGTTTACCCGCGAGTAGATAAGGGAGACAACATGGCGGCTTACCGGACCGTTGTCGTCGGCACCGACGGCTCTGACTCCTCCTTTCACGCGGTCGACCGGGCGGCGGCGATCGCAGCGGACAGCGGGGCCATGCTGGTCATCGCGTGTGCCTACCACCCCGCCCGCGCCGAGGACGTCACCAAGGCGCAGGACGAGCTCGGCGACGACGTGGCCTACCAGGTCGTCGGGTCCACGCCCGCCGAGGAGTCCGTCCGCACCGCCACGGAGCGGGCCCGCCGCGCGGGCGCGCAGCAGGTCGACGCCGTCGTGGTGGACGGCGAGCCGGTGCCCACGCTGGCCAAGGTGGTCGCCGACCGCGGCGCCGACCTGCTGGTGGTCGGCAACCGCGGGCTCAACACGCTCGCCGGCCGCATCCTCGGGTCGGTCCCGGCCGAGGCCGCCCGCAAGTCGCACGTCGACGTCCTCATCGTGCACACCACGTGACCCAGGACGTCGAGGCGCTGCAACAGCGCATCGAACGGATCCTGCTCGGCGGCGACCGCACCTACACGCGCGCCGAGGTCGCCGAGCGGTCCGGCGTGCCGCCCGAGCGGGCCACCGCGCTGTGGCGCGCGCTCGGCTTCGCGACCGCCGGCGAGGACGATGCCGTGTTCACCGACGGCGATGTCCGCGCGCTGCGCACGGTCGACCAGCTGATCCAGTCGGGCCTCATCGAGCCTGCCGTCGCGATCTCCAGCGCGCGGATGATCGGCCAGCACATGTCCCGGCTGGCCGAGTCGCAGGTGCTGATGCTCCGCGACGTCGTCGCGGCCAACCCGGAACTCGCCGACGAGCGGCAGCTCGGCAGGCTCGTCGAGCACCTGACGCCCGACCTCGAGCAGCTGCAGGACTTCGTGTGGCGCCGCCAGCTCGCGGCCTACTCGGTGCGCATGCTCGTCGCGTCCGACGAGGAGATCGAGGAACGGCGGCAGGTGGTCGGGTTCGCCGACATGGTCGGCTTCACGAGCCTGACCCGCCGCTCCACCGAGACCGAGCTGGTCGCCGTGGTCGACCGCTTCGACGCGATCGCCGCGGAGGTCGTGGCCGACAACCACGGCCGGATCGTGAAGATGCTCGGCGACGAGGTGTTGTTCGTGGCCGACTCCCCCGCCGACGGCGCGGAGATCGCGCTGACGCTGCTCGAGCTGGCCGAGGCGACGCCGGGCGTGCCGTCGCTGCGGGCCGGGCTCGCGCTGGGCCGGGTGCTCAACCGGTTCGGCGACGTGTACGGCTCAGTGGTCAACATCGCCTCCCGGCTGACGTCGATCGCGCGGCCCGGCACCGTACTGGTCGACCGGGAGATGGCGGAAACGCTGCACGACGAGACCGCGTACACCATCCGGCACCGCCGCCCCACGTCCGTGCGCGGCTACGCCCGGCTGCGCTCGTCGAGCCTGCGCCGCGCCGGTGACGAGTCGCCGGTCCGGGCCAAGTCCGCGGCGGAGCTCCTGGGCCTGCTCGACGACGACCACGACCAGGACGACCCGCACATCCCGCTGGAACCCGACGACGAGGACCGGCCCCGCCGACGGCGCAGGCGCCGCTAGCCGAGCCACTCCCCCAGGGCGTGCGCGACCTCGTCCGGGACCTCCAGCGGCGCCAGGTGACCCGCGCCCGGCAGCTCCACGAACGTCGCCTTCGGCAGCGCGTCCGCCATCGCCACCGCCTCGTCGCGGGGGATCAGGGTGTCCTCGTCGCCGCGCAGGATCAGTGCCGGGATGTCGGCCTCGCGCAGCACGTCCAGGGAGTCCTGGCGGGCGGCCATCGCGCGCTGGGCCCATGCCACCGCGGCCGGGGGCTGGTCGGCGACCAGCCCGCGCAGGGTCGCCTCCACCTCGGGACGGCTCGACCGGGTTGTCTCGCCCAGCAGGTTCGTGCGCATCTCGTCGGCGAGCCAGCCGATGCCGTCGGCCTCGGCGCGGGCCGCCATCGCGTGCCGGTTCGCGCGCGCCGCCTCGGTGTCCGCGGACGCCTTCGTGTTGATCAACGCCAGGCCGCTGACCCGGGACCGCGCGATGCGCAGCAGGGCCATCGCCACGTAGCCGCCCATCGAGCAGCCGCCGACGACCGCGCGCCGCACGCCGAGCCGGTCCAGCGTCGCGAGCACGCCCCACGCGGCGAGGCGCAGGTCCGGCTCGCTCGCCGCGGGCGCCCCGCCGAACCCCGGCAGATCGGGCGTCACCAGGCGGTCGCCGAGAGCCGGGCGCAGGCCGTCCCACATGCGCGAGTCGAGGGGAAACGCGTGCAGCAGGACCACAGGATCAGACGAATGCACGTCACCATCCTGCCTCGGCGGGTGACATGATGCGGGACATGCCCCTCAGTGTCCGAGCCGACCTCGCCGACCTGCCGAACTACGTGCCCGGCCGCAAGATCCCCGGCGCGATCGTGCTGTCCAGCAACGAAGTCTCGACCCGTCCGCCGCAGTCCGTGCTGGACGCGATCGCGAACGCGGTGGCCGAGGTCAACCGGTACCCGCAGATGGCCAACGACGACGTCCTGGCCCGCACCGCTGCGTACATCGGGCAGCCCGTGGAGCGGGTCGCGATCGGCGCGGGGTCGGTGGCGCTCGGCCAGCAGTACGTGCAGGCCATGTGCCGCGAGGGCGACGAGGTGGTGTTCGCCTGGCGCTCGTTCGAGGCGTACCCGATCATCACGCACGTCGTGGGCGCCCGGTCCGTGCGGGTGCCGCTGGACGCCGACCACCGCCACGACCTCGACGCGATGGCCCACGCGTGCACCGACCGGACCAAGGTGTTGTTCGTGGCGAACCCGAACAACCCGTCCGGCACCGCGATGCGCACGGCCGAGCTGGAGCGTTTCTTCGACCGGGTGCCCGACCACGTGCTGATCGTGCTGGACGAGGCCTACCGCGAGTTCGTCACCGATCCCGACGTGCCGGACGGCCTGCAGCTGGCGCAGGGCCGGGAGAACGTCGCCGTGTCGCGGACGTTCTCCAAGGCGTACGGGCTGGCCGGCGTGCGGGTCGGCTACTCGGTGGCCTCACCGCTGGTGACGACCGCGGTGCGCAAGGTCGGCATCCCGTTCGGGGTGAACCGGGTGGCGCAGGCGGCCGCGATCGCGTCGATGGACGCGGCGGACGAGCTGCTGGCCCGCTGCGCGCCGGTGACCGCGCAGCGGGAGCGGGTGCACGCGGCGCTGCTGGAGATGGGCTACGACGTGCCGCCGTCCCAGGCCAACTTCGTGTGGCTGCTGCTCGGCGAGCGGACCGCGGCGTTCAACGAGCACTGCCTGGAGCAGAAGGTCGTGGTGCGGGCGTTCGCGGGCGAGGGCGCCCGGGTGACGGTGAGCGGGCTGCCGGAGGAGAACGACGCCTTCCTCGCGGCAGCCCACTCGTTCCCGCGCTAGCTCTTCCTGCGCAGCCGGTCCAGGGCGTACGCGCCCGGGCCGGCGACGGCGATGAGCAGGAAGATCCAGCTGTACAGGGCGGCGGGCTCGCCGCCGTTGGCGATCGGCAGCAGCCCGGTCGGCTGGTGCACGACGAAGTAGCCGTAGGCCATCGCGCCGGAGCAGAGCAGCGCGGCGGTCCGGGTGAACAGGCCGACGCCGACGAGCACGCCGGCGACCAGGTGGATCACGCTCGCCCACCAGGCGGGCCAGATGCCGAACGGGACGGCGGTGCCCTGGCCGTCGACGCCGCCGAAGGCGCCGAACAGGCCCTGCAGGCCGTGGCAGACGAACAGGAACGAGACGACGACGCGGGTGGCGGCCAATGCCCTGGCCTGACCCGTCGGCCGGGCGGCGGCCGGGGTCGTCGTCGTGGTCGTGGGGTGGGACAGGGTCGTGGTCATCTCGACTCACTTTCCTTTCTCAGGCGGCCGACAGCAGGGGCTGGGCCGCGACATGCGCGTGAACGCGCTCGGCGAACTGCCGCCGGGCGGCGGCAACGCGCCGCCAGTGCGCGGTGCGATCCGCGGCGGCCGAGGCGCTGATGTTGACCAGCACATCGGCGGCACGGGCCGCTGACTCGATCTCCGCGGCGGCGGCGGGGAAGTCGCCCGTGTCGATCAGCGAGTAGGCGCGTCGCATCTCGGCCTGCGCGGTCGCGTAGATCGCGTAGGCGGTCAGGTTGTCCGCGAGCGAACCGAGTGGGTGAGACACGGGACTCTCCGATCTGTGCTGCCGGGCTCCTTCACCAATGCGTCGAAGCACCGACAGCCGGATCGACACCCGGCGTCAAGAAATTTCGGATTTACCAGTACCTGCTGGTCGGGCGGCGGCGGTGGCGGGCCTGCCAGCACGAGTCGTGCCAGTGGCGGCGGTCGGCCACGCCGCCGGTCTCGTCCGCGGGCCACACCACCACGTGCGCCGTGCCGGGACGGATCTCGTGGTCGCAGCCCGGGCATCGATAGGTCTTCGTCGTCTGCGTGCCGGGGACCTTGCGGACCAGCCAGTCGCCGTCGCTGCCCGACTCCTGCTGCTGCCAGCCGCCGGCGGGCGGACGTGGCGGCTGGGCGCGCCGCTCCCGGTTACGACGAGGCACGGTCGATCACGGTAGCGGCAGGGCACAATGGTGGCGTGCCGACCTACGAGTACCGCTGCCACGACTGCGCGACGACGTTCGACGTGCGGCGCCCCATGAGCGCGTCGTCCGACCCGGCGACCTGCCCCGAGGGCCACGACAACACCGTCAAGCTCCTGTCCACCATCGCGCTCACCGGCTCGGCGGGCGACGGCGCGAGCATGCCCACCGGCGGTGGCTGCTGCGGCGGCGGCTGCGGGTGTGGAAGCTAGGCGTACTGCCGGAAGCCCTTGCCCGCCTTGCGGCCCAGCCGCCCCGCGGTGACCAGGTGCTCCAGCAGCGGCGCCGGCGCGAGCCCGGCGTCGCGGAACTCGTAGTACAGCGTGCGCTCGATCGCGAGCGACACGTCCAGCCCCACCACGTCGAGCAGCTCGAACGGGCCCATCGGCAGGCCGCAGCCGACCTTCATCGCCGTGTCGATGTCGTCGGCCTCCGCGTAGTGCGCCTCCAGCATCTTCACCGCGTCGTTCAGGTACGGGAACAGCAGCGCGTTCACGATGAACCCGGCCCGGTCCGCGCAGTGCACGGGGTGCTTGCCGACCTGCTGGCACACCGCCCGCGCGGTGCCCACCACGTCCTGCGCCGTCGCGATGGTCGACACGACCTCGACGAGCTTCATCACCGGCGCCGGGTTGAAGAAGTGCAGCCCCACCACGTCCGCGGGGCGTGACGTCGCGGCCGCGCACTCGACCACGGGCAGCGAGGACGTCGTGGTCGCGAGCACCGCGCCCGGCTTGACCACCTCGTCCAGCGCGGTGAACACCGCCCGCTTGACCGCCAGCTCCTCGGTGACCGCCTCGATCACGAGGTCGCAGTCGGCCAGCTCGTCGAACTCGACGACGCCGCGGATCCGGCCCAGCACCGCCTCACGGTCCTCTTCGGAAAGTCGCCCCTTGACGACCTGACGGTCCAGCGACCGGCGCACTGCGGCGATCGCGGCCTCCGCCTTCGCCGCGGTGCGAGCCCGCAGCACGACGTCGAAACCCTTGCGCGCGAACACTTCCGCGATCCCGGTGGCCATCGTGCCGGTGCCCACCACGCCGACCCGCGAAACGTCCCGTGTGGACTCCGCTGCGGCGGCCGGGGCCGGGGTGAGCGCGTCGACCACCACGGCCGGCGAGTCGACGCCGTCGTAGGTGTAGAAGCCGCGCCCGGACTTGCGGCCACGCAGGCCCGCGGTGATCATCTGCCGCAGCAGCGGCGCCGGCGCGTGCAAACGGTTGCGCGACTGGCGGTACATCGTCTCGAGGATCTCGTACGCGGTGTCCAGCCCGATCAGGTCGAGCAGCGCCAGCGGTCCCATCGGGTAGCCGCAGCCGAAGCGCATCGCCGCGTCGAGGTCTTCGCGCGTGGCGTAGTGCGCCTCGTACATCGACACCGCGTGGTTGAGGTAGCCGAACAGCAGCGCGTTCGCGATGAACCCGGCCCGGTCGCCGATCACCACCGGCTCCTTGCCGAGCTTGCGGGCGAACGCCTCGACGTCGGCGACCACGTCCGGCTCGGTGACGACCGTGCGCACGATCTCCACGAGCCGCAGCACCGGCGCGGGGTTGAAGAAGTGCAGCCCGACGACCTTGCCCGGCCGCCCCGTGTGCACGCCGATCTCGGTGACCGACAGCGAGGACGTGTTCGACGCGAGGATCACGTCCGGCCGGCAGACCTCCTCCAGCTCGGTGAACACGCGCGCCTTCAGCTCGAGGCTTTCCGGGATCGCCTCGACGACCAGGTCCGCGTCGCCCAGGTCGGTGAGCTTCGTGGTGTAGGTGATGCGGTCGAGGAGCTCGGCGCGGGCGGCCTCGTCGAGCTTGCCGCCGGAGCGGGCCCGCTCGGTGGAGTGCTCGATGTGCTCGCGGGCCCGGGCGATGCAGTCCTCGTCCAGCTCGACGCCGATCACGCGGATGCCGGTGCGCGCCACCACCTCGGCGATGCCTGCGCCCATCGTGCCGAGCCCGACCACTCCGACACATCCGAACTCGCGTGACATGGGCACCTCCGGAGACCGACGAATCGGGTAAGCCGGATGCTACCTGTCAGTAACCTGGATGGCCGACCGCTCGTGGCGTGACTCACGGGGCCGGTAGCGAACGCCTGCGGGTCGGTGAGGCTGAACGGGTCGAGTACCGGGCTGATCGGCCCGGTGTCAGGCCTTGGGCAGCGTGGAGATCAGCGTCTTGGCCAGCGTCTGCGCCGGCTTGCACGGATCCTCGCCCTTCTTGGGCTTCTGCTTGTCGAGGAAGATGTGCACGATCTCGGTGTCGTCACCGGAGAACCGGCGGTGCGCGAACTGCAGCTCGCAGCTCGCGGCCGACGACGTCGTCGTGGACTGGTAGCCGGTGACGCCGCTGCCGAGCGGGACCGCCTGGCCGTTGGTGCCCTTCGAGGGGTCGAAGCCGAGGCGCAGCCAGATGCCGAGGTTGGTGGTGGCGCTGTGCCAGTTGCACCAGTGCAGGTTGTACGGCGCGCCGGCGTCGGTGCTGCCGGCGAGCACGGTGCGCAACGTCGCGTCCTTGACCGTCTCGCACGGGTCGAGGGAGAGCAGCGTGCCCTTCGGCTTCTCGTAGGCGGGCGGGTCGGTGCGGATGAGGTCGACCACGCCGTTCATCACGGTGCGGCCGCTCTTGCAGAGGTCCTTCGAATCGCCGCCGACCTGGATGGCGATGCCGATGTTGGGATCGGTGGAGGTGACGACGGTGACGAAGCAGGCGTCGCCGGAGTCGAGCTCGTTCTCGATGGCCGGCAGGCCGCCGATGTTCTGGTCGGCGTCCGCGGCGTTGCTGACGTTGTCGCCGAGGGTCACCGTGATGCTGAGGTTCTCGCCCGCGCTGTCCTTCATGTAGTTGGAGCACTCGGCGAAGTCACCGCGGTTGTTCTCCTCCGGTTCGCCCACGTTGGACAGGATGTCCGTGGTCAGCAGGCCGCAGGGGTCGATGGTGCGCAGTTTGTCGGTGGTGAACGCCGGGTCATTGGTGCGTGGCTCCCCGGTCGCGGTGGCCGGCTCGCTGCCGCCCCCTTGCGCCGCGGGCACGGTGGTGCGCTGGTAGGTGACCTTGGCGGTGTCGACGGATTGCCCGCAGCCGGCGAGCAAGACCGCCAGCACGGTACCGGTGGCGGCGAGCAGGAGTCCCCTCACAGGTGCACCGTATCCATCCGACGCCGACCGCGTACGCCGAACCTCCGGTTAGGCGCCTGCACGGCAGCGCCGCGGACCACGGATCGCCGATGCGGCGAGAATTGCCAGGTCGAGTGGAGCCTGTCCAGCTGGCCCGGTTTCGCCGGCGCGACCGCCCACCGGCGGCTCCCGTCTCATCGCGGAGACGAGCGCGGCGGCAGAATCGTGACCGTCGCGGTGAAGCCGGCCACGGTCGAAAATCACGGGACCGGACGCCGCCCGGCATTCCTCGAAGGCCGCGAAGAGCGTCGACGACCGCCCGCGGCCGGTCAGAACAGGCGGAACTCGTTGGAGTCCATGCCGCGCAGGGCGTCGTAGTCCAGGGTGACGCAGCGGATGCCACGGTCCTCGGCGAGGGTGCGGGCCTGGGGCTTGATCTGCTGTGCCGCGAACACGCCCTGCACGGGCGCCAGCAGCGGGTCGCGGTTGAGCAGGTCCAGGTAGCGGGTCAGCTGCTCCACGCCGTCCAGTTCGCCGCGGCGTTTGATCTCCACCGCCACCGTCGAGCCTGCCGAGTCGCGGCAGAGGATGTCCACCGGGCCGATGGCGGTCGGGTACTCGCGGCGCACCAGGGAATAGCCGTCGCCGAGGGTGGTGATGTGTTCGGCCAGCAGGGCCTGCAGGTGGGCCTCCACACCGTCTTTCACCAGGCCCGGCTCGGCGCCCAGCTCGTGGCGCGAGTCGTGCAGGACCTCCTCCAGCGTGATCACCAGCTTCTCGCCCGCCTTGTTCTCCACGGTCCACGTGCCGGGCGCCTCGGACAGCCAGCACGGCGGGCTCATCCAGTTCAGCGGCTTGTAGGCCCGGTCGTCGGAGTGCACGGACACCGAGCCGTCGGACTTGACCAGCAGCAGGCGGTTCGCCATGGGCAGGTGGGCGGTGAGCCGGCCGGCATAGTCGACCTGGCAACGAGCGATCACGAGACGCACGCGAGGCAGGCTAGTGCACCCCGCGCCTCACACCTGCTCGGTGGTGGTCACCGGGAGTTCCGCGCGTACTCGCCAGCGCCGTCCCGCCGACGGGCCTGCCTCCAGCACGCCGCCGACCGCCTGCGCGCGCTCCCGCATGTTCAGCAGCCCGCGCCCGGACCCGGCCGACCCGTTCCGGCGCACGCCCTCGTTGATCACCTCGACCACGAGCATCGAGTCCGACCGGTCGACCGTGACCTCGGCGCGGCTGCCGGGCGCGTGCTTGACCACGTTGGTCAGCGCCTCCTGCACGATCCGGTACGCCGACAGGTCGACCGCGGCCGGCAGCCCGTCCGAGCCGTCGACCCGCAGGTGCACGTCGAGGCCGGCCGCGCGGGCCGAGGACAGCAGCCGGTCGATGTCGCGCAGTCTGGCGGGCGTCGTGCGCTCCAGCCGGGCCTCCTCGGAGCGCAGCAGCCCGATCATGGCGTGCATCTCCGACAGCGAGGCCACGCTGTTCTCGCGGACGGCCTTGATCACCTTGACCATCATGACCGGATCGGTCTCGGCCATCGACAGCGCGGCGCCGGACTGGATGGCGATGGCCGACAGGTGCCCGGCGATCACGTCGTGCAGGTCGCGCGCCAGCCGCGCGCGCTCCTCCGCCGCGGCGGCCTTGCGGTCCAGCTCCGCGATACGGGCCTCGTGGTCCGCGCGGGCGCGCCGCTCGGCGCTGAACTCGCGCTGGCGGCGGACGTTGACGCCCCACCAGACCGGGATCAGCGAGATCGCGCAGAGCTGCAGGACGGCCAGCAGAGCGTCACGCCAGTCGTCCGCGAGTAAGAGCGAGGTGCCGGCCAGGCCCAGGATCACCGCCCCGACGGTCCACATGATCGCCCGTGCGGTGCGCCGCGAGCCGAACAGCGTGGCGGCGAAGAGCAGGTCGCAGAGCACGATGAGGGTGGCCAGGCTGACGCCGTAGACCAGCTCACCACCGGCGATGACGAGCCCGACGCCCAGCGCCGTCGCCGGCGCCTTCGCCCGTAACAGCACCGCCGCGCACATGACGACGAGCGTGAGCAGCCGCAGCGGATGGCTCGACGGCAGCGCGGCCTCGTGGTCGAGCACGAACAGGACAGGCAGCCCGGAGAGCAGGATGACCCCGCCGACGACGAACAGCACAATCGCCTGGAGCTGCGGGAAACGAGGTATGCCCCAGTCCCGGACGGCGGCGAAAGTGCGATTCATGGTCACATCACAGCACACGCCCCCACCCCAAATCCTCGCCCGAAAGGTGGGTGTCTAGCCGGAGTTGTGCCTATCACGCTCCCGGCCGAACCCTGCCGCCCCGGATCTGCGGGGGCGGCACGCTCGGTAACGTGCGCGCCGTGGGGATCGTCGGCACTGTTCAGCGCATCTGGCGCTACCCGGTGAAGTCGCTCGGCGGGGAGCTGCTGGCGCAGGTCGACGTCGAAGAGCGCGGGCTGGCCGGCGACCGGTGGTTCGCGGTGCGCGACGGGGACGGGAAGCTCGGCTCCGGGAAGAACACCCGGCGGTTCCGGCGCATGGACGGGCTGCTGCGGTTGCGCGCCCGGTATACGGCCGACGGCCTGGCCCTGCTGGATCCGGCCGGGCGGCCGGTTCCCGACGACTACCTCCGCGAGTTCCTCGGACGGGACGACGTCGAGCTGGCCGAGGAGAACGCCGTCCCGCACTTCGACGAGCTCCCCGTGAGCGTCCTGACCACCGCGACGCTCGAGTGGGTCCGCGACGCCGTGCCGGGCGTGCCGGTCGACGAGCGGCGGTTCCGGCCCAACCTGCTCGTGCGCACCCCGCCCGGCACGCCGCCGTTCGCCGAGCAGGACTGGTTGGGCGACGAGGCCACCGTGGGCGGCGCCGGCCTGGCGTTCGTCCGGGCGAGCGAGCGGTGCGTGATGGTGAACCAGGCGCAGCCGGGGCTGGCGCATTCGCCGCTGGTACTCCGGGCCATCGCCCGTGACAACGCCAACCTGCTCGGCGCCCTGGCGACCGTGACGCGGCCCGGGCGGATACGGGTCGGCGACGCGCTCGTGTTCGGTTAGTCCGGCCACTCCGGCTTGCGCTTCTCCAGGAACGCGGCCATGCCCTCCCGCGCGCCGGGCAGCTGCGACGCCGACGCCATGACCTCGAGAGCCACCCCGTACGCGTCCGCCTCGGGCCGGTCCAGCTGGGCGTAGATCGTCTGCTTGCCGAGGGCCTTGCTCGCCCGGCTGCCCCGCGTCGCCCTGGCCAGCAGCTCGTCGACCGCCGCGTCCAGGGACTCGTCCGGGACCACGCGGTTCACCAGACCCCACTCCAGCGCTGTCGGCGCGTCGATCGGGTCGCCGGTCAGGACCAGCTCCATCAGGCGCTTGCGGCCGATCGAGCGCGCCACGGGCACGGCCGGGGTGTGGCAGAACCAGCCACCTTTACCACCGGGCAATGCGAACCCGGCCGACTCCGCCGCGACCGCCAGGTCGCACGACGCCACCAGCTGGCAACCCGCGGCCGTGGCCAGGCCGTGCACGCGGGCCACGACCACCTGCGGTATCGACTGGATGGTCTCCATGAGCGACGTGCACAGGCCGAGCAGCGACCGCACGCCCATCAGGTCCCGCGACGCCACGTCGGCGAAGTCGTGGCCCGCCGAGAACACCGGGCCCTCCCCCGCCAGCACCACGCCGGTGGCATCGGTGGCGCCGGCGGCCTGGAACGCAGCCAGCAGCTCCGTCAGGTGCTCGTGCGACAGCGAGTTGCGTCGCGCCGGCCGGTTCATCGTGATCCGGACCGTGTCGCCGTCCGTCTTGACCAGCAGGTGGGAGTACATACCGCCAGGCTAGCCGCGGTCGAGCACCGCCCGCAGGAACGACTTCGTCCGCTCGTGGTCGGGCTCGGTGAACAGCTTGTCCGGCGGCGCGTCCTCGACGATCTGGCCCTGGTCGAACATCAGCACCCGGTCCGACACGTCGCGGGCGAAGTTCATCTCGTGCGTGACGCACAGGAACGTGATGTCCGTGGTCTCGGCGATGTCCTTGAGCAGCTTGAGCACGCCCGCCACCAGCTCCGGGTCCAGCGCGGAGGTCACCTCGTCGAGCAGCAGCACGTCCGGGCGCATCGCGAGCGCGCGGGCGATCGCCACCCGCTGCTGCTGGCCGCCCGACAGCTGCGACGGGTGCGCGTCGACCTTCTCCGACAGGCCGACCAGCTCCAGCAGGTCGCGGGCGCGCTGCTCGGCGTCGACCCGCGACAGGCCGAGCACGCGGATCGGCGCCTCGGTGATGTTCTGCAGCACCTTCATGTTCGGGAACAGGTTGAACTGCTGGAACACCATGCCGATCCGCTTGCGCACGACCCGCTGGTGCTTGTCGTCCGCGGGCACCCACGTCTCACCGCGCTTGGTGTGCGACAGGCACTCGCCGCCGACCCAGATCTGCCCGCCGCTGACCTGCTCGAGGGTCATCAGCAGGCGCAGGATCGTGGTCTTGCCCGAGCCGCTCGGCCCGATCAGCGTGACGAACTCCCCCGGCCTGACCGAGAAGTCCAGCCCGTCGAGCACCACGTTGTCGCCGAAACGCTTGTCGACGGTGTCGAAGTGGATCATGACGTCAGTTGCTGCGTGCGACACGGCGCTCCAACCGTCGGACAAGTAGCGAGGAGGTGTAGCTCAGGATCAGGAACAGGACACCGGCGATCGTGATCGGCTCCACGTACCGGAAGGCGGCCGAGCCCTCCTGGTAGGCCGCGCCCACGATGTCCAGAACACCGATCGTCAGCAGGATCGGCGTCTCCTTGAGCAGCGAGATCGAGTAGTTGCCCAGCGCGGGCAGCACCCGCGGGATCGCCTGCGGCAGGATCACCTTCGTCCAGGTCCGCCCGCGCGGCAGGCTCAGCGCCGTCGCGGCCTCCCACTGACCCTTCGGCACGGCCTCGATGCCCGCCCGGTACACCTCGGCCGTGTAGGTCGCGTAGTGCAGGCCGATCGTGAGTACGCCGGTCGGCACCGGATCGAGCGTGATCCCGATGTTCGGCAGGACGAAGAACATGAAGAAGACCTGCACGATCAGGGGCGTGCTGCGGACGAACTCGATGAAGCCCCAGACGATCCAGCGCACGACGGCGAACGGCGAGCGGCGCAGGAGCGCGAGGGCGAGGCCCAGCACGTAGGCCACCAGCGAGGCGAACACGGTCACCTCGAGGGTGATGCGCAGGCCCTCTCCGACGATGTCGGGCAGGACCTCCCAGGCGTAGTCCCAGTCCCAGTTCACGGCACCGGCCCCCCTGTGCCGAAGGTGGAGGCCTCGGCGGCGATCCGCAGGCCACGGTCGCGGGCGGCCTGGCTCGGTCCGCGCCCGACGATCCTCGCCGCCCGGCGCTCGAGGAACTTCATCCCGAAGGTGATCAGCACCGCCAGCACGAGGTAGAACACCAGCAGCACGGTCCAGATCAGCCCGGCCTGCGACGTGTACACGTCCATCAGCACGTTGCGCGCCTGGTTGGTCATCTCCGGCACGGCGATGATGGTCAGCAGCGCGCTGCCCTTGAGCAGCTGGATGAACAGGTTGTTGAACGGCGGCACCATCTCGACCAGCGCCTGCGGCAGGATGACCCGCCGCATGCGCTGGGCAGGCGTCAGGCTGAGCGCGATCGCGCCCTCGTACTGGGCCCTGGGCACCGCCTGGATGGCGCCGCGGACGATCTCGGCGCCGTAGGCGCCGAAGTTCAGGCCCAGCACGAGGATGCCCGCCATGAGCGGGACGATCTGGTAGCCGACCAGGATCGGCAGCACGAAGTAGATCCAGAACAGCTGGACCACCTCGGACGTGCCCCGCCAGATCTCGACGTAGACCCGCGCCACGAACCGGACGGTCCGCGAGCCGGACAGCATCGCGAGCCCGAACACGAACGAGAGCACGGCCGAGATGGCGATGCCGCCCAACGTGGCCCCGACGGTCGGTCCGAGACCGTCGAGGATGGTCGAGACGAACTCCGGCAGGTTGTCCATTGCCGGGTGCCTAGCCCTGGCAGAGCTTCTCGGTGGTCACGCCGTCGGGCACCTCGTTGTCCGCCGTGAACCCGAACGGCTCGGTGATCTTGAGCCACTCGCCGCTGTCCTGCAGCTTCTTCAGCTCGGTGTTGAACGCGTCCACGAGGTCCTTGTCGTCCTTGCGGAACACGAAGCCGCCTGCCTGGATCAGCTCCTTGCCGTCGACCACCGGCACGAAGCCCTCGGTGACCTCGAGCGGCGCGCTCGGGTTGTCCTCGAGCAGGCGGCGCAGCGAGATGTCGGTGAGTGCGCCGCAGTAGGCACGCTGGGTGGACAGGGCCTGCAGCATCTCGGGCGGGCCGTCGTAGGTCTGGATCTTGTCCTTGGCGATGCCGAGGGACGTGACCGTGGACTGCTCGATGGTGCCCGACACCACGGCGATCGTCTCGCCCTTGGCCTTGAGGTCGTCGAAGTTGTTGATGCCCTTCGGGTTTCCCTTGGGCACCATCAACGCGGTCGGGGTCACGTAGTCGACGATGGAGAACGCGGCGTTCTCGCACCGGTCGGGCTTGATCGCCATGCCGGCGGCCACCATGTCGTACTGGCCGGCGTTGAGCGCCTGGATGAGCTGGCCGAACTCGACCTGCGTGGACTCGACCTTGTCGATGCCCATCGCCTTGAACACGGCCTTGGCAACCTCGGGCGCCTCGCCGGTGACCTTGCCGCCCTCGGTGTACCCGTAAGGAATCTCACCCGCGATGCCGACCTTGATCGACTTCGCGTCCTTGGCGCGCTGGAGCGTGCCGCCACCCTCACCCTGCTGCGGCACCTCGGAGCAGGCGGTGAGCAGGGCCGGGCCGCCGATGGCCACCGCCCCCGTCATCGCGCCCAACCGGAACAGTTCCCGCCGTGTCAAACCGTGCGTCGCCATCGTTCGCCAGTCCTTTTCGTACCCACGCTCGCGTCAGCATCGTTCGATGACCACCGAACGTAGGGGCATCGTCTGAACCGGTCAAAGGCCACCGAATGATCAACGTGTGCCGTTAGCAAACCGATACTTATCCGGCACACGCACTCTCCGTGGTCAGGTCCGGTGGCGGGACGTGGTCCTCGGTCAGGCCGAACGGGGCCACGAGCGCGAGCCAGTCACCGCTCGCATGCAGGTCGCTCAGCCGGTTGTTGAACGATTCGAGGAGATCGGTCGACTCCTTCGGAAAGGCGAACGCGCCCACGAGCGGCAGCCGCCCGGGCGGCGCGAACGGCTTCGCGGTGATCAGCGCCCCGTTGCTGGATTTCACCAGCTCACGCGAGCTGACGTCGTCGAACGCCGCGCAGTCGGCCTGGCCGGTGCGCACCGCCTCCAGCATCGTGGGCGGGTCGATCAGCGGCTTGATCTTCGCCCCGGCGATCCCGGCGCGGGCCGCGTCGCCCTGCTCGGGCAACCGGTTCATCACCGCGACCGTGGCGCCCTTCGCCTTCACGTCGGCGTAGGCGGTGAGGCCCTTCGGGTTGCCCTTGGGCACGATCAGCGCGGTCCCGGACACGTAGTCGGGCACCGAGAAGGCCAGGTTCGCGCAGAGGTCCTTGCGGATCGCCAGGCCGCCGACCAGGTCGACGTTGCCCGACACCAGCGCGGGCGTCAGCACCGCCTCGTCCTTGATGAGCTGGAACTTGAGGTCGGTGACGCCGAGCTGGCCGAGCACCGCGCGGGCGACCTCGGGCACCGTGCCGGTGATCTCGCCGCCCTGCTCGACGACGTACGGCTGGAAGTTGAGCAGGCCGATCGTCAACGCCAGCGGCGCGGAACTCTCGCTCGTGCCGGTCGGGGGCGCCACCTCGGCCCGCGGATCGGGCCGGGGCGTGCCACCGAGCCGCGACGCGCAGCCCGCCGTCGCCGCGGCGCCGAGAACCGTTGTGCGGGAAAGGAACTGGCGCCGCGTCCAGGCCATGAGGTCACCCCGATGTCGTGGGAATCCCGTGTGCCTTGCGGACTACGTCGACGATCTCGTTCATGATCCCGGTGAGCTCGTAGTCCTTGGGCGTGAACACCCTAGCGACGCCACGTTCGCGCAGGACCTCGGCGTCGGCCGGTGGCACGATCCCGCCGACCACGACCGGCACGTCGTCCGCGCCCGCCGCGCGCAGCCCGTCGACCACCTCGGGCACGACCGCGAGGTGCGAGCCGGACAGGATCGACAACCCCACCACGTGCACGCCCTCCTGCACGGCGGCCGCCACGATCTGTTCGGGGGTGAGCCGGATGCCCTGATAGACGACCTCGAAGCCGACGTCGCGGGCACGCACGGCGATCTGCTCGGCGCCGTTGGAGTGGCCGTCGAGGCCGGGCTTGCCGACCAGCATGCGCAGCCGGCCGCCGAGCTGCTCGCCGGTGGCCCGCACCCGGTCGCGGACCGTAGCGAGCTCACCGGACGCCTCTCCGGCGGCCGCCGCGCCGGACACCCCGGTCGGCGCCCGGTACTCGCCGAACACCTCGCGCAGCGCGCCCGCCCACTCCCCCGTCGTGACGCCCGACCTGGCGCACTCCAACGTGGCCTCCATGAGGTTGGCGTCGGTGCGGGCGGCCGACGTCAGCAGCTCCAGTGCTTTGTCCACTTCGGACTGCTTGCGGCCGGCGCGCCACCGCTCGATCGCCTCGACGGCCTCCTGCTCGACCTCGGGCTTGATCGTCTCGATGATCCCCTCGCCCTCGAGCGGGCCGGGCTCGGTGGTGTCGAAGCGGTTGACCCCGACCACGACCTCCTCGCCTGTCTCGATCCGCCTGCGCCGCTCGGCGAGCGACCCGACGAGCTGGGTCTTCATGTAGCCGCTCTCGACCGCGGCGACCGCGCCGCCCATGTCCTGCACGCGTTCGATCTCCGCCTTCGCCCCGGCCACAATCGAGTCCACTTTGGACTCGATGACCGGCGAGCCGGCGAAGATGTCCTCGTACTCCAGCAGGTCCGTCTCGAAGGCGAGCACCTGCTGCATGCGCAGCGCCCACTGCTGGTCCCACGGCCGGGGCAGGCCGAGCGCCTCGTTCCACGCGGGCAGCTGGATCGCACGGGCGCGCGCGTCGCGCGACAGCGTCACCGCGAGCATCTCGAGCACGATGCGCTGCACGTTGTTCTCCGGCTGCGCCTCGGTGAGGCCGAGCGAGTTGACCTGCACGCCGTAGCGGAACCGGCGGTGGCCCGGGTTCTCGACGCCGTAGCGCTCGCGGGTGATCTCGTCCCACAGCCGGGCGAAGGCCCGCATCTTGCACATCTCCTCGACGAACCGCACGCCGGCGTTGACGAAGAAGGAGATCCGCGCGACGACCTCGCCCATCTTGTCCTGCGGCACCTGACCGGAGTCGCGGACCGCGTCGAGCACCGCGATGGCCGTGCACATCGCGTAGGCCACCTCCTGCACCGGCGTGGCGCCCGCCTCCTGCAGGTGGTAGCTGCAGATGTTGGTGGGGTTCCACTTCGGCACGTTCGCGACGGTCCACGCGACCATGTCGGTGATCAGCCGCAGGCTCGGCCCGGGCGGGAACACGTAGGTGCCGCGGGACAGGTACTCCTTGATGATGTCGTTCTGCGTGGTGCCGGCGAGCTTGCCGACGACCTCGTCCCAGTCGGCGCCCTGCTCCTCGGCCTGCTCCCGGGCGAGGGAGACGTAGAGGGCGAACAGCCACATGGCCGTGGCGTTGATCGTCATCGAGGTGTTGGCCCCGGCGAGCGGGATCTCGTCGAAGAGCTGCCGCATGTCGCCGAGGTGGGAGATCGGCACGCCGACCTTGCCGACCTCGCCGCGGGAGAGCACGTGGTCGGGGTCGTAGCCGGTCTGCGTCGGCAGGTCGAACGCGACCGAGAGCCCGGTCTGCCCCTTGGCCAGGTTGCGCCGGTAGAGCTTGTTCGAGGCGGCTGCCGAGGAGTGACCGGCATAGGTGCGCATCACCCACGGCCGATCCCGCTCGTCATCGGTCGGATACGGCACCGGTCACCTCCTTCGACGCTGGTCTACTGAGGGTACTGACCGGTAACCACGTCCGCCGGGTGCAATTCCTCACAGGTACGGTCTGGCCTCATGGCTCCCGCCGGACGCGAGTTCCGCCTGTACCGGTTCACCGGCCTGCTGTGCCGGCACGACCTGTTGGTGCGGGTCAACCGGCCCGCGTACTCGAATGCCGACCAGGGCGCCGAGGACGCGGCCGACGACTTCGCCGACTCGGCCGACGCCGCGCTGCGCGGCTGGTGGGAGCGGCGCCTGCTGCGGCGGGACTGTTCCGCTGAGCACCGATCCGAGCTGCTGGGGACGATGGACGGCGACCCACCGACCGACGGTGTGCTCGACGGCCCGGGCCTGCGGCGCTGCCCCGTATGGGTGGCCCACCACGCGCGTCCGCAGTGGATCGTCGTCGGCGAGGCCGACTCGGAGGCGTCGTTCTGGGCGGCCGTCGAGGACGACGACCGGTCGATCCCGTCGCCGCCGGCCGTCGCGCACGACGTCTACCTGCTGACCGTGGAGGACGGCCTCGGCGATCTGCGCGACGCGTAGCGCAGCCGGGCCTCCTGCCGATTGAATACATCAGCGGCACCCGGGGCTGGGTGAACAGAGGACAACATGAGAAGAACGTCGAAGACAGCGCTGGCACTGGTTGCGGCTACCGCCGCGGCTCTGGTGGCGAGCGCCGCGCCGGCGGGCGCGATCAACACCTACAACGCGACCCCGGCCCCGGAACGCACCGAGGTCGGCGCGCTCGTGGCCATGTGGGACGACGACGAGAACCCGGCCACGCCGGACCGGGTGGACTGGGTCTGCTCGGGCACGATGGTCGACGCGAACACGTTCCTGACCGCGGCGCACTGCACCGACCCGGCATCGTGGCCGCCGGGAGTGCGGTTCTACGTCTCGCTGGCCCAGGACGTGCAAGCCGCGCTCGACGCCGCCAACGCCGCGCATCCCGGTGATCCGGCGGCGGTCGCGCAGGCGGTCGGCGTCGAGGGCGTCGCACACACCGAGCCCGGGTACCCCGGGCCGGCGTCGGACGCGCGCGACATCGCCGTGGTCGAGGTCCCGGCCGCCGCGATCGCGGCGCGCTGGTCGTTCACGCCGGCCGCCCTGCCCACCGCGGGCCAGCTGGACCAGCTCGGTTCCCGAGCGCTGGACGGCACGGCGTTCGTCGTGGTCGGGTACGGCACCGAGGAGGCGCAACGGCTGCCCGGCGGCCACGTGCACCCGGGCGGTGGCGTGCGCATGAAGGCGCCGGAAGGGTTCAACGCGCTGAACAAGGCGTGGCTGCGGCTCGACATGCACGCCCAGCACGGCAACGGCGGCGCCTGTTACGGCGACTCCGGCGGGCCGAACTTCGCGGTGCTCGGCGGCCGGCTCGTGCTCGTCGCGACGACGATCACCGGCGACGTCCCGTGCTATTCCACGAACGTCGCCTACCGGACCGACACCCCGACGGCACGGACGTTCCTCGCACAGTTCGTCGCGCTCCCGTAGTTCCATTTCGGCGCGGGTGCCGGACAATGGCGGGGTGGGCTACTACGCTCTGGTGTTCGTCCCGCTGCTGGCCGTCGGGCTGCTGGCGCTGGTGCTGAAGTGGGCGTCGAGCCTGGACACCGACCGGGCGCACCGCAAGGACTACGGGTTGCTGCGCGAGGTGGCCAAGGTGCCGACGTCCACCGCGGCGCGGGTGGTGGAGACGCAGCTCAAGGAGGCCGGGGTTTCGGCTACCACGGTGCCTGCGGAGGATGGGGTCGGGTTGCGCATCCTCGTGTTTCCTGGGGACGAGGCTGTCGCTATTTCTGTCTTGTTGAAGAATTAGCCGCTTTCTCGTCGTTCGAATTGGCCGGGCCGAGCTCATCGTTCGAATTGGCTGGGCCGTGGCTCATCGGTAGATGAGCTGCGGCTGGGCTGCGTGGCGTGCAGCGCATCTGCGCACACCACCCAGCCCAGCCGCCCGTGAACGGGAGCTGGAGCCGGCGGCCGCCGTGAACGGGAGCCGGTATTGGCGTCCTCGTGGTCTTCGGTCGGTCATCTGGTCTGTCAGGCCATTGTTCTCCTGCGGCGGATTAGCACTGCACCGAAGAAGGCCATTGCCGCGATGATTGCTATTGCTGCTGCCGAACCGGCCACTATCGCCATTGTCGGCAGGGTCTGTGTGGCTGGGGCCTCGGGTTGTTGCGGGGGCAGGATCGCCGAGTTCACCGGGGCTGTCTTGGTGACCTTCTCCGGGAAGGTGGCCGTCATCGTCACCGTCCACTTGCCTACCGGGAGTTCCTTCGTGCTCAGGTAGAAGCCGCGGCCCTCGTTGGATGCCTTCATCTTGATCGGGCCCACCGCCTTGCCGGTGGCGTCGATCGCGGTGAATGCCAGGTCCATCTCCACCGGGACCGGGTGGTGGTCGCGAACGTACGTGGCCGCCGCGGTGACGCCCTGGCCGCCGTCGCCCTGGACCTCGATGGTTATCGGGCCGCCGTGGGCTCGGGCCATGCCGGTGGTCGTCAGCACGGTGAGCAGGACCGCACCCAGAAAGATCACTCTGCGAAGCATGGGTTCCTCCTTTGGGAGGGGCGCCCCGCGCGGCAACGCGCGGGGCGCCCGAGGGTGCGGTCAGGACAGCCGGGCGATGATCGCGTCGGTGTCCCGGGCGAGGACCGTCCGCACCTCGGCGACCGGCACGGTGGCCGGGTTCGTCGCGGTGGTGCGGAACTTCCGCAGCAACGTCACCGT
>Ga0164241_10002049_pt1 | contig 22838 bp, 15 predicted proteins | sample OricomyardsoilBY_FD_108780 | JGI IMG/M metagenome (GOLD analysis project Ga0164241, IMG submission 108780) | Backyard soil microbial communities from Emeryville, California, USA - Original compost - Back yard soil (BY) | ecosystem: Environmental > Terrestrial > Soil > Unclassified | place: USA... | reverse complement strand
CCGCAAAACCGTGAAGACTAAGTATTGAAAGCTTGGTGCTTAAAAGCTGAAGGTGCAAATTTATTCCTCCATTTCCTCTTTTATTTCATCAGATAATTTTACCAGCACTTTGTCTATGCGGTGCCCATCCATATCTATTATTTCAAAATCAAATCCACGCCATTCAAATTGATCACCGGTGGCAGGAATTCTTTTCAACTCGTGCAGAATAAAACCAGCCAGGGTATCAAATTCATTTTCGCCTTCGTTGATCCAAACGGTTTTATTGAACCGGGTAAGAAAATCATAAAACTGGATCTGGCCATCTATCAAAAAGGTACCATCATTTCTCTCGGTTATTTCGTATTCATCATCTTCTTCTTCGGGCATTTCGCCCACAATCGCGTTTAAAATATCTTTCACCGTGATCATACCCAACATACTTCCGTATTCGTCAACTATGAAAGCATAATGAATTTTTGTGCGCTTTATTTTTTCCAATACCTGGTAGGCAGAATTATTTTCAGGGATAAAAAGCGCCTTTCTCATCATTTCTTTTAAAGGAATATCCGGATGCAAATACATGTCTTTTACATACACGACACCTTGAATATCATCAATCGTTTCGTTGCATAGCGGATAAACAGAATGCTGAAATTCCTTTACTTTTTCTTTCACTGATGATCGTTCTTCGGTCACGTCAAACCAGACGATATCCGTGCGGTGTGTCATCAAAGAAGTGATGTTTCTGTCGCCGAGGTGGAATACTCTTTCTATAATATCTTTTTCTTCTTCCTCGATGGCGCCGAGTTCACTTCCCTCATTGATCATAGCTTTTATTTCTTCTTCCGTTACTTGTGTATCGCTACTTTTTTTTATTTTAAAAAGCCTGAAAAAACCGGAGCTGAGCGAGCTCAATAGCCATACTAATGGGTAAGAAATTGAGCTAAGAACTTTTATAGGTACTGCTACGCTTTTGGCAATTCGTTCGGGATTCATCAACGCCAGCCTTTTCGGAATGAGTTCGCCCAGCAGGATGGACAAAAATGTAACGATGATTACAATGATGACTAATGCTATCGTATCTGCATACGGCCTGATGAAATCTATTTTTTCCAGGTAAGGTTGCAGGTAAATACTAAATCTTTCTCCGGAATACACACCGGTAAGGATCGCAACCAGCGTAATATAAATTTGGGTGGTAGATAAAAATATTTCGGGATTTTCTTTTAACTCCAGCGCTACTTTTGAGTTTTTATCGCCGCGGGCAGCCCCTGATTCCAGGCGACTTTTCTTTGCCGAAACCAAAGCCATTTCACACATTACAATGAATGCGTTCAGTAGAATTAAGATGAGTAATATGAAAACTTCAACCATAAATTATTTTTTCAGTGAGGCATCTCCAATCCAATATTTTTATTGAAGATGGTTGCCGGAATATATCCTGTAATTATGCCAACTATTGCGCCACAAAATATATCAAACGGAAAATGAACTCCGACATATACCTGCGCATACGAAATAGCGAATGCCCATAAAAACAGAAGCGCCCATTTTGAGCTTACTGACTTCCGGAAAGTTGTAAATATAAACATTGCCGCGGCAAAATGATTGGCTGCGTGAGAAGAAGTGAAACTTGAGCTCATGGGACAGTAAGATACCAATATCCTGATATTGCCGGCCAGAGATGGATCGTGGCACGGCCTGAGCCTGATCAGGTGCTCCTTTATCAACTTGCTGCTTACAAAATCACTAAGCATCACATTCATCAAAAGAAATAAGACCCATAGCCAGCCTCTTATCTTAAAATTGAGCGGCGCAAAAACCGCCAGGAAAAAATAGAACGGCACCCATACAGCAGGTTCACGAATAAAAGGTAAGAATACATCAAAAAAAGAATCGTGCCACTGGCCGTTCATTTTGCTAAACAGCCGGTAATCGAACTGTTTGATAGCATCGGGAAGGAATGCAGCATTCTGTATTTCTATGAGAATCATTTTAGCAAAAATAACCATTGATTAAAAAACGTCGTTAAATATTTACTTTTGTTCGATTTCACAGGAATTTCATTACTACATTTATTATGAATTCATTTAATTTTTTTTAATGAAAAAACAAGTCAGGTTTCCACTTTTGGTAAAATGGATGTTCCTTTCAGGCATTGCATTTTTGATTTTTATGACGATCATGCGATTTGTATTTTTTTATCATTTCGCCGGGCACAATTATACTTTTTCCAATTGCTTTTCAGCGTTTTTGTTGGGTTTCCACTTTGATGTAAGAATAGTTTGTGGACTGGTGGTCTTTCCTTTTTTAATCGGTAATCTTCGTTTGAATTATAACGCGAAAAAAAGGTTGACCGGCGGCAGCATCGCACTGGTAATATTGACAGTAATTATAATGTCGGTGCTGATATATTTTATGCGCAAGGGGCATGGCGCTACTTCCACTTTAATTGAGACAGGAATTTTATTTGCTTTGATTTTGGTATGGCTTTTCACAACCAAAAATTGCAATCCATTTCAAAATGCGGTGTCACGCAGAATTTTTAAAGTTTACTTTTTTATTATTGCGCTAATCATGGCATTATTTTATGCTGTGGATTTTGAGCACTTCGACTATTTGCATGAAAGACTTAATGCGGGTGCATTAAATTACCTCGGCGATGCACAGATTTCGATGAATATGGTATGGGAAACGTACCCGGTAGTTAGGGTATTTATCTTGATCATTATTTCAGCAGTTTTGATATACTGGATCATTGCCAGATGGTTTAAAAGAATAGCCAAATCTTCTTTTACCGGGAGCACAACCACAAAATTTTTCATAGGTTTCTTTTTTACTCTCTTGCTGGGTTTGGGCGTTTTTGGGAAATTAAACCAATTCCCTTTGCGATGGAGCGACGCGTTTACCTTCGACGATAATTTCAAAGCAAATCTTTCGCTGAATCCTTTGCAAAGCTTTTTGAGTACATTGAAATTCAAAAACTCAACTTATGACATTAATGAAGTGAAGAAATATTATCCATTAATGGTTCAATATCTTGGCGTGCAGCATCCGGATTCAACACATTTAAACTATACCAGGGTGCATGAAGCGGCAGTGCAGGCTAATCCGCCCAATGTCGTTGTCGTAATTTGTGAAAGCTTCTCGGCCTATAAAAGCAGTATGTGGGGCAACCCGTTGAATACCACGCCCTATTTTGATGAGATGTCTAAACAGGGGATTTTCTTCGACCGTTGCTTTACACCGGCTTATGGTACCGCACGCGGCGTGTGGGCCGTAATAACCGGAATACCTGATGTGGAATATCCCACTACTGCCAGTCGCAACCCGGCTTACGTGGATCAGCATTCCATTATTAATGACTATAAAGGTTACGAAAAATATTATTTCATTGGCGGTAATCCGAGTTGGGCCAACATTCGTGGATTACTTACGAATAATATAGACAGCCTGCATCTTTATGAACAGGAAGATTATAAATCCAAGCCGATAGATGTTTGGGGTATTAGTGATAAAAATTTGTTTTTGGAAGCTAATAAAGTGCTGGCAACTCAAACGCATCCGTTCTTCGCTGTGATTCAGACCGCAGACAACCACAGGCCATACACCATTCCTGAAGAAGACCGGAAGGAATTTGAATTAAAAGATTTTCCTGTTGACACACTAAAAAAATATGGTTTCGAAAGTAATGCTGAGTTGAATGCATTTAGATATACAGACTTTGGTTATAAAACCTTGATAGAAACAGCAAAAAAAGAAGCTTATTTTAAAAATACCATTTTTGTTTTTATAGGCGATCATGGAATACGCGGCGATGCAGGGACCATGCTTCCGGAAGCCTGGGAAAAAGATGGGCTAACTACGCAGCATGTCCCGCTACTTTTTTATTCGCCCGCATTATTATCTCCTCAAAGGATCGACAGAACGTGCTCTCAAATTGATCTGATTCCTTCCGTAAGCGCTCTTGCGGGTATATCATATACTAACACCACCATGGGGAGAAATTTATTTGATACGGTTCAAAATAATGTACGCTTTAAGAACCTGGCATTTTTGTTTGACCCGGAGGTAAAACAAATTGGGATGGTGACGGATAAATACAGCTATGTTCATGATTTGTCGAGCGGCAAGATAGACTTCCGTTCTTCAAAAGATAATGTACCGTTGCCTCAAACGCCCGAAATAATAGCGGATGCAAAGGCGCTCCGTGATCTGTCCCAGGCATATTATGAAACTGCAAGGTATCTTTTGCTCAATAATAAAAAAGAAAATGCATCCAAACCGTAAACTCTATTTTCAACCGGCGGAACTGTACAATGCCTGATGAATTTAGCCTTCTCACATGATTATACGAAATAAAATTTTGAAATCGATCCCATTGACCATTCAATGGCTGGTGATGCTTTGGCTCATTTATATTCTCATCTTTACGATTCTGCGGATAGCGACAGTCGTTTTATTCATACCTGATGCTGATTCAGTATCATCGTTGATACCGTCCTTCTGGCTTGGCTTTCGCTATGATGCAAAATGGATCGCCATTATTTTATTACCCATCGCAGTCCTTTCGGTTTATCCAAAATTTTCGCCTTTCTATTCTGAAAAAAATAAAAAATTCTGGTCTTACTATTTGGCCATTGCTACGTTAATTGTTTTGTTTTTTTTCGGCGCCGATTTTGGAAATTTCAGTTACAACCATACGCGCATCAATGCAAGTGCGCTTAATTTCGCAGAAGATCCTGGAATCTCTTTCAGAATGCTCTGGCAAAGCTATCCGATGGTTTGGCTGGTGGCTGCTTTAGTACTTACCGTGTTTTTGATGTCGCGGCTTTTCAAAGGAACCCATGTGCTTACTACTAAAAGAAATCTACAGGAAAATATGATTTATAAAAGACGCTGGCATGTGGGCGCCATCCTGTTTTTGATTTGGAGCATTTATGGAATTTTCTCTTTTCGACCGTTGAGATGGAAAGATGCTTTTGAGTTGAATAATAATTTCAAATCGTATGTGGCCCTAAATCCGCTTCAAAATTTTTTCTCTACTTTAAAATTAAGAAAGCCTTCATTCGATGATGAGAAGTCAAAGGCATATTTTCCTTTGATCGCAGACTTTCTTCAGTTGGATGCCAAAGAAAGTGCCGATGGAGATTATTCCAGAAACGTGTTGCCAAATAGCCGTTCGCTTGAAAGCAGGCCTAATGTCGTGCTGGTGATTTGCGAAAGCTTTAGTATGTACAAAAGCAGCATGAGCGGCAACCCATTGAATGCGACACCTTATTTTAAACAGTTGTGCGACAGCGGTATCTTTTTCGACAGGTGTTTTTCGCCAACATTTGGCACCGCACGAGGCGTTTTTGCTATTTTAACGGGCATCCCGGATGTGCAACTATCAAAATTTTCGACGCGTGATCCGGTGGCAATCCATCAGCACACTATTATTAATTCTTTTGAAGATTATAATAAATTTTATTTTCTCGGAGGTAATAGTGATTTCAACAATTTTGACGGACTGATAAAAAATATTCAAGGCGTTCAGATTTACCAGGAGGGGTCTTATAAATCACCACCTTTAAATGTTTGGGGTATCAGCGACAAAAATCTTTTCCTGGAGGCAGAACATGTGTTCTCTGAACAGCAAAAGCCTTTCTTCGCCATTGTTCAGACTGCCGATAACCATCGTCCATACAGCATCCCGGTTGCGGATTCGGACTTTGTAAAAAGAATAATAGATGAGGATACGCTGCATAAATATGGGTTTGAATCGCTGGAAGAGTTTCAGTCTTTTTGCTATACAGATTACTGTTTCAAAACGCTTATAGAAAATGCGAAAAAACAACCGTGGTTCAATAATACCATTTTTGCATTTGTGGGCGATCATGGAGTAGAAGGGGAGACCGCCGCCATGTATCCGTCAGCCTGGGATAAGGGCGCATTAAGCGATGAACATGTACCCATGTTATTTTATGCGCCAAAATTACTAACGCCGGAAACCAGGCATGAAGTGGCGTCGCAAATTGATATACTTCCTACCATCGCGGGCATGCTGCATCAGCCTTATACTAATACTACACTTGGGCGCGACCTGTTGAATTCAAAAAATAAAATGGATGCCGCTTTTGTCATTCATCATGATGAGGGCAACATCGGTCTCGTAACTAATGATTATTATTTTGTAAAGAACCTGCGGGTTACAACAAATAGCCTGATGCCGGTAAAATCAAATACCCTTTCGCTAAATCAAATTCAAAAAGATTCAATTAAAAACAAACTTTCAGAACTTACTTCAGCCATATATGAAACAGCCAAATGGATGTTGGTGAATAATAAAGACAGCACCTATTAGTCAGTAACCGGTCGCAAGTGAGTTTTTGAAAATGAATGACAGTAAACGAACCTGCCCTGCCTACCGGCCGGCTTGTCGGCAGGCAGAATTTTTTGAGAATTTATATTTTTGACGAAAGACTTAGAGCAATGGTTCTTAAACACGAAACCGGGATTTTTTGTTTTTTATTATTTTCAAAAAGAAATAAATCAAATATGGGTTGGAGAATTTATATCTCTAAGCAAAATAACAACCATGTTCTTCTAAAAAAAATGACACTAACTGACATGCATAAACGCCAGTTTCTCTGCAAATCGGTTACTAATCTTCTATAGCCCGGTGTCGGTCAACAAACAATAACCTAAAGCCCCGCAAGTTCGTTTCTGATGAGGGCTTTTTAATGGGGGCTTGCGGCTATCGTTCTTAATGTTAGCGGTAGTGCTTATTTTTTTACGTTAAACTTTGTCATTGCTTCTTGTGTTAAAGGCGTGAAAAAGTTCACAAGGTTGCCATCAGGGTCACGAAATAAAAAAGATTTATTACCCCATGGCATTGTCGTAGGTTTTTGCACTATATTATTTTGAAGATAGGCAGCTAATCTTTCATAATCTTTCTCAACATTATCAACTCTGAATTCTATAATAACACTACGATTTTGGGAAGGCTGTGCGACTTCATCCCCACCAAAAAATTGTAGTGTTTTGGTACTTCCAATTGCTATTGTTGCAGTTGGGGTTTTTAATTCAGCAAAGTCTGGTGTGTATTTTACCACAGGTAAGCCAGTTACTTGCTCATAAAATTTCACTAATCCATCGAAGTTGGCAGTAATGATGCGAATCGATAATAAGTCCATTTTTTTAATATTTTTAAGTTGAGTCGTAAAAGTAATTAGAAGTTATGGCAACAGTTTGTCAGGGGCATAAATTTTTTTTCTTTTTCGCTAAATATTCTTGAAGTGTCAGTTTGAAAGCGATCGCCTTCACCGAAAACCTTTAATGTCGTTATTAAGGCTTAACCTGAAATTAACGTAATCATTCATGTTTTCAATATAAGCGCTGGCGGGGTTGATTTTGTGAACTGTATCAACAGGTTGAGCCTGTATAAATACGGGAAATAATGTGACCATAAATAAAAAAGAAACAAGTGCTGTAGGAGATGTCATGGGGTATTGATCCTGATAAAAATAATAAATTTAAAGTGAATACTCACCATTATAGTAAGTTATAATAATTTTCATTGTAGTTTGGCAGCCATTAAAGCTTACTCTTTCGAATTGAAAAGTTTCATTCTGTGTTTCTGTCCCCAATCTACTAATGCTTTAATGACACTTTCTGTTTCTTTTCCATATTCAGTTATGGAGTATTGAACAGTTACCGGTTTTGTTGGCATCACTTCACGGTGTACAATTTTATTCACTTCCAACATTTTTAGTTCTTTAGAAAGCATTTTGGCAGAGATGCCTTCAATATCTTTTTCCATTTTCTTAAAAGTATTGGATTCTCCCTCTCTTGTCAATAAATAATGCACAATGAGCAATTTCCATCTGCCACCCAGCGCATCTAATGTGTCGAGCATTGCCAGAATATCATCTGTACAACCATGAGGATCTGTTTTAGGCTTTTTAATCATTCTACTTACCTTTTGGTTACTAGTTTACTACGAGTTACTCATTGCAAATGTGATGCATAAATGTGACACCTTTGCATAGTATTAAAAGACAGATGTAATAATCCATCTTGATTCAAAAAAATTATCTCTTTAAAAATACATAAATAAAAAAATATGAAAAGTACTCTATTAATTGCCGCTACATACGGACAGTCTGATGTTCTTAAATACGTAACAACTGAATTGCCTGAATTGGCTGCAGGCATGGCACGCATCAAAGTAAAAGCAGCCGGAATAAATCCAATAGACGCCAGGAAAATGACCGGTGAATTTCGTTTTGGACAACTTCCACAAACTTTTGGTACCGAGTTCGCGGGTGTGATTGCAGATATAGATCCGGCCAACGGAAACTGGTCAATTGGAGACGAGGTGTTAGGATCGGGCGCAGCATTTACACATGCCACGGTCATTGATGTGCCTATAGGTAATTTAATTGCTAAACCAATTTCAATAGATTGGATAGTTGCCGGCACACTGGCAGGCGTATCTCAAACAGCAATGACTATTTTAGATGAATTAGGAAATATTGATTCGCTATTGATACATGGAGGCTCAGGAGGTGTGGGTTCAATTACCATTCAGTTGGCAGTACAAAAAGGTATCAAAGTGGTGGCAACAGCATCAGCTAAAAACCAGGAATATTTACAGAGCCTTGGTGCAATTCCTGTTGTTTACGGGCCGGGTTTAATTGATCGCCTGAAAGCAGTACACCCTGCACCTTTTGATGCCTCAATAGATATGGTGGGAACTGATGAAGCTACACAAACATCTATCGAATCAGTTAAACCTGATGGATTTATTGGTTCAATATCCGGTAAAAAATTAGCGCCTCAGGTTACAGCAGTTTGGGTAAAAAGAAATCCTGCTAACTTACAATATGTAGTAGATGGTATTGCTTCCGGGCAGCTTACATGGAATGTTGATAAAAGCTATCCTTTTGATAAAGCGGCTGAAGCCTATACGGATATTCTTGATGGCCATACAAGAGGAAAACTTGCGTTGGTTTTCTAAAAATTGGCAACATTTAAACCGCTTTAAGGCAAATGCCAAAATCAGTTTGACCGGAAATTATATAATAGTAAAAACAAACAAATGAAACAAACTGTATTGATAACCGGAGCCAATAGTTTTATAGCGGGACATTTGATTCCGCAATTGGAAAGCAATTACAATATTAAATTATTGACAAGAAAGCCCGGTGCTGCAAATGAATATGAATGGAATCTGAAAAATTGGACGATGGATGAAAAAGCGCTCGATGATGTAGATTATATCATTCATCTTTCGGGAGCAAAGCTCAATGACGGTACGCCGCTTACCCCTGAAAGACAACAATTGATACGTGATACAAGAATTGGCGCTGCAGATTTTCTTCGGAAAAAATTAAAAGAGCGAAACCAGAAACTAACAGGTTTTGTTACGGCATCGGCTATCGGCTATTACGGCTATACCGACCGAACGATGGAGATTGATGAAAACGGAGAACCAGGCATCGGGTTTACCGCACAATTATGCATCGACTGGGAAGCTGCTGCAGAAAAGTTTAAAACAGACGGCATCGCTGAACATGTGTCGAAAATAAGAGTATCGCTGGTGTTTGGGAAAGATGGTGGCGTTTTCCCGATGTATGAAGATGCGGTACGGGCAAATCCGCAAATAGCTTTGCAACCAAATGGAGGAGCGTTTCCATGGAATCATGTGGAAGATATGGCGGGCATTTTTGCCTTTGCCGTGCAGCATAATCTGGATGGCGCTTACAATTCGGTGGCGCCACAGGCGGCTTCTATGCAGGATATATTTAAAGCTATTGCTAATAACGTAGCCGGTACAAAATACGCCATCCAACCTTTTCAGGGACAACGTTTGGTAGCTCATAAAATCGTTAATGCGGGATACCAATTCAAATATCCGGAAATTGAACAAGCTGTTGAAAATATTTTACAAACAAAATAATTAATCATTAAAAAATAAATATCATGAAACTTAGAAAAATAGAAAAAACGCTTACACCGCAAAATCTAAAGTGGGTTGGCGATGCTTTTCGCACCGCATCAATGGTGGGTACCGAGATCCCAAGAGAAAGAATGTCGCCGTTTTTTGCGATAGGCTACAACCCTGATTACGAATTTGAACCCAGAGATGTGCCAAGAGGCGTGGGAGCGCATCCGCATAAAGGTTTTGAAACCGTAACCATTGCCTACAAAGGTAAAATAGAACATAAAGACAGCCGTGGAAACAGCGGTGTCATTGGCGAAGGCGATGTACAATGGATGACCGCCGGTTCCGGAATTTTACATGAGGAACACCACGAAAAAGAATTTTCTCAAAAAGGAGGACTGTTTCAAATGGTACAAATATGGGTAAACCTTCCTGCTAAAGACAAAGAAACTACGCCTCAATACCAGGATTTGCTGTTCAAAGAAATGACTAAGGTTGCAGTTGATGATAATGGAAGTTTTGTAAACATCGTTGCAGGAACCTACAAAGGCCAGAAAGGGAAAGCAACCATTTTTTCGCCTGTTAACATGTACAGTGCCTACTTGCAAAAAGGTGCAAAAGCTGACTTTCCGTTCCCAACTGATTACAATACTGCGATACTGGTTATTGAAGGTAGTGTGAAAGTAAATGACGAAACCGACTTAAAGCAAGATACGTTTGCGATGTTTGAAAACAGCGCTGGCGACACTTTCACGCTCGAAGGCCTGGAAGACAATACCATCGTTTTAATATTGAGCGGCGAACCTTTGAACGAGCCTATTGCACATTACGGCCCGTTTGTGATGAACACACAAGAGCAATTGGTTAAAGCGGTTGAAGAATTCCAATCAGGCAAATTTGGTAAACTGTAAATGACGGGGAAGCGTTAGGCAGTTGAATATTGCGCCAATACAAAAAGGAAAGATGGTGAGTGTGGTGGTCACTATGACGATTATCCTGTCGTGATAGAATATTCTTTAACATCCTACGGTTTTTATTAGGTTGCTAACTTTCAAAAAGTTGGCAACCTTTGTTTTGAATGGGGTGAACATTCCTGCCCCCGGTGGTATAAAAGTTTTAAGACTACCTGCATTGAGCATTGAAGTTAAACCTATAAGATTTTTAAAAATCTTATAGGTTTTGTTTTGACTAAAATGACATCACAGAACCAGCCTGGTGTCAACCAAAACCAGAAAATACTTCCTGAAAGCAACTGCTATATCAAAGCGAATCCAACGCAATCCCCATAAAAGTAAAATGATCTCCTCAGACCGGTTCCGTACAACATGAGACTTCATCGGAGGCACTTCGTGCCCGACGAAGTCTTATTTATTGCCTGCCGGCGTTTTTTTTAGTGACTTCATTTTGACATTCTGATCGTCCGTCAAATGGAAATATTTTTTTCAGTATCAAATTTTTAAGAGCCTTTTTAAAGCCATAACATATCCCAAATGAATTCCCTCGTGAAATAACACAAAAGCGATTGCGTCGTCAATGTTTGTAATTTCTATTCCATATCGATTTGTCCATGGGATATAGCTTGTAAATACATTTTTGTTGTAATCACTTTCAAGATGCCCAATGGCAGAAATGAATAACGCTTTTATTTTTTCAACTTCCGTACTTTCAACAAATCCATTTGGTTTCGTTTCAGGTTTGTAATTCAAAAAATATTGTTCATTAATGGTCATTTTTAAACCTGCTTTAAGATAACAAAGACTTTGTTGTGTCGCAAGCAGGTGCCCTAAGTTCCATATAATATTATTATTAAAACCTGGAGGAATTTCATTTAGCTGTTCAGTAGTCAAATCCGCAATCACATTAAGAAAGTTGACTCTCGTCTTTCTTAATATTTCTATTCTTATGTCCATATTTATTTGTTTACTAAAATTAAGATATTGCTAACTTTTAGCTTTGTTGTTTCCCACACGCCTACAGGCGACGGTTTGCGGCTTGGCGTAGTGGCGGAGTTTTAGCACAAAAGTTCAATCGAAGAACTGCACTTGAACCCACCACAAAACTGTCATACGAAGCACTGCACCCGCCATTACGCCAAACAGCTGTTACCACCAGTGCTTCCTTGTCTGCCGTGGTTTGACGGTCTATTTGTTGCTACGTTTTTCATTGTCTTTTGTCGTGCGGTGGGGCATTTTTTAAAATTTCTTTTTCTCTTGGGTTGGTGAAAAGCAAGCTCTTTTGCAAACTTTGGTCTGCGTGTCGGCTTGTGTGGTTTGCAAATGTGCTTGCTTTGTGCGTTGGCTTTTCATTTTGGTCTGTTCAATACATAGTTAAACGCTTTTTCTAATGTCTTTTCGCCAATTCCGTCATAATTGGCTAATGAAATCATTGAATTTGCTTCTCCGTTTTGAATTATCTCTGATATTTTTCGTGCGTATTGTGGTTGAATACCTGTCTCCGCTTTTATTGTCTTTTCGTCTAACGACAACCATTTTGCTTTGAAAGAAAAAAACAAGTCGTCATTTGCATTTGGGTCATAGTCGTAAATTTCAATCTCTATGGAACATTTGCCTAAATACTCGTCCATAAGACGTTTTACTTGGTTTGTGTCCAAGCCACCGTTATGCGTTCCAAGTAAAGGAAATGCGATTGAAGTAATACCTTTCTTGTCGTAGGTTTCCACAAACTTTTGCAAACCCTGTTCAATCCATTCTATTTTGCTTGGATATTTCCAATGAAATTTTGTCGGGAAACTTAAAATCCAAGGTGCATTTTCTTGTTTGGTGTAAAGCCATAATGAGCCTATTCTAATAAGTTTGTTTTTACAGTGTTCTTTGTATTCTAAATACATTTCTGGGTAACGAAGTTTGTGAACGAGGGCAATTCCTTTGCCCATAACTCCCACACAGTTCACTGTATTAACAAGTGTCTGGCATTTAGAACTGAAAATATTGCCCTTTATATGCTTAATTGCCATTTTCTATTTCATTTTTAAGTTGTTTATACATCTCCCAAAATTTTGAAGACATTTTCAACAAGGCTTGTTCTTCGTCAAATACTTTTTTTTCGTTTTTATATTCAAATAAATTCTCCAAGAACTTTATACCTCCTTCATCTGCTGTGTATGCCGCTATGTCGCACTGGTAATAAATCATATAAATTTTAAAAAAGCGAATTGGTGACAAACCGCAGGTATTAGAAAGGGATTTTAAATATTGAGTAATAATATTTGCGTTTATCCTGTTTTGAAAATATTCTCCTAAATAGTCTCCGTCTAATAAAGCAAGTAAAATTGACAAATCAGTCCCGGAGTAGGGTAGCTTTGTCCATAATCTTTTTACTATGCTCTTTGTGTGTTCGTATTGATTGTTTTTGTTTCCTTCTGTGAAAGCATCTGTTTTTCCAATGTCGTGAAGAATTAATAAACTTCTAATTAGCTCTATCGAAATGGGTTCATTGTAACTTCGTGAGAAATACTTCTCGAAAACATTACAAACAAGAAGAGTATGCGATTCTAATGTATAATGTCTGATTTTCGTTGAATAAACATCTTTATATCCATTCATTTTTAGCAGGCTGATTGCTTCTTCTGGATTATAATCTATATGTGTAAGAATGTTGCTCCATTCTTTTAAATCTCTTGAACCTTTAACATTTTTATGTATTTCACCTCTTGCATACACAAACCAACTTCTGTTTGATTCATCTATAAAATTCAATTGTATATTTTGTTTTACGTTACCAAGAGAAATGTTTGACTTGAAGATGATTTTGTCTTTGCTTGTTTTGGTAACATCGCCAACAAGAATTTCCATTTCTTTTATATTGGATGTTCCATTCAAAACAAAATAACCTTCTCCGCTAAAATTAGTAGAAATGTGCAATTCAGAATCTTCCTCTTCTATTCTCACTCGTGGATTTTCATTGTTGTAATAACGTCTATCTACCACGATTTTTGAAAAAATGTCTTTATGTTCATTTCCTAATAAATTTATGAGTAGTGTTCTGTCTGCTTCCGATGGGCAAATAATTTCAAAGTCGAATAAATCATTAAAAGAAAGTTCATCCTTAACCAAAAATTCCTGTTGTGAGTAATTCATATACTTCCTATTGTGCTCTTTGTCGTAACTCATATTTGAATACAAATAATCAAAATTGAATTTATTCAACATTTTTTCAATGGCATTGAATTGAGTAGAATCCGCTTGCATATTTCCATTGCTTACACAACATTTCTTTTCGTATTTAAATAAAACCTCCTTGATTGAAAACCTAAAAAATATTGGAATTGGACATTTTGGAAATCCTAGACCTCTAGCTTTGTCATACCAGGAAATCCAATTTCCGTGAGTTTCATATCCGTCTGTTGTGTTTTTGCCTAAAAACTCATTGTAAAACTGTGTTGGTGTTTGCGGTCTAAAATAAAAGCGTGCATAATTATGAGCATCTCCTCTACGATGAACAACGTTTCCTGCGGCATCCCCTTGTATGTTGGCTTTATTTCTGCTTTGAATTTTTCTGTTTTTAATTATTTCAACAGCATTGTCAATATGTGAAAAGTGATAAATACTTCCTTTCCATTCAGACCATTGTTGTTCAATTTTATCAATAAAATTTAAAGTTGCGTTTTTGTTTATTTCGTCTGTAACATAGCTCCCTAAAAGTTCTTCAACTCGTTTGTTTGCTTTTAGATTTGACCAATTCCAAAACTGTTTGAACTCTTGAATTATTTCTTTCGTGAAATGCACATTCGTGTTTGATGAAATCAAATTCCATTCTAAATGTTCTTTGAACTTGGTTAGAATCTGGTTGTTCAATGCAAGTTTTCCCGTTTCACATATAAAGTTCCAATTCCATTTGTCTGCAAACCGTTCAAGAAAATCAATATCGTCAAAATTGATTTGTGGATTTTCTGTAATGCTTTGCCAATGCCATTTGTTTTCAAATTTGGCAAGTATTTCTTTGGTCGGACTTAGACTTGAATGCTTAGAAATGTATTGCCAATCTAAATCATAATCTTTGGTTAAGGTTAGAATTTCAACTGACGGTGAAAAGGATTTGTGTCTTGAAACTAATTTCCAATTCCAAAATTTTGATTTTGTTTTCTCAATAAATTCAGCGTTAAATTCAAGATTTTTGTTTTCGGATAAGTAATTCCAATCCCAATCTTTGTCTAAAAGTTGTAAAAGCGTTTCATTGCTGAACTCAATATTTTTTCGTTTTGAAAGTGCTTGCCAATTCCAATTCTTATTTTTTAATTCAAGAATTAGTTCGTTAGAAATTTCTGCCTTTTCGTTCTCTGATAAAACTTGCCAATCCCAATTTTTGTCTTTGGTTGAAAGAATTAAACTGCTATCAATTTTTATGTCTTTTCGTTTGGAAAGAATATCGAATTTGATTTCTGGAAATTGCTTGACAAGTTGTTCTAAATATTTTTCGTTCTCTTTATCTCTCTTCTGTTTAGTCAGAAAACCTCCAAATTCGGTTAAGTAATCCCAATCCCAATTTTCAGTTTTGTATTTCTGTAATAAAAGCCTGTTGTAATTAATACTTCCGTTTTTGGATAAAACTTGCCAATTCCAATAATCTTCAAATTGTTGCAAATAGCGGTCTATATTACTGAACCATTGTTTGCCACTATCCCAACTATCAGGGTTAAATTTTTGTTTTATGGCATAGCTTTCAGTAAATATCGTCCAATTTATTTTTTCTCTGAATTGATTAAGTGTTCTAATGTCGGTTGGAAAATGTTTATGATTGGAAATAAAATCCCAATCCCATTCAAAAACATCTAATTGAATTGTCGATTGAACAATAGGGAATAAGGTTTCAAATTGAAATTTAGAGGTAATGTCTTTCCAAAACTCTTTTCGTTTCTCTGAATCTACAACAGTCAAACAAGCTGCAATTTTTGGAAGTTGTTTATCTATTGCAAGTTCATTTTCTACTGTAAAAACTTCGTTTATAAGATATTTCCAATCAAGGTATTGTGCAAAATCTTCTAAAAGTTCAAGAACAGTTTCCTTGTCAATTTTTCGGGTTGCAATTTTCCAATCCCACTTTTCAAACAATTCATCATCTTCATAGCTATCAAGAATTGTTTCTTCTGAAATATTTTCCGTTATGAAACTCCAATCCCAAGGGAAATACTTGTTTGCAAAAATATATTCTGATTTTTCTTTTCTTGTTAGTGATTTCCAAAATTCAGCTTGTTTTTCGCTTTCAGTTGTGTTATAAAACGCTTCTAAGTTCTTATTCCAAAACGAAACATCAAAAGTTGATTGCAATAAGATTTCATTCCAAAGCAAGTTGTTTGAATATGAAAGTTCTCCAAGAAAAGCCTTTTCAATAAATGTAGAGTTGCTAATCAGCTTTTTATTTTGTGAAATCCCTTCCCAATTCCAAGCGAAGTCTGGAAATTCGTTTATCAAACTGTAATCAGAAATTTGTTTGCTTACATTCAAAAATCCGTTTTCCGCAATGATACGATTGTGATACTTCTGAAAAATAGGTTTGCTCCATTCAACGTTTTCGTTTGTGTCAAAACCGTTAATGTATTTTTGAGTTTCCCATTGAATCAAATTTTGATTTTCAAAAAAATCAATAAGGTTTGGTGTCCAAATATACTTTTGGTGAGCAACAACAAAATTTTCAGGCAAATGCTGCTTTAAAAGCGTTTTAAATGACTCATCATTCAAACATTTTGCGGTCAATTCTTCATTGATGAAGAAACGATTTAAAACCGTGTGCCAATTCAATTTGCTTGCAAGTCCAGAAATGTTTTTATGTAAAAAATTGAGATTGATTTCTTCTGAAATGAATTTCCAATTCCAATTTTTTAAAATTAGCGTTTCAAGTTTGTCACGGTATTTGATAAAGGTATTTTTGAAAACCTCATTCTTACTTTCTGTAATAACATAAAAATCCCAAGGAAAATCTTCAATATGTTCTTCAATAAATTTGTCAGGAAGATTTTTTGACAGGTAATTCCAATCCCAACCTTTTTCTTTTAGGTTTAAATTTGAAAGTAAGGAAGTTATAAGTTCGATTTCTTTATATGAAAGTTCTTCAAAATCCCAATCAAAGGTTTCAATTTGTTCTTTTATAAATTCATCATCAAATCTTTCTGTAAGCGTTGTCCAATTCCAATAATCAGCGTATTCCTCAATTATTGATTTAATGCTTTCAATTGGTGCTTTTTCAGAAATAATACTCCAAATTCCACCGTCTCCATTTTCACGAAACAATTCAAAAATAGTATTGTCATACCAATCAAGTTTTAGATTACCTGCAAGTTCTCTCCAGTTCCATAAGTCAATATACGTTTCAATGTCTTGTTTGGTAATTGAAGTTTTCACTGAAAGAATGTGATGATACATTCCTTGTCTTAGCAACTTGCTTTTAGATTCCGTATTTTCGGGTAGGCCAATTAAAAATTGAACTTCGGGTTTGTTTGCACCTGATTTAAAAATTGAAAGTTCAAGCGAATTATCAAATGCGGTAATTTCGGTTTGTAGGGAAATGGTTTTGTAACTTATTCTTGGTTCGCCTTCGTAAAGCGCAACTATCTCGCCTTTGTAAATGTCATTTCCGAATAGTTGGAATTGTAGTTTTTGCTTTAATTCAGGATTTTCAAGTATCTGTTCTTTAAACTCTTTTTCGTGAGATAAACGATTTTCTATGTCAAAAACATTCTTGAAAGAAAAATCAAAAGTTTCACCTGTGGCGGTTTGGTTATCAAATAATTCAGTTGTAGCAAAGTAGTATTTATATTTCAGCTTACTTTGTATCGCTTCTTGTCCAAATTCTGTTAATTGTATTTTCTGTTCCTTCTCATTTACTGCAATCAGATTGTATTCGGTTAGCCCTTTCAGATAGAGTTTAAAAATATCTATTTCAGCCAAATCTTGTAAGTTGAAACCTAACAATATCCCTAATTCTGAAAAATTGATTTCATTTCCTTTTGCATTGATGATTGAACAGAAAATTTCATCAAATTCATTGATATTAAATGCTTTTCTAAATTGAATTTGGTAAGAAGTGGATTTTACTGTCCATTCAAACGGAAATGTGGCGTATGTCGTTTTAGTGCTATCCATTTTGTTCAAATGTGTTTTGTAATTCTTCTGCACTAATTATTTTTCCGTTCTGATGTATGGTTTCAAAAACGTTTTTGTATATGTCTTTTCTACAAAAATGTTCGCTATTCCCAATGACAATTAGTAATCGTCTTGCTCTTGATAAGGCAACATTCAAACGGTTAGGTGATTCCGCAAAACCTAAACTTTCTTGCGATGGATAACCTAATTCGCCATAAATTTCATCGGGTTGTTGTCCTTGAAAATATGCCAATTTATTGCTACGCACCATTGAAACGATAATGATGTTCCTTTCCATTCCTTGAAATCTATCAACCGTGCTTAAGCGAATTGGAACTTCACTATGCTTTTCTTTGAGCATTTTGTTGATGTAGTGAATTTGCTTCCCATAAAAACTAATTAATCCGATTTGTTTTTCTTCCAAACTTTTGTTGGAAAGCCATTGGTCAAATTCATTTTTTCCACTGCTGTTTTTGAGAACATTCAAAATATTGTCAATGGCTTCAATTTCTCCGAAATTAACTCTTGATGTTCCTTCTTGAATTTCGGGTGTGGTTACATTTACCCAAATGGTATGTGTTTCGGGTGTCAAGATGTTTTTGTATTGTAAGCCGTGATACCTTGAATCCCATTTGTCAAACGAATTGTGATAAGTTTCTTCTAATGGCAAACCGCACTTCAAACCACCGTCATCTTTGTAAAATTGTGAGATAGCTTCATTGATTGCAGGGTGCATTCGATATTGTGTGTCAAATGTTCCTTTTATGCTATCATCAATATTTTTGAATAGCCTTTCAAACTGCGAAATTTCAAATTCCTTATGTGATAGTGTTTTGGCCAATGCCTTTTCGCCAATAGACACAAGCAAATCTTTGATTTCTTCTCCGTCAATCATCGGTGGTAATTGTCTATGGTCGCCAACTATAATTGATTTCTTTCCAAATAAGACAGGCAAAGCAAGTTCGGGTGGTGTTGCTTTACTTGCTTCATCCATAATTACGGTGTCAAAATTTATGTTTGTTCGGTTACAACTTTTATAATCGTTTTCCTGATAGCTTTTCCGGTTGAATACATTCAAGTATGAACGGAAAAACGAAGTCCATTTATTTTCAGAATTCAGTTTTCCTATTGAACTTCCTGTTGCACCAATCAAATTCACATACTCCAAGTATTTTTCTGCAAAAAGTTTTTTGGTTTCATTGTTAGGCTTTTGCAAATGATTTTTCCATTTATCTAGTGCCGAATCAATTTGTTCATCGTCTTGGAGTTTAACTCGGTTTGCAATGTTGCTTACCCAATGCGATACAGTGTTACTTTCTGTTGAATTGCTCTTTTGCCAATTTTCAATGGCTTCAAGCGAATAAAAATACCCTTCCGATTCTAAGTTATCTGTATTGCCAAACCGAATGGGCTTTACAACATTGTTTTGTCCATTCTTTAATCGGTTAATAGCATTATCAACAGCAAGGTTGGTTTCAGAAGTTAGAAGAATTTTTTGTTTTGGCTCTTTTCTGATGTGTTGCCAAATAATTTCAGCGATTGCAGTTGATTTGCCTGTTCCTGGTGGTCCTTGAATTAGAGCTAACTCATCTGCGTAAAGCGATTTATAAATGGCTTGCCGTTGCGATTCATTTAATGATTGAGAAAAAAGATTGTTTTCAAAGTCTTGCCATTCATCACTCGTTTTACTTAGCAAATAGTCAATATTTTCAATGACTTTGGCTTTTGATGAATCGTATAAAAATACTTTTGCGTTGTCATTTGGCAACTTCGTTTTTTCATCATCAAGTTTAAGAACAGTATCTTCTAAACGTTTTATCTTGTCCTTTTCACCTTTTAAATCGGGAAAAATGGCTTTTACATTTTCTTCCGTAATGTTCTCTTTTACTTCTTCAATCCTTTCTTCATCAACTACAAAATACAAAGCAGGATAATCAACTTTCTGTAATTTACCTAAATAGAATTTTTCCTTTTGAGGATTTCCGAAATAAAATTCTTCTCGTAAAAGTTTTGAAAGTTTATCTTCTTCTTGCTCAACCTTCAATTCAAAGTTTTCCTCACAAAGATATTTCTCTTGAAACGTGTCGTTTATCGTGTAAATGAAACTTTCGGAATCAATAACGTCATTTAATTGGTTGTTCAATCTTGCAAGAATTTCCGTTTTATTTCCTGTTTGGTAGAATTGACGGAATATGAGTTTCTCTCCGTTTGCAATAAGTTTTGTATTCAGATTAGGAAATTCTTTTTTCAAATTACTTTGCAATTCGTGCAACCCAGTTTCAAACTTGATATTGAATTTGAATTTATGAGTATCACCTCTGTCGTATATATCAAAGAATGAGAATGATTTAATATGATTAAGTTTCTCAATTAATTCTGATTCAGTTTCAAAGTCAAATGAAATTGTTCTGTGTGTTTGGCTCACTTGAAATTCGTCCCCGTGTATTTCAGAAAACAATCTATTCCAAAATACATCTTCGTTTCGTTCAAGTTCGTCAATTCCTTTATCAAGTTTTCTAAAATCAAATGAGTATTCAGTTTTGTAATAAAACTCAAATGGGTTGTTTGGAAAATATTTTTTGAGTGCTCTTTTTAATCGAAAAGCCTCAAAACCCAAATCTGATTCGTGTTGTTCATAAAACTTGCTGTCATAGTTAAAATGCAGGCAATTCTCCTTTGGTTGCGGAAGTGTAATTCCCTTGCTTTGTAATTCATCAATTCTTCGTTTTAAAATATCTTTATTTTCAAAAGTGAAAGTCAGTTCGTTTCCACGTTTCGCTAAACCGAAATGTTTCTCAAACACCTCATAAACATTTTGGTGTAATTCTCCTTCAACAGTTATTTTATTCCCTTGTTGAGCGATTTCGATATTTCTATAAAACGTAGAAATAAGAAATGAAAGCGAAGGTTTTATTGAAAAAACCGAACCTACTTTTTTATTGAATTTGAGACCCTGAATTTGGCTAGCCTTATTCCATTCATCTATGGTTAAAAATATCAATCCTGAATTTTTAAAATGGTAGCTCGTTGGTAGTTCTCCAATTATATTTTTTAGTTCTTCTTTGCTGTTGTTTTCTTGTCCTGCGATAGTTCCTTCAATAACAGGATTCTCATTAAAGTCAATGTAACAGATTTCAGCAAGTTCTTTTAGTTTGTTGAGTTGTTCAGACGTTATGTTTGTCGTATTTGCAACACTTGCCTGAATATACCCGCTTTCAAAATCGAAGTTTTGAAGTTTGAAAATCTGCTCTACTTCTTTCTTGAATACTTGTTTGAAGATTTCTTGGTCTATTGACAAATGTGGTTTCAAACCGTTAAGTTGAACGGATTTTGTCGTGTCAATTCCAATGGGTCTTGATTTATGTTCTAAGATTTTGGATTGTGCAGTGATATACTTTTTCCAAACGTCCTTTTGATTCATACTACAACTGCTTTTGGGGGTGGGCTGGAAATTGGCTCTTTTGGTTTTGCTGAAGGATCGGCTTTGTGCGTTGGGGCAAAACCAAATGTGCCAATGTGCGGCTGGCTAAAAGAAATTTTAAAAAATGCGAAGGGTTGGCTTTTTCTTTCTTTTCTGTCACCTGTCCCAATAGCAAAACACGGTCAGCTTGTTTGTCTGTCCGCTTGGTCGATATGGTCTGTATGTCGAGTCCATTTTTAGTCATTGTCTTACTGTGTCGTATGTCTTTTTAGCATTGGTGGTAATGGTTGCATTGATGCAGTTAATTGCAGCGCTTTTTATTGCGTCAATGCCTGTTAGCTGCTGTGCATTGACGCTACATTTTCCAACAATTGAAGTCCGCATAGCTGCTAACGTTTATATTGCCGAAAGTACGAAGCTATAAACGCATTTTCAAAAAGAAATTGTTTTACTTATTATCAATGCGTTAAATCACTTTTGCGAAGTACATATTAAAGGAATATATCTTTCGCAAATACAACCTTCTGCTTTTTTGTTGGTTTGGATTTTCTTTAATGATCTGGCATCCGCCCAATTTTATTATCATTAAGCTTCCTTTCAAAAAAAATAGATTTATTTCTTTCCGGAAGATCGTTAAGGCGTGTGTTCGTTTTACTGTAATAATAAATATCACTTCACCATTCCTTTTATCTCCTGCAATTTCAGCAGCGCTTCCACAGGTGTCAAACGGTTGATATCAACAGCTTCCAGAACTTTACGAATGTCTTCAAAGGTTTGTGAATGCGCGTCGAAAATACTCAATTGCATTTGTGGCATGTTGAGCTGCTTTAAATTTTCTTTGATGCTTTTCTTGTTCTTTTTTGAGTCATCAGAGATATTTTCATCTGACGCATCAACGTGTTTAGATTCTAATTGTTTTAAAATGTCGTTGGCTCTGTTAATAAGTGATGGCGGCATTCCGGCCATCTTTGCTACATGAATACCAAAGCTGTGAATGCTTCCGCCGGGAACTAATTTTCTTAAGAAGATAATTTTATTGCCAGCTTCTTTGTTGGATACGTGAAAGTTCTTTACCCGGTCAAATTTATTTTCAAGTTCGTTGAGTTCATGATAATGTGTGGCGAATAATGTTTTGGGCGCATGGGGCGATTGATGCAGAAATTCAACAATGCTCCACGCAATGGAGATGCCGTCGTACGTGGAAGTGCCCCGTCCGATCTCATCCAGCAGGATCAGGCTTCGCGGACTGATATTATTGATAATACTTGCAGTTTCATTCATCTCCACCATGAAGGTGCTTTCGCCACTGCTCAGATTATCGCTGGCGCCTACTCTTGTAAAAATTTTATCTGTCTGCGGAATTCTTGCTTCGTCAGCCGGAACAAAACTTCCCGCATGCGCCATTAAT
>Ga0164241_10002048_pt1 | contig 22838 bp, 19 predicted proteins | sample OricomyardsoilBY_FD_108780 | JGI IMG/M metagenome (GOLD analysis project Ga0164241, IMG submission 108780) | Backyard soil microbial communities from Emeryville, California, USA - Original compost - Back yard soil (BY) | ecosystem: Environmental > Terrestrial > Soil > Unclassified | place: USA... | reverse complement strand
GCGGGAAGTTGAACCCTGCCGGACGCTCCACGTAATCGCTGCCGCCACAGAGGAAGACGAGAGTGGCCACCCGCTCAAACTGCGTGAATTGCAGCGGGGCAGAGATCTTGTACGCCCATTCACGCACCTGGGTGTGCAGAACGCGGAGCATGACCAGCTCGTCCGACGAATTGATGTGCGCGGGACCAATGCTCAACAGGACATTGGTGTCGGGAGACCACGAGTCGACGTCGTTGAGGAGCGTGAAGATAATGTCCGTGTCCCGTGTCAGCACCATGGCCTCGCAATCATGCCCTTCCGTCAGACGGTGAAGCGCCTCCACCACGCGCAAGTCTGCCTCTGCGGCCAGCGTCGTCGCCGGTCCATAGACATGCTCGCCGCCCGTGAAGGAGAGACGGTACCGCCGCTTGTCCGCCGGGACGGCGTCAATGTGCGAAACGCCGTCGAGACAGAGGGCAAAGACGGGAGGGAACTCGTCTTCCATCTGCTTCTCAAAGATATTGTTCCAGAGACAGAACAGGTGCTCTCGCAGCCGCGGGGTGCGCAGCGCGCGTGCCATCATGTACTGGAAAGGCTGCACCGTCTCGGTACACAATCCTCTCTGTTGGCCGTCGTGCGCAATCTCCATGGCCGTCGCGAACACGACCTCAAAGTCCACGTCCCTCGTGAACAGGGCCTTCACCTTCTCCGTCTCCTCCTCCGAATAGGGAGGCGTCTTGGCCGTCGCCACGTCGCGCAGGACACTCTTGACGGGCGGCTTCCCTTCCGTGTCAAACACCAGCGTGAGGGAACACATGTTCGGCAGGTACGCTTGGTAGCGCATCAGGAACGTGGTGCCCTCGTCAAAGAACTGGCGCACGTCCGCACACTCGCTCATTCGCGTGTAGTAATCGAGCGTTGCATCGACGATCGCGTGCTTGATGGCACAGATTGCACTGTACTCGTCATCCGACTTCACGAACGCGTCGGACGCCATCTCCCTCAATTTGTTCTTGGCAAGGCCGGCATCAGTCAAACCCATCCCTCTTCTTTCCCTCCAATCTTTTTTTTTCCGAAACGACCCAAGACACCGTGGTTTGGAATTTTTGGTGAAATAAAAATTGGATTTTTAAAAGATTGGTTCATTGGGGAGAGTGCGAAAATGAGCGACACGGAACTTGTGGAGAAGAATGAGACGGAGGAGTCGGAGGAGAAGGAGGAGTCGAAGGCGGTTCCGGAGGACGATGCGCCTCGAAAGAAGCGCAAGTACACGAAGAGGGCACCGGAACCGGAGACGGAGGATGCGGGTGCGCTCCGGCGTATTGCGTTGGACACTGACGAGGAGCACCTGATGACGCAGTACATGGATGTCCGCAAGAATGACGGCAAGGACATGCCCGAGCGCGCCACGATCACCAAGTTGATTCCCTACTTTCTCAAGATGTTCCAGTACTTGAAGCGGATCGACAAGGCGGACGACTGGGGGTTTATGGTACACGTGGCGCGCCAGTACCTGGGCTGTCAGGACTTGGCCAGCAAGCGACGCATCGACGAAGAAATGTGGCAGCGCCTCAAGCCCGTGCTGCATTTGATCTCGCAGATCGAGGAGGTGCTGGTGTCGCTCGAAGTGATGCAGGCTGCGATTCAACGGTCGAATCTTCAACTCCATCAGATGAACCAGATGCTCGTGTACCAGAGCCAGCAGCAGCAGATGCAGGCCATGTATCGGGCTATGAGAATGCCGGACTTTGCCATGATGCCTCCGCAGGCCGTCCCGTCGGGCAGGTTCGCTGAGCCATCTCCCCCGCCGCGCTCACCCAACTTCTACGCACCACCCCTCACTTCGTCTCCGCTGAACCCACAGCCGCCTGTTCTTTCCCCATCCTTTGTTGTGCCAGACGGATTTTTGGAGCCGCCGGCTCAGAGCGTCTTGGGACAATCTGGTCCTTTTTAATTTTCCTTTTTTAAAATAAAAATCCCCACATTCATTTTTCTTTAATATTCTTTAGCCCAAAAAATCTCGGGTTTTTTTAGCCTAAAAAATCCAAATTGGCAAGAAAATATTTTTTTATCGGAAGCAAGGACAGTTTGTAAGTAACGATGGGATTGTGGCGCTGTGACTTGTGCGGATTGACCATGCGGAGCGAATGCCCCCTTCTCCGGCACATTTACCCAGAGCCACCATCCGACAATGCCAACCACGAGTGGGAGGTCACGCACAAAATGACGACCGTCAAAGTGTACAACCGGGACGCTACGGGGTATTCTGGCGAAGTATCCATCTTTGTTTCGACTCCGGAGGAAATGCACTTTTACATGAAGGTCATGGCGGCACACCCGAAATGGTGCTTTATGCACTTGTGCAATCACGAGTGGCAGCGGGACGAGAACGACTTTCAGAAGGATTTGGAGCGGAGAAGGAAATCACCCTCCAAAGATGAAGCGACGGGGACCTGCGAAGTAAAGTATTGCAAGGACCACAACGAACTGTCTATCTTGTCCAAGACGCCACACCCTCTTGCTGATTTCTCTTTCGGTGGTGGTGGTGGTGGTGGTGGTGGTGGTGGTGGTGGCGCAGCAACGAATCCGTCACCATTCAACTGCGTCAACCTTGCGGCAGACACCCCCAGAAAGCCTGACGATCGTATCTCGATTGAACAACCTGCCAAAAAGCCCAAAACGACAGGAGTTGCACCAGAGGTGTGGACGGGAACTTTTCCAACATCCGTGGACTATGAACCCCCTACGCTGGCGCGAATTCCGCACCCCAACAACCCACTAACCAAATAAAGATCACCTCTTGCTTCAGCAATACATTCGAGACATTGGACTGTACACAACAAACTTCCACCCATCCCCCTTAATAAAGAAAGAACGGGGAAAAATGATGAGAGCACGCCCGCAGCCATCGTTGCCGCTGTCCATCCCAGAGATTCTCTGGCGGATGCTGCTTGCAGGGCTCGTTGCTGCGGGAGTCGCTGGTCTGGGGTTCGCGCTATACAGTTTCGTTTCGTACCGAAATCTCAAGGTCGAGGACGTGACTGTCAACAACACGACCAACATCTACATCGTTGGCAACAATGACACTCTCGGCACATGCTTCCCCGCATCGGACGGCGACTATTTCACCTTCAACTCCACCGGAGTCTGTCTCGAACCCGTGGATCTCGACGCCACGCTCACCAACTTTAGCGTGCGCATCACGGCTCTCGAGAACGAGGTGCCCATCAACTATTCCATCCCCATTGCTGTCGAGGCAGCGAGAATCGACGCGCTCGAAGTCGACGTGGCCCAATTGGACGGGGAAGTGAACGCCAGCCTCACCTGCTGTGCGGCGAATGGTGCGGCCATTTCCATCCTCCAAAACTCTGTCTCGCAGCTGGAAGTGAACTACAGCTCCCTCTCCACTCTCCCCGAGGACGTCGCGCTCCTCGAGAGTGTGGTTCTCGACTTGGAAGGGGACATTGCCACCCTGATGTTTGATGTGTCGAATCTGACGGGACGCGTGGATGGGGTGGATGAAGAACTCTCTGACGTTCAGGCCGAGATTGTCGTGTTGCAGTACAATGTGAGTGGTTTGTCGCAGGCCTTCGCAGAAGTGTCCAATCTGACAGAACGGGTGTACACGGTGGAGGCGGAACTCGTCGAAGTGCAATCCGAGATTGCCGTCCTGCAGTACAATATGAGTTATGTTGTGCAAGCGCTGGCGGAGATCTCTGACCTGCAGAACAACGCCTCCGACCTCTACCGGAGGGTGGAAGCGCTCGAGAGCAACGTCACAATGCTCTCGAACGAAGTGGATACTTTGCAGACGGATATTTATGGTCTGCAGAACAACGCGTCGTTGCTGGACGACAGGGTGACAGTGCTCGAGAATAACGTCAGTTTCATTGCTGACGAGATTGGTGTGCTGCAGTCGGAAATCGGTGGTCTTCAGAGCAATATCAGCGCCTTGAGCGAGACCCTCTCTATTGTGTTCCTAGAGATTGACGGGATCGAGGACCGTCTTGACTCGCTAGAGTTGAATGTGAGCGAGCTCGCCATTGAAGTCTCCCAACTCTCGCTGGACTTGGTCGCGCTTGCGGACCAAGTGTTAGCACTGGAAGCGAATCTGACAGTGATCTTTTCGGACATTGCCACCCTATTCGAGCAACAGAGTGTTCTTGCCGCAAACCTCAGCATGCTGGAAGTGCGCGTCACTGATGTGGAGGATGATGTGGCCGTGCTCGACGAACGCGTCACTGCGGTGGAAGGGAATATTTCCTCATTGGTGACGGTCATTGACGACATGCAGACGCAGTTGGACGACGCGCTGTACAATATCTCCTCCGTCACACCCGGAATCTCTCTCGTGGAGGACGGCGAGTTGGGCATTGTGAAGAGTCTGGAGGCCGGGGAGGGGATTCAGATCACCGAGAACGCGGGCGTGGTGACGATAACGAATGCGTACCCCTACCCTTACGAGGTTCTATTCGCACTGTTCCAGCAGACGCCGGACGTCACCACGTACGCCAACGGCTTGGGGAGCAACATCGTCCCCATCTACTACAATGCCAATGCGGTCGCTGGAAACACTCTCTGCGCTGCGTACCAGAATTCCAGTTTCACTGCTCCAATCACCCTCGAGTTCAGTGTGACTTCTACGGCCAGCCCACCCTTCTGGCCGTCCTTCGTTGTCATCGACCCTGGCGGGGGATTTGTACCGCCCTCGGAACTCGAAATCATGCTGCCACGACCAGGCACACAAATGAATTTCACGCTGGTGGTCTACATTAGCGCCTCCGCACGCACCATGCAAGCTGGAACGTACATTGACTTTTGGGATCATACGACCACCAACGTCCTTCCCGTCAGTACGAGCATGCAGTGTTTCTTTGCAGGATTCAATCTCTTGTCTGGCATGGGCGCCGGTGTCGCTATCAATCTCGTCGAAAACTACAACCCCATTGCCGCCGGGGGAATCAACATCTTTACTCCGGGTGCGTCTGCCTTTATCTCTGACTTTCGCGTTCGTGGACGAATTCCATAAAACCGATTTTTCACAATCTTTTATTTTGTCTTTGGAAAATGCAGAGTATCAACCAAGCGCACAGGAGCATATACGGGGGTCCGAACAACCACCCCGCCATCCAGATTACGACCCCGAACCAAGTGGTGAAAATGATAAAAAACCACAGCACAATCCGTAAATTCATGCTCATGCCGCGCCACAGCATTTGTTTCATGGTCAAGTTCATCCGCGCGACCTTCTCGACATTGGTCTGCACTTGGCAGTCGAGCCGATCCATGAGCCCAATGTCGCTCCGGATGATCTCGGATGCCATCCTCGCATTTTCCGCGAGGATCTGCACGCTTTCGATCATTTCCGCGAGGAGCTCATTGCGTTCGCGCTCCTTCTGCTCGAGGTACTCTTCGAACTTGGAGCGGACTTCGGCCTCCATCCCCTCTTATTCTATCTAGGCTGGTGACGGAAAGTGAAAGTTTTATTTCTTCTTCTTGATGATCAGTTGCGGAGGCGGTCCCGTTGCCACCTCGTCTTCGACAATCGTCTTCCTCTCGGCAAAGGAAAAGGTCCGGAGACCGGGGAGGGTCATCAGCCACGGCTCCCAAGCATGAATGATGTCCATCATCGACGGAGTGAGGATGTTGATCGTCCACAGCGGCCAGAGCCCGATGATGCAGACGGCAAACACCAAATACATCATGAGCAGCGTGACGTACGACGCGTAGATGATGGGGCGTGCGAACGCATCCGGTGGCGCGTACCCGTCCTTGACCTCCGGGTCCGCGTACACAAAGAAGCGCAGCCACGGCGGGAACAGGGCGCGCTGCTTGCCCGAAATGACGCCCTGCAGCCAGAGACTCGCCCTCCGCGACTCGGCGAGGAAGAAGACGACGCCCACCGCGACACCCACCCAAAACCACCAGTGCACAATCCCGGGCATCCACAGCCAGACCATGCGGACGAGGTCAAAGTAGTAGGCGACATTCTCGCGCTTGGTCGCCATCCCATCCCAACTATTTCCCGCATCCGGCCACTCGTAATTCCCATTCGAGCTTTCCGCCATTTTCACTCTCTTTTTTCCCAACCTTTTATTTTTTTTCTAAAATCGTGTGGATCGGACAGAACCATTCACACCTTGGTAAAAGTTGAAAATGACCGCGAGAGTGATTCATGGATTCGAGTGCGAGAATCCGTACATATTCAAAAGCAAGTGGCACTGTAAAAAGACGGGGAAGGAGAGTTCTCGCACGACTGGGTTCGAAACTGTAGCCTATGAAGTCTCCAACCATTGCGACTGTCCGGATCATCACGGATTCACCTTTTCGTTCACTGTGGACGTCATGTCCTTCGACCCCGCCGACTGGAATATCACGAACATTGAGAAACGCCCCATTCCCGTCGTTCCCTCAAAAAAGAAATAAAATTTTCAGCCATGCGGCATTTTGCCAAGATTTTCCGTTTTTTCCAAAAAGCATTTTTCACACGAATCGAGAATGGTCGATGTAAAATCTTGGACGGTTTACGTCTTGGGATCGCTGTTCGTTTGCCTCTTTGTCGTGCCGTTCCTGTGGGAATGGGCGGCGATTGTGTTGGAGTCTTCCTACGCCTTCTCCCTGGTTTGCGCCGTCCTTTGGCGTTTCCAGGACTGGCTCTGGGCGCAAGCCGCGATCATTGTCGTGCAGCTCAGTCTGATTTTCGACAATCGGATGACCACGGCATTCTGGAACGTCGTCCTGTTCTGGTGGCGCGTTGGTATGTCGTGGAGACACTTTTTCTACACGTACGATAGCGAGGCGGATGAGACGGGGAAACCGCACACGGTACGGATTGGAACGGCCATTCTCATCATTGTGGCATTGGCCGTCTCAGCTCTCATCCCAAAGACTCGGAGACTATGGATCCGTCTCTACGACTGCGGAGCAAAGAATGCCATTGCTACTGTCAGAGAGGAGATTGCCAAGGACAACCAACTTGTCGAGGCATCGCGTCAACAGAAGAACAAAAAGTAATGAACTCGTTTTATCACTTCAAATCTCCAATGGGCGTCTTGAGCGCATTCCACAGCGAATTGTCCAGCTCGTGGCCCGCAAAGAGCGAAATGGCAATCGCAAACGGCTCCAAGTTCGCACTCTGCATAAACTCCCTATGTCCAAATTCCGATTCGACCTGCCTCCATTTCAGCGTGCGGCGCGCAGCAGGGAACGCGTTGTGCGCCGGTCCGTCAATCCGACTCGACAAGAGCGCCGGAACCTGGTCTTCCTCGCCGAGACCCGATGTGTCCACGGGGAAGTAGTTGGCCGTATTGGGCATGGCGGACCACGTGTCTCCCGGCTGCTCGCCCATCAGGAGCGTCAGACCGTCTCCCACGGCGGAGGTGAGGATGAAATACTCTGCCGCCTGCACGAGAGCCATGCCGCGATAGAGCGTGAGGCGCCGGCCATTGGCGCTGGAGTCGACGCCGTGGTGGAAGATGTGCGTCTCGCAAGGGAGTAGGATGGACCGGTTCTCGTTGAAGAACGTCTCCGCGGACCACTCCAGATCGCTCTCGTACACCCTCGAGTTCCCGCTCTCCTCCAACTGGTAGAGGAGGGACATGGCGTGCTCCCGGCGCCTCGTGATCGACGCCGCCTTGGCCTTCTCGAAATCAGCTCGCAGAAACACCTCAAAGAGCGGGAGCGTCCTATATTCTTCCAGGCGCGAGTTGCACTCCTCCGATGCCTCGTGGTCGCCGTCCTGCACAATGATCCAAAAGACGTCCTCCCACTGCGTGTGCACGTCGTGCTGCCGGTAGATTCCAATGAACGACTCGGTGAACTGGAAGTCGGCCTCGTCGCGCACCGCCTTCACCATCTCCAGGACGTGCTCTTCATCACCCATGGCGTCGTAGAAGGCCGTGCGACTGCGTGGGACGCGCAACGCGTACATCCCATAGAACAGCCGCAGCGCGTCGTACATGTCCAGCGGCACGCGGAACGCGTTCTCCTTCCCTTCCTCCTTCTGCGCAACCACCACGAACCCCGTCGCAGCGACGCCGTCGTACCGGACATTCGGACTCACGACCACCTGCATCCGCCCGCCCTTCCCGGACCCGCTGATCCCACGCTCCACCGCGTCCTGGAACCACTGCTGCACCTTGGGCGTCACTGTTCCGTAGGCCATCGCGGACTCGACGACCAGCGGAACCTCGTCCAGCGTCATCCCCTTCTCCTTCTCCGTCGTCTTTTTCGGAGGAGGAAGCGACTGCGCAATGTCCACCGCATGCATGTCACTCGCCTTCCACACGGTGGGGAAAATGGTAGGGATCTGCAACGACTGCTGCCGAGAACCAAAGTTGCGCATGTTGGAGCTCGGGCCCTCCTGTGTGTCGTCGCCTCCAATGATCTCGGCCTCCTCGTCCTCGCTCTCTACATCCTCCTCTTCCTCTTGCTCGACCTTCCGCGACTCCCTCGGATACTTTATAACCTCGACCTCCTCATCCTCCTCATCCTCATCCTCTTCGAATTCCTCGTCCTCGTCCTCTTCCTCCTCTCCCTCTTCCTCCTCTTCCTCCTCGTCCTCCTCGTCTTCGTACTCTTCCACGAACTTTTGGAAGGCTGACGGGGGGATGGCAGCGGGTCGGCGGGCTGCCGGTGGCGGTTGGCGCGCGGGTGCGCGGGCGGGAGGCGGTGGCTGCTGCGCTGTCCGTTTCCCACGAGCAGCGAGCTTCTCCTCCGCCTTCAGCTGCTCAATCCTCCATTGGTCCTTGGCACTCACGAAAATGGTCTTGGTCTTTCGCTCCGTCTCGACGGCTCTCCGCTGTTCCTTCATTTTTTTATTTTTGTGTTTATTCTGTGGAACGACAATGCAGATCAGCGCGATTAATAAAAAAAGAAATTCATTCAGAGTCGCTGTCGACATCCATGCGGTTTTCCTCATCCAAATCCGAGTACTCCAAAGGACGCGGAGACTCTGGTGTTTTGGGCCGCCCCACGCGGTCAATTTCGCGCCCATATTCGTCGACCTTCTTCCTCTCCATGATGTACATGAGGGCGCGGTCAGACTCAGTGAGACGCGCCTTGGCATACATGGGATTGGGCGGTGGGATCGGCGGCGTCGTCCAGGGCTTGATCGGTGCGGGGTCGAGCAGGGAGCGGTAGTATAGCATGACGTCGTCGTACTTCTTCTCGTACCGGTGCCACAGGTAGTCGTGGACCGAGTTGCTGAACTCGTGCGTCGAGCTCTGGAGGCGGTTCGTCAGCACCTCCGCCACCGTCACCTCGGAGAGGCGGTGCGCATTGTTCTTGATCATGATCAGGGAATCGGACGGGTAGCGGCAGACCTTCTCGAAGTGGAGCTGCATCGTCCGGCGCTTGTAGTAGATCTTGCCTCCCGGGAGGCGCACCAGCACGCGCGTCACCATCTCCGTGAAGATGCTGCGGAGCAGGTTCGCGAGGGGCCACTCGTCGTCCGTCTCGCGATAAACGGGGGTAGTCGGCGGGTCGTTCGTGTACGGCTTTGTGTACTTTCTCTTGTTCTGGAGGTCGAGAGGGTTGAACGGCTCCATGGTCCGCACCGCCAGGAACGGCAGGTCCAGACCGGCGAGCACCTCCGCCGCCAGGAAGAGATCGTTGGCGCCGACGCCGTGCAGCAGCTTGGTCAGGTCCGTGAACATGATATCGTCGCGGAACTTTAGGTCCTTGTTCAACTTCCACGTGACGATGGCGTGCGGCAACTTCTCCAAGTCAATGTGCGCCTGCCTCCGGAGAGTCAGTTCGATGAGCGCACCCCGCGCGCTGAAGCGTATGACGGGGAGATCCTTCATGACCTTTCGCCAGCGCAAATCGTACACGGGGATGATCAGCGACAGGCACATGAAGCGCGTGAGCCAGGTCATGTTCTCCTCGTCGAGCGTGGGAAGGTGCCCCGCCATCCACTTGGCCGCCTCGTCAAAACTCTTCTCGCAGAACGCCCGGTGGCGATCGGGGCCCCGCAAGCGAAAGTGCATGGCGTATGGGAGCACGGGGATGAAGTTCATCCACTTCAGAACCTCGGCGCCGTACGTGCACATGCCGAGACGCCAGTTGATCTTTTCCGTGTGGATGGCGCACATGAGCGGCGACCGCATGCACGTGGCGGCCGTAAGCCCCGCGATGAGCGCGTCCTCGTCAATGGTCAAAGGGTCGTTGACGCCGAGAATGTAGTGGCGGTACGGGTACGCCGACACGCACGCGCTGGTGGCGAGCATGGAGAAGTCTACGTGTAAGTCGTGCTGGTGCAGCGTCGCGATGATCGAAATGAGCCCCGCCTGGAAGAGCGTGTGCGCCTTGGGCTTGATGAACAGCGTCGGCGTGTTCTCGACCATCCCGGCGATGCACAACGAGTTCACAGAGACCTGCGTCTTGGCGCGGAGGTAGTTGCAGACGCGCCGGCGCAGGCGCTCGGTGGGGCCGATCCTGCCCGAGTAAATGTAGACGGCAATGTCCCCGTCCTTGTCATACTCGTGCCGCGTCTCCAACACCTCGTACGCCAGCGAGTTCACGGACCGGTCCGCAATGGAGATGTTCTTGTCAATACTCTCCGTCATGGTCCAGAGCCCGTCGAGGGAAAAGTCCAGGCCAAAGGTCGCCTTGTACGCGTCCGTCGTCTTCACCGTGCCAAACACCAGGTATTCTCGCAACAGGCCCACGAGCACCTTGACGTCGGCGTCCTCCGGCTCGCGAATCTGGGGGATGATCATGCTTTCCACCATTTCGTACGTCTGCTCGGGGGACAGAGCGTGGGTGACGGACACCGCCATCAGGAAGGCGAAGATGTGCAGCGGCGTTGGCCTGTCGCGCTTGTTCGGCGCACGCACCATATCCTCCGGAGGGACGCCGCTGCTCAGCGGCTTGGGCACGAGCATCTCGAGACCGCGATAAAACAGGTCCTGCAACTTGGCCGCGCACCGCACGCGTCCGATGGTCACGGGCGTGTGGACGAGCAGCTGCAGCGCACAGGTCGGCAGTCGCGAGTCTCGCTCATCGATCATCATATAGAGGGATGCTCGGTACACCCAAGTCCACATGGCTTCGCGCTCTCCCACGTACGCCATTTCGTACATGGTCGACTTCCGGTTCCACACGTAGAGTGTCGCCGTCCTGTCCGTCGCACACACCTTGGTGCGATCAAAGCGCTTGCCTTCGATCCTCGTGACGCCCGCCGCAACGTGCGACCTGTCGAGCACCTCGGCGAACATGGGACACTCTTCCTTCCGAAACCCTCCCGACGCAGTGCACATGATCACTTCGTAGAGCCGCTGCGCATCCGCGGCGTTCGTGATCGTGGCATTCGATGCAAACTGCCGGTACTTGTCATACTTCCCGGTGTCGAACAGCTCGGCCGTGTAGAGGGCGAACGATTCGGCTGTAGCCACGTACAACATGATCCTGCCTTTTTTGGAAAATCTTTTTTTTCCACAAGAAAAACACAAAAACGGACTCTTCTGTTTGGAGAGGGTTTTCGATAAAAAGCTGCCGTTTTTTTTTCTTTTCGGGAAAAATATTTAATTCGGGAAATTTCAGAAAAAAGTTCTGCAAAAAGGGAAAAAGGTTTTTATATACATTTTTTTTAATGAAAAGGCCCGCGGGGCAAATGAGCCTCACGAGTTTTGGATTCCAGGTTCCGCGATTTCACGAACCCAATACCAAACAACGGAAAATGGTCCAAACGACCCTCGATGGGATCAAGACGTACAAGGACGTGACCTTGGGGATCGTCGGGAGTCGGACGTGCACCGATGTCACTCGCATGTTCCAGGAGACGGAGAAGCTCATTCGACTATTGTACAGAACGAGGGCGTGGATCGTGGTTCGTGGTGTGAGCGGGGGTGCGGTGGGGGCCGACACGCTGGCGCGGGAGTTCTTTCACACGAACGAAATTACATTCACCGAGTTCCTCCCGCGGTCCAAGGTCCCCGCGAGGAAGGATTTCCACGCACGGAATCAGGAGATTGTCGATCTCGCCGACGTGCTCTTTTGCTTTTGGGATGGTTTGTCACGCGGGACGTTGGACACGATTCGTCGAGCGGAGCGGAAGAATATCCCCATTTATATCATTCGGATCAATGAGGATTGGTGCATTGACGAAAGTCGCGATGAAGAAGACTCCCTGTAAAATATCATTTTGGAAAAATCCTTTTTTTATAAAAAAAAACAGAAAGAATATGGATGATATCCAATTGACAAATGCTGGCTTTGTATTTGGCAGAGAGAATTTCACATTGAATTATGATGTTCGTACGGAATCTGATCGTCTTACAGCGAACGTTATTCGATTTTTTCCGATCGATGATGAATTAGCAAAGATATTGGAAGACTTTTATCACTTCAGTGCTCACAGTGGTCTTTATGTTAAGAATCATCGAACTCTATTCTCAGTAATAGATAGTTCAAGTACAATCCGTATTCTCTCATTTTATGACTTGCAGAGAAGATCTCTTTGGCACTTAACAATTTCAGTGTATTCGGGACCGATGGTAATACTTAGCCGCGAGATTGGAATTCAAAGGAAAAGGAATTACTACCATAAGTGTCTCAATTACGATATGAAAATGGCGATACAAAGGGAGACACTCCTTCTCGTCGGTGAACTGTTATCTTGTAAGTTTCAAGGAAAACTTCTTGCACGAATTCCAAATCCCTGTGAGCGTCCTGTAATCGTTTTTAATGGAATTTTCCTCGATTTGGATCGTGCTTTCATTTCTAATGAAGAACGCCTCATAAATTTGGAGAATGGCGAAGTGCATGAAGACTTTTACAAAGAAGATCTCGAATAAAAAAATATTGTTTAAAGAAATTTTACTTTCTTGGTCGGATTCTTGATCGCCGCCGTCAAAATGTCCATCATCAGACCGCGGTCCACCGTCCCCGTGATATTAAACTGCAGCAGCGAATAGTGCGCATTGCACAAAAACACCTTGAAAAACGGCGGGGACATGTTCCCGTCATAGACGTCCTGCGTCTGACCTCCGCCACGTTGCGTGCGGAAACCGCAAAACTCGCACATGAACGCGGCAAACGGGTGCGGGATCGACGCGTGCTGCTTCAAGTGGTGCTCCAACACCTTCCCGCCAGGATGCAAGCTGACAAGCCGGCTCGGCCACTGGTCCACGGGCAGCTTGTGCACGTCTGGGACGTGCGTCCCACAGACGGGGCCGTCGGGTCCAAAGCGGCTCGGCTCCAGCGTCGTCAGCATCCCGCAGCCGTCCTCCGTGCACAGGCCGTACCACGTCCCCGAGAGGAAAAAGTACAATCCCACCATGCAGATGCTCTTGGCGGGGCTCTGGCACTGGATGCGTTTCGTGCGCTGGCAGCAGAGGTACTGGCCGAACGGATCAAAGCCGCCACGACTCAAGCCCAGCGAACTCGTCTCCTTGCAGCGCTCGTTCGGATCCGCCATCGGCGTCAGCACGGGAGAGAGCCAGTGCCCGCACTCGCAGTAGTAGTTGACCCCCAGCCGCTGCCGCACCGACTCGGGAAAGCCCGGGGTGTGTGCGGCGTAGCGCTGCATCAGGACGGTGCACTGCTTCTCCAGCGTGCGCTTGGACGTGTAGACGAGCTTGCGCGTGCGGAACTTCTCAATCTGCATGCACAGGCGGTGCAGAATCACGGCGGCGATGGGGTGTCTGCGGAAGAACAGCTCGACGTTCTTCTTGTAGCGGTTGTCGGCAATGTCGACCTCGTACGACTCGTACAGCACGCACACCTCCTCGTAGGCGTACTCGTTCATGCCGAGGAGCTGCAGCCACTCGACCGCAAAGTACCCGTCGTCGCGCGGCGCAATTTGCATCGCCACAGCCATCACGGAGGCGGCGTGCTCGGGCGAGAGCACCACGTCGTGCATGGGGTCGTACAACTCCGGGTCCGAGATCAGCTGTACGCCCCGCTCGCGCTCCTGCACAACCTGCTGCGCGTCCGTGAGGATCTTGTGCAGCACGGCGGCGGTGATCTCGGTGAACGTCGCCTTGCGCAACTTGAACGTGTAGTTCAGCGACGCACGGTGCGCCTCCTCCATGATCTCGGACGCGCGGAAGAAGCAGTCCTGGGCGCGCTCGTAGACGCCGCGCGCAGTGACCGGGTCCAGGCGCCCGCCGCGCATGACCGTCCTCCAGTCAATCTCCTCGGTTCGCAGGCGGAAGTGGTCCAGCGCGTGCTCCACCATCCTGGCGGTGCGTCCGAACGAGAAGACGTCGATGGCGCTGCGGTAGTACGTCGGCATCAGCAGCAGCAGGTCCATGACGTAGAGCTTGGCGGCAAACTTGCCCAACTGCTTGTACAGCGTGGCCATCTGCTTCGCGGCGTCGGCGCCCTCGAGCGTCATCATCGACACCTGCTGCAGCATGCCCGCGCGCGCAAAGAACTTCTGGCGGCGCACGGGGTCGCGGACACCGCCCCAGTGGATCACAAAGTTCCCGAGCACGGCGTAGATCAGCACCATGTCGATCAAAAAGAACATGTTGGGCATGCTCCCCTTGATCGTGCGCACCATGATGGTGCTGATGCCGCGCTGCACGCAGACGTGCGGCCACTGCTTGGACATGAAGTGGATCAGGTTGCTCCCCGACGTCCGGTGCTTGGGCCGCATGTGGTGGAAGAAGTCCGTCTCGCTGAGCATGAACGCCAGGTTCGGCAGGCAGCCATTGTACGGGCAGCGCTGCGGCAGCGGGTTGAACCGGTGGAAGTCCTCGTGCGTCTCCACCTCCTCGTCGGTCTTGAACTCGAACGAGTAGATGGCCGCGCACAGCCGCAGGTGCGTGTCCATGAACCGCTGGATCAGCAGGTTCAGGTCGCCGTCGCCGTACCGCCACTTGGCGATCCACCGCTTGCCCGCGCGGACGCGCAGCACCATCGCCCACGCGTAGGCAAACTCCTTGGGCGGCGGCTCCTCAAAGAACCCCATCTCCTCCAGAAAGTCGCGCTCGTGGATGCCAATGTACTCGATCTCGCGATCGTGGTCCCCGCGCGCAACCTCCTCGCGGAAGATGTGGAAGGGGGAAAAGACACGAATGTCCAGGTCCCCCGCGTTGTGACAGGTCGGTAAGATTTTCCTCAGCACTTCCCACGGGTCCTCGGTCCACGTCAGCAACGGCGACCCCGCGCGGCGCTCCGCATAGCGGTGGCGCACGGGCGGCGCAAGGCACTGCGCCATCAGGTAGTTGCTTTCGGCGTGGAACGCGAGACAGAAGGGTATACCGATACGAACAGGCAGGTTTGTCAGACCGTGTTGCTCGTTGCTGAGGATGATGGAAAATCCGCATCCGCGAGCGCCGTGCGCCCCCCGGACAGCTGCACGTCCAGCACCATGCTCAGGCGCGGGAAGTTGCCGCTGATCCCGGTGACGCGCCCGCTGTCCTCGACCTGGCGGAACAGAATGTGCGGCGGGAAGCCGTGCACGCCCGTCTGGTCCAGCGCCACCTCGAAGCGGTTCAGCGTGTACGCCGCATTGAGCGCGTGCTGCTCGAACAGCAGGAAGGCGCGCTCGGTCCTGTCCAGCTCGCAGTAGAAGCACAACCACTCATTGTCCTCGGGCTCGACGCCGTTCGCCGTCCACGCGTTCAGCACGTCGGGCGGGATGAGCGCGCAGTACTCTGCGTGCTGGTCGACCCTCGACGATGCCAGCGTGGCGCCCGGGGTCGTGGCACCGCGCTTGCGGCACATCTCGCGGCGACCGCAGGGCTTGGTGAACTTGTCCGACGCAACGTAGGGGCGGAGGTACGAATTGATGAACGGGATGGTGAGCGGCGTGCCGAGGTCGGGCGGCGCGGCGCGCGGGAGCAGTCTGCCGTCCTGCACGCGCGAGCCGCCGCCGTTGAAGCGGTGGTCCCACACATTCTCCTCCGCGAGCATCTTGGCCAGCAGGTTAATGTACAGGACGTGCGGCATCTCGCCGTAGGCGCGCACCACCTGCTCGGTCCCCAGCGCGACGGGCAGCATCTGCCTCCGACCGAACTTGGTGATCATGTCCATGTCCGGGATGTCGCCCATGCGCTCCTGCGCCGCGCCCATCCTCGCCTCGCCGACGGCCATGCGGTGCGCGAGCTCGCACTTGGTGAGAACCTGGCTGCTGGCCATGATGTCCGAGACGGTGATGGGAGCCATCGCCACCTGCATGTGGTCCGAATCCGTGCGCAGCGAGACACTCCGCCGCGCCAGAAGCCGCGACTCATTGTCCCTGATCCGCACCACGATCGCGCCGAGCGAGTGGATCCCCGTGGTCATTCGTGCGTACACGGCGTCCATGGCCTTGTCCTTCGTCTCCTGGTAGTGCTCCTGCGCGTCGGGAATCGCCGTGTAGTCGTCCTCCGCCTTCTTCTTTTTGGACGGATTGGCCGGCCGCACCACCAGCGCGCGCTCGAACTCCTCCTCCTTCTCCCTCTCCCTCTTCTCCGCATTCTCCAGCCGCTTCCGCTTCGACGTGCGCGGCGAGTTCACCTCCAACACCTTCACGCCGTCGACGGGGAGCTCCACCACGTCGGGCAGAGGGAAGATGAACTCCCTGCTCGTCATATTCTTCATTCTCCCTTCGACAATGCTCTGCGTCAGGAATCCGGCATTGCAAGGCTTGTCGCCGCGCCGATGCGTCGTGGGCTTCTTGGCCTCCAGATGCCGCTTCCTGTCGTCGTCCTCTGACCCACTATCGCTCATTCCGTTTCTTTTTCTTTTTATGGAAAATAAAATTAAAAAATCGAAAACCTTGATTTTTATCGTGGAACACAATAAAAAAGCGCAGCACGCAGCTTATTCCTCGCTGCTCTCGTACTCGCTCGAAACCTCCTTCTTCTTGGTCTTCTTCGGAGGGGCCGCCGGGGACACTGCCTTGGGAGTGACCGCCTTGGGGGTGGCCGCCTTGGGCGTCGGCGCCTTGGGGAGCGGTCTCGGAACCGGCTCCTCCTCCGCCTCCTCCGACACCTTTTTCTTCTTCTGCACCACGACCTTGGGCGCCGGCGCCATCTCGCTGTCGGTCGTCTTGTGCACCTTCTTCCCCGGAGCCATCTGCAGCTTTGGCTCCTTCTTCTCGGGCAGCGGGGGAGCCGCGGCCTTTTTCTTTTCCTCCGGAGCCTTTTCCTTGGGCTTTTCGGGGGATTTCTCCTTTGGATTCTCGGCCGGTTTCTCGGCCGGCTTCTCCTTCGGCTTGGCCTTTGGCTTCTCCACCGGCTTCTCCACAGGCTTCTCCACCGGCTTCTTCTTGGGCTTGGTCTCCGCCTTCTCCTCCGGCTTCTTGGGCTTCTTGGACTTCTTGACCGGCTCCTCGTCCGACTTGGTGTCGACCTCGATGATCTTGCGCGGCGCGCTGCGTTTCCCCTTGGGCGACTCGCCGTGGCGCATTGCCTTCAGGTCCGCAATCTCCGCCGCCGGGTCGTCCTCCTCGCTGCTCGTCGTTTTGGACTCGGCCTTCTCCTTCGAGCCGTCCTCCGAACTGGAATCATCGGCGTCCTCGGCCGGGCGCGCATCCGCCTCGGGGTCCTCTTCCTCCTCGTCGGCCTTGTCAATGAAGGACGTTTTCTTCTTCTTGGACGGCGCGTCCACTTCCATGGCCTCGGGCTTGGATTCCTCCTCCTCTTCCTCCTCGTCGTCGTCCTCTTCCTCCTCGTCATCCGACACCTGCTCGAGAATGTCGTCGACGTCGTCATCGTCGCTATTGTCCTCGAGGTCCTTGCACTCCTTGATGATGGCGCGGATGGTCACGTCCAATCCGTCCTCGGTGCCCTGGATCTTGCTCACCACGTCCTCGAAGGAGACGCTGATGAGGGACGGCGCGACGACAATCTGCGACTCGTCACCCTCAATCTCCTCGTCGCCCTTGTAGTAGACGCCAATGCTGAAGCGCGGAGGCTCCGTCGACGCCACCTGGAGGACGAGCGTCGCCGGGAAGTCGCACAGCTTCTGCTTCAGCGACGGGATCTCGAGGAGCGGTTGCACCGCGCGAACGAGGTTCACGGCGCAGCGGAACTCCAACGCCCGATTCAGCTTGGACAGCATCTCCACCCTGCGTCCAATCTTCGCATGGCGCAGGAGACGGAGCTGGTCCTCCTTCTTCTTCTTTGCCGCCTTCTCGATCGACGTCCCGCCGGCGTCTTCGGCCTTGCGCTTGATTGCCTTGTCCTGATTCATTCCTCTGGTTTTTTGGAAAAACGGAATTTATTTTTCAGTCATTGGAAAAATCGTTGGTTTATTATCGAAGAACGCCATTCAGCGGTCGAATGTCATTGTCATTGAATGGATTGACGGGGAGACTGCGGCTCACAATGTGGGGATTGCGGCGAGTCAGTTTCGCGTAATCGAAAATACTTTGGGTCGTGCGGTGCAACCCATCAAAGTCAAAGCTCGTGAGGGCATCGAGATGGTCCACGGCATCCAACTCCGGCGTTGACAACTTATAGGCTCTGGAAGAAGTAATCGTCAATTCCTCCAAATGCGCATTGTCTCGTAGGTATAGAAGAAAGAGAAAGAACACCAAGTCGCTCATGACGTCCGTGTGGAAAAACAGGCTTTCCAGTCCCCCGAGTTTCGAAATGACGGAAAAAATGGGAAGCATATTTTCAATCGGCATCCCCCGCAGATGGAGGTGCAAGGTCTGGAGATGGGACATGTTTTGGAGAAACGAGCCGATTGAAGGATTGAACGAATTATTGACAGGAGAAATGTGGAGTGCGAAGCTCGTCAAATGCTCAAGACGCCGTACACTCTCTCCAAGCTGCTGCAGATGGGGCTCGATACCTTCCGGATCAATGAGGTACAATTCCCGCAGATGGTGCGACTTGCTCAGTACCTTGCATAATATCGTCACAAACTCCTGTCCTTGAAGTGTGGTCTGCCCCACCGTCCCGGAATTGATCATGATGCGCCGCAGCATTTCACAACCCTCAAATTCCCAAAAGTAGGCCAAAGCATAGTCCACATGCATCAAGCGGTTCACTCTATCGCTTGTGTCGATTCGTCGGACCCTGGACTTGGCTAACGTCAAATGGAAGAACGCTTGCCTCAAATGAAACATGGCAGACTTTCTCTTCTTTCCCATTTATTTTAATATTACTGAAAATGGATCATTGGCAAAATCGATTTTTGCGATTCAGTGAAAATCAAACGTCGGCTCCGAGAATGGCACGAGTTTCTCCTTCGGCTCCAAACCCTCCTTCACCAACCACTGGAGCTTCTGCGTCTCGGACAAGGGTAGCGGGAGCATGGCAATGAGAGATAATTGGTACTTTTCCACCTCCTTCGTCGCTGGAAAGATATTGACCAGGACGCCCTTTGATTTGTTGTGGTATTGGACGAGTTTCCTCCCTCCGTCTCTGCATTCCTCGCGCGTCACGAAATCCCGTGTTTTGGCAGGCGGCGTCCCCTTCCGCATCCTCCTCTTCTGAGTCCCTTTCCCAACCTTGGAAGTTTTTGGAGACGCCTTCTTTTTCCTCGGTTTCGACTCCATGCCACCACGCCAATTTGAAAAAATAAAAAAGCGGGAAAAGAATGGAGGATGAATACAACACGGAGCGCGATTGCAGATATTGCTTTGCGTCCATGCAGGACGATCAGAGAATTTACTGCAATTGCAAAGATGATGGAAGGAGACTGCCAATGCACTCGGGATGTATCCGAAAGCGCATTAACGAAAAGAGAAATGCTCAATGTTCCGTTTGCGGGGCTTCATATTATGTGGAGGAAGAAGTGGGCAAACGGGTCCCCGCTTATCTCAAGTATGCCAAGGATTTCTTTTGCACCAAGTGTATGGAACGCGACGGTACCATTGCGTTATTTGGTTCTTGTGGCAGTTCCGACCATATGTTTGCAGTGGTGCCACTGATGGATCCTCCGCTTCAAAGAATGGAAACTGGGAATAACGAAGTGGTCGCCAACAATGACGAGGAAGATGGTGAAGATGAAGTGCCCGTTGAGGGCAATGAGAATGCTGGAAACCGAGAGAACGAAGCCGCGGGGCCAGATAGATTTCCATTCTTACACCCGGCATATCTCATCAGGGAAATCTTGCTGAACATTTCTATGTTTGTAGCCTCGTTACTGGAAATCGGAATGAACTTCTACATGAACATGGCCGACTGGGCACATGAAGTGACGGGGATGCGACTTCCGACGCTGGGACCGGTGGAGGTAGACGGTGTGTTTGTCGTTGATCACCACGGACATCGCCACCCGATAAATCAACATCCGATACTCCAAGTTTTATACACTACGACGGTGTTGCCCTGGCGGTTTTGCCACCTCCTTATTTTCTTGATCATTCTCCCCCTTGCAATTCTCTGCAACATTCTCTTCAGAATCCTTCACACAGACTTGGAGAAATTATTCACCATCCTTGCTGTGAACTTGGCATTTCTTGGCGTGCTAGGTATTGCAGTGATCGTCTTTTACGATCCTCAAGAATCCGTCCATTGCTTAAAACAAGTCCACTCTCTTTTCCGCACAATCCTCCCCAATGGGACGTTCCAATAAAAAATTGTTGAAGAAAAGAAATGTCTAATTTCAAACGAGCGCGCACAGACCCCGATGACGACGGTGTGCTCGAATACGGAGGGAGGGAGGCGGAGCTATTGCGAAACAGGACCATTTCCAGGCAGAAGGAAAAGTTTGACGAGCGGTTCCTCTCGAGGACGCTCGCCAAGCCGGAACATTACAATTTCGGGTACGAGCTCCATTTGGGCCGGCGTTTTAAAGACGCCGAACCTTCCACCGCCCTGTTAATGTGGAAGCGCAAAACATTCCTGGATTTCATCATGGCGGAGAATGAGTTCTATGCCTGGCGTTCGGAAAGCGACCGCTTCATTTCCAATGTCCATGCCGGAAAGTGCACCGACCCTCACTGTGTGGCAATGTCTCTTCCGCCTTCGGAGGACGAGGAAACGACGGGGAATGCTTCATGTGGATTTTCAAAGCATGGACCGGCGGGCGCCTATGAGGACTACAGAATTTTGCTCCAGTATCCAAGCGGATCCGAACTCTTACGATCCTCCCGCGCATTGGTCGAATCCGGAAGCTTTTTGTTGGCTCTCGTCGCGTTTCCCATTACCGGCGGAGAGTCTCATGAGATTGACACCCCTCCGGGTACACCGCTTGTCAATGCGGACGACACTGACAATGAACATGGAAAGGATGGCGACGAGGAATCGGAGGAACGCGAAGAATCCGAAGAATTCTAGATTCAGATTTTCCAAAAAATAAAAAAAATGTCCGTCCTTGGAAAAAGACAGTTGGATAGCATGGAGGAAGATTCGAGTCTGGAGCAGGTCAGTCTGCTACTCCGATTGCCACACGAACTCTTGTTTCACATTGCCCGATTTCTACCCAATGAGGTGGCCCTGTTGCTGCGTTTGGTTTGTCGAAAATTCAACGAAATCCTTTCGGACGCGTCGCTTTGGGCATCCCGGCTTCCTGATTCAAGAATCCTAAAACCCGCGTGGTTTCACCCCGAGAGTCAAGCACACCGTCTACTCTCTACTGGAACCGCAAACACGCTCTTGCCCCTACTTTCCTTTTGGAAGGACGAACGAGCAGCACGGCGATATGGGACTACACCGAGGATTGTGTCAAAACTCATGTTCGAGACGAATTGCATGGGATGTAGCTACGACCTCTGCGAGGAATATGTGATTTATTCCACCGAGGGTGAGTACGCCATTTATCCAACCGGGACTTTGGACGCGCAAGTCATTCGCAAGGGAAATTTACATGCTGATGTCTGTTGTATGCCAATGAATACACTTGCTGTCCGCGAGAGAGCAAATTCTGGAAAATCAGTGGTTTCTCTGTACAATGTCGAGCGCTTGATGGAAAAACCAATCTATTCGTTTAATATGGACACCTTTTACGATTTCAAGAGACGCAATGAGGAGTTGTTTATTTCGTCTTTCAACGGTAACATCTATGTAATTGATAGGCGCGTCTCGGCGGCAGGTCCCTCCGCGGCTTCTCTTGGATGTTTTCCTGGGGTGTTTGATTTCGTTGTGGATGATAATCTTCTTCTATGCTTAGACCTCTCTGGTCAACTTCGACTCTACGATCTTCGATTTTGCGAACCAACTCACCCCATGCGCGGTATGGCAGGTGCCGATGAGGAAGTCCTCCGTGCAGTTAATATGACATTGAGGAATCGAATGGCTGTTATTGGTCGCACCACGGGACCGGCCATTGGTTTTATCACTGATATTTCCAATGTCAACGAATGTTTTGAGTTTGTTTCGCACAACTTTCGACCATACAGTCTTGGCGGATGCATTATGGGAGAGTATTTTCTCACTGTTGGAAACAAGGATACGGTCGTTCCCATGACTCATCCCCATCAACAAAGATTTTTTTCGACTTATCACATACCTTCCAGAGAAATGCGGACGACATCCCGCCTATGGTCTACAGACGAACTGAGGCTCGATCGTTCCAAACTTGTCCAGACTTGCGGAAATCGTGTTTTGACGAGAGGTCTCGGAGATCGGGAACTTATTTTAATGGATTTCGCCTCTTGATCCACCGATTTTTTAAGACGTTCCGAATAAATCGTTTTGTTTATTTTTCCTTATTTTCCGCAATTAAAGGAAAATGTATATCTTCCGTTTTTTCCAATGGCTGAAAATCATTTAAAGGAAAATGTTAATCAATAACATTTCGTCTTATTTTCGAAAATAAGAAGACTTGTGAGATAGAATTTCTATCCGGGTGAAAATAAGGAAAATGTTATTGTTCAGCAATTTCAACTATGATCCTAGAAATTCTTAGCCCGAAAACATCGGAATTGTCCGGAGTTTCGCAATTGCTGAATTTCACTGATTTTCGGGGTTTTCTTTGATTTTCCTTTAATTCTATTTTTGGCGTTTTTCACTGAACGCCAACTT
>Ga0164241_10002047_pt1 | contig 22842 bp, 15 predicted proteins | sample OricomyardsoilBY_FD_108780 | JGI IMG/M metagenome (GOLD analysis project Ga0164241, IMG submission 108780) | Backyard soil microbial communities from Emeryville, California, USA - Original compost - Back yard soil (BY) | ecosystem: Environmental > Terrestrial > Soil > Unclassified | place: USA... | reverse complement strand
TGCGCGCGACCGGGCGGCGGCCCCGGATCCAGGCGAGGACGGGGGAGCTGGATGGGGCTCGTCGTCAGCTGGACTGGGTTGAAGAACCGGATGTGCCGCGCCTGCGGGCGCATCGACGGGTCTTCGCTCATGCCGCGGAAGACCTGCTTGATCTCGTCGATCGACAGGCCGCTGGGCACATCGAACATGATCTGCTGACGCATCGTCTTCGAGCGGGGCTTGGCGCCGGGCTCGGGGACCTTGCAGGTCCACATTTCCCAGAGGGTCAGCGCCATCGCGTAGACGTCGTCGTCCTCGCTCGCGCCGCCATTTCGCAGGCGCTCGGGGGACATGTAGTTCGGCGTGCCGCCGTCCGGAGGCGCGCCAGGTCGACGGGCCGAGAGGCGCGCGCGCTCTTGGGCGAAGCCGAAGTCGAGGATGATGCCCTTCCCGTCGCTGATCATGACGTTGCCGGGCTTGAGATCGCCGTGGACGAGGCCTTGCTCGTGGATGGCGGCGATGCCGGCGCAGATCTGCGAAGCGATCTGACGAAACTCGTCCGAGGTGTAGCCGCCCTGGGCCTTCTTCCTACGGATGTGCGTGTGCAGCGTCTGACCCTGGATGTGCTCCATCACGAGGATGGGGCCCCACGGGCTCGGGCAGAGATCGTGGACGCGGCAGACGTTCGGGTGGCTTACCTGCCGGGCGAGGAGCAGCTCTTGGCGGAGCGCCTCGTCGTCGCCTGGCATGCGCGACTCTTCTCGGACGACCTTCAGGGCGACGGGCTGCTGCGTGGAGCGGTCGAAGGCGTGAAACACCTCGCCCATGCCTCCTTTGCCGAGGCTCTGCTTCACGTCGTACCGGTCGGCGACGACGGTTCCCGTACCGATGGGGTTGGGCTTGGTCACGTGCCTTCGAAGGGGAAAGAAACTCTCGCGGGAGAATCGTCGAAGTCTCGCAAGATCGCAACCATGGCGAGCGGTTGACGCGCGAACGCCGCACAGCGTAGTCCTGGGCTACGTAGGCCGGGCTTGTCCGGTCGCACGGATTCGGCCGGCTCGCCGGTCGGATTGCTCTCTCCTTACCCGAGCGGCCATCGCCGCAAGGGCCTCGCGAGGCGGACCCGCTGCCGGGTCCAGGGAAGCCGGTGAGGGCGGACGCTCGTCGAAAGACGCGTTTCCACCAATTCCGGCGCGGCCCCCGCCACTGTAACCGGGGACGACGGTGGACTCATGCCACTGGGGCGAAAGCCCTGGGAAGGCCCCACCCGAGGCAGAACCGGAAGCCAGGAGACCGGCCGACCGAGGAGGATGGTGCGCGGATCCCCGCGCATCGAACCGTGCGCGCCGGGGTGTGTGCGTCACGGCACGGCAGATTTTCGTCCTCGCGACGCTTTCTCCGTGTCGTTTCGTGCCCCTTCGCCGCGCTCTCGTGCGCCGGGTGATGGCGCGAGGTGAATCGGATGAATCAGATCTTGAAGCTCAGCTGCGCGAGCGTGCTCGTGCTGGTCGCGTTCGGCTGTACGGACGAAGGTGAAGCGGACACGACGGGGACCGCCGGACCAGGAGTCGGCGGAGGAACGACGTCCGCGAACGGGGGCGGTAGCCAGGGCGGAGGATCGACGGGCGGCAATTCGTCGGGCGGCGGCGGAGCCGCGCCGATGCCCTGCCTTGCAGACACGCTGGCAGCGGACCACTTCAGCATCGCGCGCGACGACCTCTGCATCGTCGCGGTGTACGACGCGCCGGCGCTCGAGATCTCGGGCTACGGGACGACGCCGACGTGGGGCTCGCATGGCGGTCCGCTCACGTTCGAAGCGGATGCAGCGAGCGCGACGATCTACCGCTGGAACCTCTCGGGCTCGACGCTCATGGCGACGCCGGAAGACGTCACGCTCTCGGGCCTGCCGGCGGGGGCGTACTTCGGCTCGCAGGTTGTCGATCCACTCGGCGTTCCCGTCTTCAGCTGGACGGGCGCAAGCTTCATGACCGAGGGGGGCGTCATCGCGGACGACCTAGGCACGGGAGTCTCTACGACCACGATCGGGGTCACGGCGATGGCGAGCAGCGCGACGTCACGCTTCCTCTTCACCGCGCTCGGCCCCATGGGCGGCACGGCCGGCGACGCAGGAGTCTACGCCGGGAAGGTCCTGCTCACGCCTCGCGAGGCGTCGATCGCGACCGACGGCGAAGTCGACACGTGGGGCTTGGCGACAGGGGCCGTCGCGTTCGACGGCGCTGGCAACGCGTTCGCGATCCAGACGGACTACGTGACCGGAACGCAGGAGCTGCGAGCGTACGCGTCGAGCGACGTCGAGGTCGGCGCCCCGGCGATCGTCGGCGTCACGCTCGCGACGATCGCCGGGTACGGAGACGCGCTCGCGGCCGTGACGCCCGCCGGAGCCGACCCGGGCATTGTCCTCTTTCAACCGAATGACGCCGATACGAGCGCGCACCTCGACGTCACCTCGGTCGAGTACGTGAAGACAGGCGCGGCGATCGCCGTGCAAGGCACCCCGACGCCGGCGCTCACCCTCACGACGGCGGACACGAACCTCACGCTCATGACCGACCCGAGCGGCCGCGTTTGGGTGGGCGGCAGCGCGACCGGGGGCGGCTCGACGTTCTACGTCCTGCGTCGAAAGTAGCCGTCGCGCTGGAACTGCAGGGGGCGTCTCTTCGGCGCCCTCTTGCTCTCCATCGCGAGCCGGGCGACAAACCCCGGTGGAGGCCCTACGGTCTCTCGCTCGGAAGGACTTCGCGGACCGGCATGTCGTATCTCACGCTCGATGCGGACCGACTCGTGCGCGATGCCGTCGATGCGTACCTCGAAGACCGCCTGCGCCCCGACTCGGGGGGCGACTGCGTGTACGCGACGCGCAACAGCCAATACCGCGTGATCGAGGGCTCGGTCCAGGAAGCGAGCGACACGGGCCTCATCGGCGCCGAGCTCGTCGGTTGGTTGCTCGAAGAGCTGGGCCAGCCGGAGATCGAGCCTCGTTGGCGTCCCTATGCGCGCGCGGTCTTCGTCGAACGCAGGTCGCGGCAGGTCGTCGTGACATCGCGAACGCTGACGCGAACGGCCATCGGCGGCGACGTGCCTCCGCCCGGACGAAGCAAACGCAAAACGCCCAGCGTGATCCCAGCGTCTCCGCCGATCCCCGTGCTCAAACAGAACGGTCCTGACGCGTCGCCGGCGCCGTTTCGGGTGCCCGAGGTCGTCCGCGAGGCGGCGAGTCAGCTCGACGAGAACCAGCGGCCAACCACGCGACCTCCGCCCGATGAGCCGACGATGGCAGCAGACCGCGCGTCCTACGACGCGCTGCTCGAGCAGTCGCGTACACCGACGCGAACGCCGGCATGGGGAGCCTTCGCGAACCCCAAGCCGCGCTCGACCCCCAGGCCGCAGAGCGGCTCGGATCATCCGCCCGAGAGCGAGCCGAAGAGCGTTCGGCTTCCGCTGCCGCCCGTCAGCTCGCCGCCTCGGCGAAATCCCGGCCCGGCCGCGGGCGCGCCGCCTTCCTCGAGGCCCCCGGCCGAAGCGACCGAGCTCGACGACGGCGACTTCGACGAAGACCCGTCGTGATGGAGTGCTTCGAGAGGAGCCGCGAGTGAGCGCATCTGAAATTCGAGCTGCGCGCGAAAGAGACGCCTGGCTTCGCCCCATCGCCGCGTTCGCGGGCGCGCGAGACGCGTCGCGCCCCGCGGATCGATTGCGCGCCGTCCGCCACGCCGCCGAGCGTTTTCACGAAGAGATGCAGAGCGCGCCGCCGGTCACCTATTTCCGAAGCCTCGGCCTGGCGCGCGTCCCCTACCCCACGCGCTATGGCCTCCGCGACGCGTGCACGATGCCGACGCCGTTCATCCACATCGTGAACCGGGTGTTCGTGGTGCAGCTCGAGCTTCATGGCGAGACGAAGACGCTTCTGCTTTCGCCGTCCGACGTAGACCGAAACCGAGAGACGCCGTTCTTCAAACGCCTCGCCGCCGGCGTCGGCCCGTTTGGATCGATCGGCGAGCGCTTGCTCGCGCCGCTCCTCGGGACGGTCGAAGAGCGCCTGGCAGAGACGGGCATCGCGCCCGAGAAGGTCGACTACCTGAGCTACGACCATCTGCACACGCAGGACATCCGTCGGTGGCTCGGCACGAACGGCGAACGCGGGTACTTCCCGAACGCGAAGCTCCTCGTGATGCGGCAGGAATGGGAGAGCGCGCTCGGTCTTCTCCCCACGCAAGCCGACTGGTTCTGTCCGCACGGCCTCGACGGCGTCGATCCGAGCCGCATCGTGCTGCTCGACGGCGACACGATGGTCGGTGACAGCCTCGCGCTCATCCGAACGCCCGGCCACACGGAGGGCAACCACTCGTTCGTAACGCGCACGGCGCGCGGCATCTTCGTCACGAGCGAGAACGGCGTCGCATGCGACGCGTACGCCCCGCTCCATTCCAGGATCCCTGGCGTCGCCAAATGGGCGCGCACCACCGGCACGGAGGTCATCTTGAACGGCAACACGCTCGAGGACAGCGTCGACCAATACATCTCGATGGTGGCCGAGAAGACCATCGCGGGCGCTTCCAAAGAGAACCCCGATTTCCCGAGCATGGTCTGCTCGAGCGAGCTGGCGTCGTACTGGGCGTTCCCGGGGATCGCGCCGACGTTCTCCTACGGAGACCTCGAGCTCGGCGCGCCGAACCACGCGCCGCGCGCAAGCGCCAACACCCGAGCGGTCTCGACATGACGCGTTTTCTCCTCACGGGCGCCGCGAGCGGCATCGGACGACACCTCGCGGGCGCGCTCGGTCGGCGGGGTCACCGCGTCGTCGCGACGGATCGCAACCTGGACGGGCTCGCGGTCGCCGCGCAGGAAGATCGTTGGCCGAGCTCGGTTCGCTCGACCTTCCTCGACGTCACGAGTGCGACCGACTGGGCTGCGACGCTCGCGTTTTGCGACGCCGAGATCGGCGGGCTCGACACGCTGCTCAACATCGCCGGCTACCTCGCAGCAGGCTTCGTCAAGGACATCGATCCGAGCGACATCGACAAGCACCTCGACGTGAACGTCAAGGGCGTCGTGCTCGGGACACGCGCCGCCGCGAAGCACATGCTCGCGCACGGCACGCGCGGCCACATCGTCAACTTCGGCTCTCTGGCGTCGCTGTCGCCCGTGCCCGGCCTGTCGCTCTACTGCGCCAGCAAATGGGCCGTCCGTGGCTTCTCGCTCTCCGCATCCGTCGAGCTCGGGCCAGCGGGCATCGCCGTCTCGCTCGTGTGTCCGGACGCCGTCGACACGCCCATGCTCGACATCCAGAAGGACCGCGAAGAGGCGGCGCTCACCTTCTCCGGCTCCAAGCCGCTCACGGTCGGTGACATCGAGAAGGTGCTCGTCGAGCACGTCTTCCCGAAGCGACCCCTCGAGGTGTCGATCCCGATGACGCGCGGCATCCTCGCGCGAGTCGGTGGAGCTGCGCCGGGCCTGGCCGGCGCGCTCTATCCGATGATGAAGAAGAAGGGGCTGGCCGGGCAGAAGCGCTCGTCGTCGCGCTGAGCACGGCGACGAGCGAACCCCGCTCGCGGGTCAGCGACCCCTCAGGGGTTGCAGACGCCCGTGCCCATGTTGCAGGTGTGGGCCGCTCCGACGTTCATGCAGTCCGTATTCGTCTGGCAGCCGCAGACGAAGGTGGGGAGGCAGGCCTCGCCCTTCACGTTCGCCGCGCAGGTCGCGGGGGCCGAGCATTCGACGCACTTGTGCGAAGTGGTCTCGCAGTCCGGCTTCGCCGTATCGCAGTCACCAGAATCGTTGCAGCCACACTTGCCGCTAACGCAAGCATCGCCCCACTGCGTCGCGGGATCGCAGTCGTTGTCCATGTTGCAACCGCATGCGGAGTTGCTGCTCACGCAGTCGGTCCCATCGGGCGAGCTTCCACACCCGGGGCAAGTGACCATGCCGCCGCAACCGTTGCTCACCATGCCGCAGACCTTTCCTGCCGCGGCGCAAGCGGTCGGGATGTCCATGGGCGAGCAGCACATGTTGGTCCCGAGACAAGTGTGGCCCGCGGAGCAGCCCGTCGAGGTCGTGCAGTCGACGCAGCTGCCGGTCTTGCATTGACCGCCCGCCTCGGCGCCGCCATCGTCGCACCCCGTGCCGTCGGTCACGTTGCCCGTGTCGGGGACACCAGCGTTGCAAGCGTTCTTGTGACAGACCGAGGGCGCGGGCGTGTCAGAGTCGTCGTTGCCCGTCATCATGCCGCCGTTGCCGTCGCAGAACGTCGCCTTGCAGTTGCCGTTGGTTCCGTCGTCGCTGACCTTCGTCGTGTCCGGCTTGTAGGTCGGGACGCACGCGTTGTTCGTGCAAGCGAAGGAGGCGATGCAAGCGCCGAGCGCGCCGCAATCGCCAGCGTCGATGCACGAGACGCACGCGCCGTTACCGTTGCACTTGCCCGTGGCGCACGACACCGTCGACGGCTCTGGCGGGTAGGGCACGCCGCCTTGGCATGTGTTCTGGGTGCACTCGACGCCGTCATCGGCGGGGATCTCGGTGTCGTCGTCCGCGCCGCCCGCGACCTCGAGCATGGTCCCGACACAGACCGGGTCGCGACAATCGTCTGCAACGTCGACCGAGCTGAGATCGGGATCCCCCGCAGCTTCGTACTGGCAGACGCCGTTGTTGCACGTGTCGGTGGTGCACAGGTTGCCGTCGTCGCAGTCCGCAGGGACGCAGCCTCCGCCGCCCGTGCCTCCGGTGCCCCCTGTGCCTTGACCGCCACCGCCGGTCGTCGTCGTGGTCGTGCCGCCGCCCTGGCCACCGACGCCCCCGCCCCCCGTGCTGAGGTAGTTGTCGAAATCGATCGTGCATCCTGCAACGAAGATCGGAAGCAGGGCGACGAGCGCAGCGGAAGTCGTGCGGTGGATCAAGGGAACCTCGCGGGCGTGGCAGAAACAGAAGGAATGCGAGCCACTCCACGATAGGGGAGTTTTCGCCGCGACGAAACAAACGCCGCTGGACGCCCCCTCGGAGCGAGAACGACACCCCAGCGGCCGTCTTGCCGGGCCCCCCGCCCGAGAGTAGCCTCACAGTCTCTTCTGCTCGCGCGTCGCAGCATCGAAGGGGGACACACTTGGCGTCGGTCGATCCGCTCGGACAGCAGCAGGCCTCCAGCAACGTGCTCGGCAAGTTCCGTCTGATCGCGGAGCTGGGGCGCGGTGGCATGTCCGAGGTCTATCTCGCGGTCATCGCGGGACCGGCCGGCTTCAACAAGCTCGTCGTCGTCAAGCTGATCAAGGGCGATCTCGCCGAGGATCCCGAGTTCATCTCGATGTTCCTCGAAGAGGCACGGCTCAGCGCGCGGCTGTCGCACCCGAACGTCGTCCAGACGAACGAGGTCGGCGAGTTCCACGGTCGCTACTACATCGCGATGGAGTACCTGGACGGCCAGCCGTACAGCCGCGTCCTGCATCGCCTGGGACGCGACCACGGCCTGCCGCTCGGTATGAGCCTGCGCATCCTCTCGGATGTGCTCTCGGGTCTACACTACGCGCACGAGCTCGCCGACTTCGACGGCTCACCGCTCAGCGTCGTCCATCGCGACGTCACGCCGCACAACATCTTCGTCAGCTATGACGGCCAGGTGAAGGTCGTCGACTTCGGCATCGCAAAGGCGATGAACTCTTCGCACGAGACGCGCGCCGGCATGCTCAAAGGCAAGGTCGGCTACATGGCCCCAGAGCAAGCCAAAGGGGAGCGCGTAGATCGCCGCGCAGACATCTTCTCCGTCGGCGTGATGCTCTGGGAAGCCGCCGTCGGGCGGCGCCTGTGGAAGGGCATGAACGAGGTGCAGATCCTCCATCAGCTCCTCTCTGGCGACTTTCCGTCTCCGCGCTCGATGCGCCCGGACATCTCGCAGAAGCTCGAGTCGATCATCATGCGGTCGATCGCGCCCGACCGCGAACAGCGACCGCGTACCGCGCTCGATCTTCAGGCCGAGCTCGAAGACCTGATGGACTCCGGTCACGACCGCGCGACGTTGCGCGAGGTCGGGAGAATGGTGAGCCAGACGTTCGTCGACGAGCAGACGAAGCTGAAGGCCATCATCGAGCAGCAGCTCGCGAAGAGCGCCTCGCTGCCGACCGCCGCTTATCAACAGGTCTCGCTCCCGAATTTCACGCAGCAGGCCGCCATGACCGGCGAGCAGCAACGTCCGAGCTTCGGACCCGGCGTTCCTCAAGTCGGCTACGGGATGCAGGGCACAGGCTCGAACTCGATGCCTGGTTCCTATTCGAACAGCGGTCCCGCTTCCCAGAGCGGCATGTCGCAGGTCGGCCCGATGAGCCACCGCGGCGGTCCGGGCCACAGCGGTCAGTACCTGTTGAACGAAGGCTCGGTCAGCATGCATGGCTCGCTGCCGGGCCCGCAGAACGGCAGCGTCCCGAGCGTGCACGGCCCCGCGACGAGCGGCAGCTATCCCGGCTCTTCGCAATCGCAGCCGTCGGTCTCGAACATGACCGGGTCCATCGCTCGTGCGAGCGTCTCGCGCAGCGGTCCGCAACCATCGCAGAGCAGCACCGGCAGCAAGGTCGCGTTGGTGGCCGCGGGCGGGCTCGCTGCCGCGTCGCTCCTCGGCCTCGTCCTGTATCTCAGCCTCTTCCGAGAGCCGATCCCGGGCCAGACGGCCCCAGCCGCGACTGCAGCGGCAGCGCCCGCGCCGACTCCGACCGCAGAGGCGACCGCCACGGCGACCAGCGAAGCGGACGCGAAAGAGCTTCCGATCGAAGTGAAGGTGACGCCGACGTCGGCGGAGATCTTCCTCGACGGTGAGAGCATCGGCACGGGCGAGGTGAAGAAGAAGATCCCGATCGACGGCAAGGAGCACGAGCTCCGCGTCGAGGCGGCGGGCTACACCTCGAAGGTCCGCAAGATCGATCCCGACGAAGAGTTCGTCGGGTGGGAGCCGGACATGGCGCGCCTTCGATCGACGGGGGGCGGCAGCATCAAGCCGCCGCCTCAAGACGACACGCCGAAGCTCGAGCGCGACAAGAATGGTCGCATCAAGCGCCGGATCGACTCTACGTACACGCCCTAGCTGAACCCTGGCTCGGCGCACGGTCGGCGATAGAACCTTGCCCCTCGCTCCGCGCGGCTTGTTACGCTGGCGCCGATGCTTCGCAAGGGACTCGCCATCGGCCTCATCGCGGCCATCGCTCTCGCCTCGGTGCCGGGAACGGCGTTCGCGGGCGATGACTCCGGCAGCCAAACTCCGCAAGAGCGAGAAGAGGCCAAGCAGCACTACCTGCAGGGCGTCGACCTGTTCGAAGAGGGCGACTACCAAAACGCGCTCATCGAGTTCAAGAAGTCGTACGAGCTCGTCCCGAATTTCAATGTCCTCTACAACATCGGCCAGACGTACTTTCAGCTGCAGGACTACGCGAACGCGCTGAAGACGCTGTCGCAGTACCTGGACGATGGCGGAAAGCGCATCGTCGCGTCGCGTCGCGCAGAGGTCGAAGGCGATGTCGACAAACTGAAATCGCGCGTCGCCACGGTCACCGTGAAGGTGAACATGGCGGGCGCGGACATTTTGGTCGACGACGTGAAAGTCGGGCAGAGCCCCCTGCCCGGACCGATCACGGTCAGCGCGGGTCGTCGGCGGTTCGATGCCCAGAAGAGCGGCTTTCGCGCGACCCCGCGCGTCGAAGAGATCGCCGGCCAGGACACGAAAGAGGTCACGCTCGATCTTCAGCCCTCGACCACGATCATCCGCGAGGACGACAAGAACGGCGGCGATACGCGCATCGTCTTCGTCCCAGGAAAGAAGGACGACGAACCGGGCCCGCCCCTCGCGCCGATCATCATGTGGAGCGTCACTGGCGCGCTCGCGATCGGGACGGGCGTGTTCGGCGGCCTCGCGCTCGTGAACGACTCCGACCTTCAGGCCATGAAGAAAGAGCCGGGACACACCACGGACGAGCTCGACTCGGCAGCGTCGACGACGCGCACGATGGCCATCGTGAGCGATGTCTTCCTGGGAACGACCGTCATCGCGGCGGGCTTCGCGACGTACTTCACCATCGACGCGGTGCTCAATCCCCCGGCGAAGGCATCCGACAAGAAAGACGACAAGCCGGCGCCTCCCGCGCCAGCCGCGACCTTGAAGCTCGGGCCTGGCTTCACAGGCGTCGTCGGCACGTTCTGAGCGACGTCGCGGGCGGCAGCGACGTCGACCCAGACGCGTCGATCAGAACGGGCAGGTGCCGTCGCCCGGATCGAGCGTGCCCTTCATCGTCCCGGTCTTCGCGTCGTAGTAGCGATTCGAGAACGGGCCCTCGCTCTTCGAGATGGCGCACCAGACCTGAATGTCCGACGGAGCCTCGCCGTAGCGAAGGTCGAAGTCGAGCGGGCCGGACGCGCCCTCGTAGTTGATGCCCGTGCCGTTCTGGAGATCGTTGGACGCCGGACCGAAGAAGAGCGGGCCCGCCTCGACGACCTGCGCGGTGGGCTCCGTGCTCGCCGTGAGCGGCAAGTAGCGCGCGATCTCTGCGCCTGTGAGCGCGTTGTCACCCGCGGCGACCGCGGCGTATGCGAAGAGGTAGACCGAGTCGTAGGCACCTGCGGCGCCGAACGTCTGACCGCCACCGACGGCGGTGGGAAACGCCATGCCGTAGGCCGCGACGAAGTTCTGGAAGATGGGGCTCTCGGTGCCGGGGATCGTCCCACGGACGCGCGCTTGCGCCCCTGCAGTGACGATCTTGTCGAGGACACAGGTGTCGGAGCCAGAGCAGGTGACGAGACCGCCGTCCGACAGCAGGTAGTAGGGACGCGTATCGGCGGCGCCCGTCCAGCCGGCTTCGATCTTCGGGATGATATCGCCGACCTCGTCCGTCCCGAATAGCAGGATCGCGTCCGGTTGCTCCCCGAGCGTCAAGTCGATCATCGCTTGGTCGGCGGTCGCCGACTCGCCGTAGTCGTGCACCTTGAAGGCTGCCGTCTGCACGTTCGCCTTCTTGCCGTTGAAGGACAGGCCGTCGGTGATGAACTTCGCCAGGTTCTTTCCGTAAGAGTCGCCCTTGTGAAGAACGGTGACCTTGATGCTCGTCTCGGGCGTGGTCGTCCGGTTCTTGATGATCGGCTCGAGCTCTTTGAAATACGCGACGAGCGCCTTGCTCTGGATTTCGTCGGAGGGCGACGTGCGCCACACCAGATCGGGGCAAGCATCGTCGCAGGACTGATCGCCGTTGCACCCTGCGAGGCACGACGGAGACGTGTCCGCGATGCCCGAGATGTCCGGGCTCGTCGCAGACGGAGACATGCTGAGCACGTCGCGGTCGACGGTGCCGACGGCTTGCACGCCGCTCTTCGTCGCCATGTCGATCGTCTGGCCGCTGTACGCGGCGCCGATCATCGTGAGGACGCCCATGTCCGCCAGCGCGAGACCGTTGTTCTCGGCGAAGTTTCGCTCGCCGTAGTCGTCGCAGAGGACGAGCGCGAGCTTGTGCGTGTTGTTGATGCCGCCCTTGTCGTTGATCTCGTCGACGGCCATGATCGCGCCGTTCTTGATCGCGTCGCCGGTCGAGACCGGGACGAGCGTGTCGGTCGCGTCGTAGCCGCTGAGCGGCGCGGTCACGCCGATGAGAAACGTCGAGTCGTCGCGCCAGACCGCGGGATCGTCCGGGTAGATCGCCGTACACGAAGGCTCGAGCGAGGCGGTGTTGCTCGGATCGCTCGCGATGGGCGTCTTCAGACTGATGCAGGTGCGCGGGCTGAAGTGGCGACAGATTTGATCGTCGGGGCACTCGTCGTTCGATTGGCACTTGTCGACGGAGACGCATTTGCTCGTCGTCGCGTCGCAGACGCTGTTCTCGTAATTGACGCACTCCTCGTCCGACGTACAGCTGTCGGCGGTCGCATCGACGATGGCGTCGCAGCCCTGGCTCGACAAGAGAACGGTCGGCGCGAAGACGCCCGCGGCGAGGAGCCATCGCAGGGTGCTGGGTCGCGCCCGGTGTGACGTGCGAATCGAAAGACTGTGCTTCATCGAGCCCCTCCGCATGATGCGGCAACCAAAGCGCTTATCTGGCGGAGCTTAGCTCGGCTGCTGGTGGGTGGGAAACTCCGGCAACGGTTGCGGCGCGAGGACCGCGAGGCCAGACGACGACGCATGGGGCGGTTCGCAACATCACTCGGGCCGAGCATGGCCTTCGCGGTGGCGACGTCGATGCTCGGCTGTGGGGCGCGGACCGAGCTCGGGGCCGACGACGACGACCAGGGCGGCGGGGGCGGCAGCGGCGAGACGTCCACGACGTCCGGCAACACGACGACCGGGGGAGACTCGCTCTGCCATCCCGGCGACCCCGCCGAGAAGCTCGCGACCGGATACGCGTGGCCGTACGGGTTGGCGCTCACGAACGACCGGGTCTTCTTCACCGACTACGACTCCGGAGGTGCGTTGCTGAGCGTGCCGAAGGCTGGCGGCGCGGTAACGACCCTTGCGGCGTTCGACTATCCGGATGGGCTCGCGATCGCCGACGGCCAGGCGTTCGTCGCAGTCAGCGGCGAGAGCCGCGTCGTGCGAATCGCCGTCGGCGGCGGCATACCGACCCCCCTGTTCGCGTCCTCGGGCCCGACGGACCTCGTCGTGGGCGACGCGGGCGATCTTTACGTGGCGGAATATCTCGGCAACGCGGTCGTGCGCGCGGAGCAGTCGGGCGGCCCGAAGACCACGCTCGCGTCGAACGAAGAGGCTCCATTTCGCATCGCGCTGACGCCGACGCGGGTCGTGTTCTCGACCCTGAGCAGGATGGGCACCGTCCCCCGGCAAGGCGGCGACGTGACGCACGTCGACGTCAGCGCGCGAGCGTTCGCGACCGACGGCGAGACGATCTACGCGTCGATCGATCCGAACCCGGCGATCGTGCGCATCGACCTCGATGGGGCGGTCACCACGTTGTGGTCACTCGGGGCGGACTCGGGGTTCATCGACGGCATCGCGCTCGATGGGGATCGACTCTTCTTCACGCAGCTGACGCAGAACGTCGTCTCGATCGAGTCGATTCGCACCGACGGGACCGACCTTCGCACGCACGTGAGCGAGCCATCGGGCCCGTTCCCTTCGCGTGTGGTGCTGGACGACTCCTGCCTCTACGCGACGTTCGGCGGCGACTCGGTCGCGGACGGCTTCGTGCTGCGCGCACCGAAGAACTGAGGCGCCCGCAGAAGAACGCAAAAGAGCCGCGAGGTTCAGGAGAGCGCGGCGCGGACCGCGCGGAGCAACGCGTCGCTGTCTTCGTCGGCGATCGTGCGCGCGTCGAGTACCAGGCGGCCGTCGAGAGCGCGGCCCATGACGGCTGGGTCTCCGAGGCGAAGGCGCGTCGCGAGCTCGTCGACGGAGAACGCTTCGGTACCCAGGGAGATCCCCCACGAAGCGACGTCGCGACCTGCGAGCGCGCCGCCCCCCATTTCGGCACGTGTCGGGACGATCTCGATCTTGGCCGGGAGGTCGATGAGCGCGGAGGCCCAACTTCGAGCGCGAACCTCTACCGCGTCGGCGGGCTCGAACGCCATCCTGAGCGTGGGGACGTCGGTCTGGGCTCGCCCTTCGAGGTAGAGCGAGAGCGTCTCTTCGAGCGCGACCATCGGTAGGCGACCGAGCCGGAGGGCCCGCGCGAGCGGGTGGCGCCGCAACTTGCCGATGAGGTCCGCGCTACCGATGAGTGCGCCGCCTTGCGGTCCGCCGAGGACCTTGTCGGTGCTGAACGTGACGATGTCGCAGCCTGCGGCCATGGCCGCTGGCGCGGTCGGCTCGCCGACGAACCCGCTCGGAGCGAGGTCGATCAGCGCGCCGCCGCCGAGATCTTTCAAGAGGAGCACGCCGCGCGCGCGGGCGAGCGCGCCGAGCTCGGAGAGGGTCGGTCGCTCGACGAACCCGATCTGTCGAAAGTTGCCTTGATGCACGCGCAAGACGGCGACCGCGTCGGGCCGCGCGTCGAGCGCGTTCGCGTAGTCCGCCACGCGCGTCTTGTTCGTCGTGCCGACCTCTACGAGCTCGCAGCCGCTCTCGGCCATGACGTCGGGGACGCGGAAGCCGCCGCCGATCTCGACGAGCTCGCCGCGCGAGACGAGGACGGGGCGGCCGCGCGCCACGCTCGCGAGCATCAACAGCACCGCGGCCGCGCAGTTGTTCACGACGAGCGCGGACTCGGCGCCGGTGAGCGTCGCGAGGGCGGTTTCAGCGAACGCCCCCCTGCCCCCGCGCTTGCCGGTCTCGAGATCGAGCTCGATCGAACAGGCGCCGTCTGCAGTGGCGAGCGCGGCGGCGGCGCGCCCCGCGAGCGGCGCGCGACCCAGGTTCGTGTGCAAGAGCACGCCCGTCGCGTTCAAGACGCGGCTCGATCGCCGCCCGAGAAGCGCCTGCGCCCGTCGCGCGACGTCCCCAGCGACGACGTCAAGCGTCGCGACGTCTCCGCCTTCCTGTACGACGCGACGCGTCTCGGCGATCGCGAGGCGCGCGAGATCGGTCACGACGCGGCCGCCGAGGCGGGACCGCGCGGCCTCGAGCGCGGAGTGGGCGACGACGCGATCGACGCGCGGGAGCTTCGAGAGATCGGAGGACATGTCTTCGAGCTTGGCGTCGCGGTCTCGTGTATCGACGCGGCCGCCGATGATACTCTGCGTGACCGCTACCTTCTTTCCAAAGCATCGGAGGCTCCCGTTGAAGAAGCACCCTGGGCTCGCCCGCCGGCTCGCCACGCGGTCGGCCCTTGCGCTCGTCGTCCTCTCCTCTGCGCTCATTGCGCGTCACGCGTCGGCCGATTGGCCCCCGCCAGAGGACTCGACCGCCCAGGACCTGGCCGACCCGATGAACTGGCCGAACGATCCTGGCTATGGCTGGTCGGAGACGCAGAACGGCCAATGGAACGACTACTCGTTCATGGTCGACAACCCGAACGTGCGCCCCGAAGAGAAGGCGACGGGGATGTCGACGGATCTGGCGTGGCGGCTCACGACCGGAGACCCGCGGGTCATCATCGCGATCACCGACAGCGGCATCAAATGGGACGAAGACGACGTCATCGAGGCCGCGTTCATCAACCACAGAGAGCTGGCGAACCATCGCCCCCTCCACGGCGACGGGTCTGCGTGCGGCGATCTCGATCCGACGTACTACCCGGGTCAGAGCGCGGCCGACCTGGCGGGGTTCGACTGCAACGCCGACGGCATCATCAGCGTCGACGATTACAAGGACACGCCATCGCTGACGCCGGCCGCCGAGCGCGGGCACCCGCTCGGGGATCGGAACGGCAACGGCAAATTCGACGCAGGTGACCTCATCCTGAATTTCTCGGACGGAGTCGACGACGACGGCAACGGGTACGTCGACGACATCTCGGGCTGGGACTTCATGAAGGACGACAACGATCCTTACGACGACACGCGCTACGGACACGGCACCGGGGAAGCTCGCGACTCGATGGCGCGCGCGAACAACGGAATCGGCGAGGCAGGCGGCTGCAATCAGTGTCGATTCCTCCCGACGCGCGTCGGCGACAGCTTCATCACCGACGTCAACGACTTCGGCCAGGCCGTCCTCTACGCGACGGATATGAAGGCGAAGATCGTCCAGAGCGCGCTCGGGACCGTGAACATGAGCTCGTTCGCGCAGCGATCGCTCGACTACGCCTGGAGCCACGGCGTCATCACGGTCGCCTCGATGGCCGACGAGAACTCGCGTCACCACAACATGCCCACGGTGAGCAACCACACCCTCCCGGTGCACGCGATCGAGTACGCGGGCGAGAAGATCACCCAAGCCCGCACGTTTCTCCAGTATCACCCGTGCTCGAACTTCGGCGGCCAGAACTTCCTGTCTGCCGCCGGCACCGGGTGCTCGAGCGAGGCGACCGGACAGACGAGCGGCATCGTCGGCCTGGTGTGGTCCGCAGGCCTGAAGTACGGCGCCGATCTCACTCCGGGAGAGGTCTTCCAGCTCATGATCATGGGCGCGGACGACATCTATGTTCCGGAGTCGCAGAAGCCCGACTCCGTCGACCGTTGGTCTCAGCCAGGGTTCGATCAGCGCTTCGGCTACGGGCGCGTCAACGCGAACAACGCCGTCGAAGCGGTGCGCGACGGTCGCATTCCGCCCGTCGTCGACATCGTGAAGCCTACCTGGTTCAGCGTCCTCTACAAAGACCAGGTCACGGCACCCATCGACATCGTCGGGACCGTCAGCGCGAAGCGCGCGACGACGTTCGACTACGCCGTCGAGTGGGCCCCCGGCGTGCAACCGCTGGACGGTGAGTTCAAGATTCTCAAAGAAGAAAAGGGCCTCACGCCCGACAAGGTCGTCGGCGGCGGCACCGACAAGGTCGGTGAGATCGACATCCGCAACCTCGACGGTTTCCCCATCGCCGAGGACAAGTGGGACATCGACTCGCCGCACGGCGAAAACCAGCACACGCTCACGGTGCGCGTCCGCGCGACGGCGCACTACGGGGGTGGGATCGGCGACGTCAAGGGCGAGAACCGTCGCACCTATTACGTCCACAGCGACCCCGATCTCGTGAAGGGCTTCCCGATCTACGTCGGCGGAAGCGGCGAGAGCAGCCCGAAGCTGGCCGACATCGACGGCGACGGCGTGCGCGATCTCATCTACGGGACGAGCGACGGCGACCTTCACGTCTTCAAGCTGACGGGCGCAGAGCCCGTCGAGGTCGACGGCTTTCCGTTCCACACGCGGCGGCTCGACGGGTTGAACGCGACGCCTTCCGATCCCGGGGAACCGTCGTACCTGAACGCGCCCGCGTACAAGACCGACATCGATCCGGGCTCGGCGCACGAGGCGCTCACGACCAGCGCGCCGGCGATCGCGGACCTGGACGGCGACGGGAAGAACGAAATCGTCGCGACGACCTATGCGGGCTCGATGTACGTCATCGGTAGCGACGGCACGTTGAAGAGCGGCTGGCCCAAGCAGCTTCCGCGAATTCCTTCATGCTCGCTCGACGTGTCGAAGCCCGACACGGGCCCCTGCATGTCGACGACGAGCCGCATCTCGCGCGGGGCGTTCGCGGCGCCCGTCCTCGCGGACATGGACAAGGATGGCAAGCTCGACATCATCCAGGCCGCCTTCGACGGCAACATCCACGTCTTCCACGCCGACGGCACCGCCGTCGACGGCTTCCCCGTCTCGGTCGGATATGCCTTCCCGTTTGGCGGCGACGATCCTCCGAACCGCATCTTCACGACGCCCGCGGTCGCGGACTTCAACGGCGACGGATTCCCCGATCTCGCGGTCGGCTCGAACCAGCGCGTCGGCGAAGGCGGCAATTCGGGCGCCGCGTTCATCGTCGATGGTCGCGGGACGAACGCGCCATCGCCGTACTTGCCGCACTGGCCCATCACGATGACGTCGCTGAATCTGTTTCCGCTCATCGCCGAGGGCATCACGAACTCGCCAGTCGCGGGCACGATCGACGGCACGCTGGCGGCGGTCGTACACGGCAACGCGTCGAGCCCACTCATCCTCCCCGGCGATCCGGGCGCCCAAGCGAAGCTCAACGCGTATCCGCCGAACCTCATCCCCACGAGAACGGACCAGCCCTTCAATGGGCTCGATCCGTCGAGCCAATTCGGGCCGCTGTCGACGACGCCGCAACCGAACACGATGTTGCCGCTCTTCTCCCAGCCGGCGCTCGGCGACATGGATCAAGACGGCGTCAAGGACGTGGTCGCGTCGGGCGGCTCGCTGGGGCTCGCGCTCAGCCTGCAGTCGGCGACGGACAACGTGAGCGGGGGCAACCTCCTCTCGATGTGGAGCTCCAAGACCGGTCACATGCTCCCGGCCTCGCCGATGGTGCTCGAGGACTTCACCTTCTTGAACAGCATGGCCATCGCGGATCTGTCGAACGATGGATACCCCGAGGCGATCGTCGGCTCGGGCGGCTACTACGTGCACGCCTACGACGGCTGCGGTCGCGAGCCCGAGGGCTGGCCGAAGTTCACGGGTCAATGGATCATCCCGACGCCCGCGATTGGGGACCTCGACGGGGACGGCAAGCTCGAGGTCGCAGTCGGAACCCGAAGCGGCTGGCTCTACGCGTGGCACACGGACGCGCCCTCGACGAACGTGATCGAGTGGGAGAGCTATCACCACGACAACCGCAACACCGGCAACATCGACGTCGCGCTCGAGCAGGGCGGACCGACGACGGTCACGACGCCGCTCACGATCGACACGTGCGCGGAGCCGGAGCCTCCGCCGGATGAAGGCAGCGTGTCGGCCTCTGGGGGCTGCGCCTGTGACGTCCCAGGAGGTCGCTCGGTCGGTCTCGGCGGTCTCTTTGCGATGGGTCTCGCCGGGGCTTTCGTGGCGGTGCGACGCCGTTCGCGTGCTCGCAAGAACGAGGAAGCCGGACGATGAATAAGAGGACGCTCCACCTCCCGAACGCGCTCTCGCTCTTCCTACCGCTCGCTCTCACGGCGTGCGGTGGGAACGTCATCTTCTCCTCCTCCGAGGGGACCGGCGGTCAAAGCTCGACGGCCGCGAGCATCGACGGGGACGACGGACCGTTCACGGATGCGACGGTCGGCGCGACGACGTCCGGCGCGGCGATCTGCGATGGTCTCGCCTGGGGTCGCTGCGTAGGCACGCCGGGGTGCGTTCCGGTCTTCGACGACCAATGCTGCCCGACTTGCAATCCGGGCGCGTGCGCCGACTGCGTCGATTGGCAATACATCGGCTGCAAGACCCAGAGCGAAGCGTGCAATGGCGGTTTGCCCTGCGGAACCCCAGACAAGGCAGTTTGCGAGAGCGTTCCGCATCAGTGCGACCAAGGCCCATGCGAGTTTCAGCTGGGATGCGAGGTGTTCAAGTGCTCACTCGATGGAGCGCCGTGCCCCGATCAGTGCCTAGAGGTCTCTGCGGGGATCTGCGACGCGATGTGTGATTCGACGCCCCCGAACTGCCCAGAGGGCACGACGGCGGCTTCGGACGGTTTCTGTTGGACGGGGCTATGCGTCCCGTTCGAGGTCTGCGCGATGGGGCTGTAAGGCGCTCGCAGCCTCATCGAATTCCGTATCTCTTCGACGTCTTCTCGAGCCGAACGCATGCGGATTTCGCAGTCGTGCGTGCGGGAGCGGCACGCCTTCGGATTTTTTCAAGCATCAGCGCGTCGCGCGCGCCATCGATTCGTAGAGGGTCTCGAGCGCCCGCGCGAGGCCGGCCGCATCGCCGAGCGGGCCGCTGCGAACGCGTTCGCGCAAGGTCCGGCGCAGCAACCGCCTTCGCGGCGCGTCGTCGGCCAGGGCGACCGCGGCCTCGACGTAGGCGGAGCGGCTGTCGACCGAGAGATCCTCGAGCCCCACGGACGTGAGGAGACTCCGGCCTACGCGCGAGGCTGGCACGTCGCCCTGCCAGGAGACGACAGGGACGCCCATCACGAGCGCGTCGCAGGTCGTCGTGGTGCCGTGATACGGAAACGTGTCGAGCGCGACATCAAGCTCCGCGTAGCCCGTATACGCGCCGTGCTCTCCCGGCGCGAACGGGAGGATGTCGACGCGGGCTTCGAGCTCGACGCCGAGCATGTCGAGGAGCCGCCGTCGGACCACGCCTTCGGAGAGCATGCGACTGCGCAGGCGAAGTCGCGCGCCCGGGACGCGTCCGAGGATTTCTCGCCAGACGCCCAGGATCGTCGGCGAGAGCTTCTCCGGTCGGTTGAACGAGCCGAACGCGATGGGCGCGTCCGCCGGGCGGTCGCGCACCTCGGGCAGACCGTCCGAGGGAAACGTCCACATCGTCCGAGGCAAACGAACGAGCGGCTCGGAGTACTGCGCGTCGACGCCGGGAGGATCGACCCACGGATCCGTGATGCGTCCGTCGTAGCCGTCGAGACCGGTGGTCGACGGATAACCGAGATACGTCAGCTGCACCGGGGCGAGGCGCTCTTCTAGCAAGCCGACGACCTCGTGATCAGTGAGGCCATTCAATTCGACCAGCACGTCGATACCGAGCGCGCGCGTCTTCTCGGCGAGCTGCCGGGGCGTGAGACCGACGACGTCGACGAACCTCGCGTCCCTCGCGAAAGCGAGCGTGTGCGCGTCGCGGTCGGTCGTCGCCGATAGCAGCGTCGCCTTCACGCGCAGTGGATCGTGTCGCTCCAGGACCGGGCGCAGAAACTTCATCACGACGTGTTCGCGAAAATCGCTCGACAGATACGCGACGTGGAGCGGTTGCGTATCGCGCGCGTGGAGCTTCGTCGTGCTGTCGACGCGCGGCATCCACTCCCGGGTCCATGTGCGATGCGCCGTGAGGAGCTCCGCGGCGGTCGGCCGATCGTCATGGCACAGGACGAAGAGGCGGAGCGCACCGAGCTTGCGGCGCGTGGCGCCGGTCGCGTGCTGAAGCGCACGATCGAGGATCGAGAGCGCCTGTGGGAGCGCGAGCGAACCTGCCGCGAGGTTCGCCTTCACGAGGGCGTTGCTCGCCGAATCGGGATCGAGCGCGAGCCCACACTCCACGGCACGCGCGGCGTCATCCCATCGACGCGTGCGTCGCAGCGCATCGGCGTAGTTCGCCCACGTGTCGACTTGGGTCGCGTCGAGGCGCGTCGCGCGTTCGAATTGGACGACCGCCTCGGCGTCGCGAGACAGACGCGTCAGCACGACTCCATAGTTGTTCGCGATCGTAGCGTCGCCGGGGAGCGCGGCGGCCGCGCGAGCCCAAACCTCGGCGGCGGGGGCACGCCCGTCCGTCTCTTCCGTACCGCGCGCGAGCGCCGCCCAAGACGCGGCCTGGTTGGGATCCGCTTCGAGCGCATCTCGAAGCGCTTGCTTTGCGTCGTCGAAGCGGCCGAGGTTCGTGAGCGCTTGTCCGCGAAGACCGAGCGCGCGTGCACCCGGATCGAGAGCGAGCGAGCGCTCCACGAGCGAGAGCGCCGCGTCGAAACGACCGTCCTCGAGCTCCAGCCGCGCCAGGTTGTTCAGCGTCTTCGTGCGCGCCGGCTCGAGCGCCAGCGCCGCCTCGAACGAGCGCCGGGCCTCTCGGCGCTCGCCACGCCGGAGGTGCTCCAGACCCGATTGATGTAGCGCCTCTGCGTCGCCGCTCATGCGTCGCGGAGGAGCCTATCAGGCCGACCCTCGCGCATTGGCGTCAGGAAGTCGCGTCGCGGTCGTCCATCGGCGCGGTCCTCTACGTTGTAAGGTTCCGCCATGCCCGCTCCGCTCCCCATCGATGATCGCGTCACCGTGCCTGCAGGCGACATCGTCTGGACCGCGACGCGTTCCTCGGGCCCCGGAGGGCAGAACGTCAACAAGGTCTCGTCTCGGGTGGAGCTTCGCTTCAACCTGGCCGGCACCACCGCCATCCCCGAGGCGGCGCGGGTGCGGCTCCGAGCGATCGCGCGAGGCGCTCTCGACGCCGACGGCTGGATCCTCATCAAGAGCGACAAGACGCGCGACCAGCTGCGCAACCTCGAGGACGCGCGGCAAAAGCTCCGAGAGTTGATTCTTCAGGCGCTGGTCGTCCCCAAGAAGCGCCGCCCGACCCGACCGACGTTCGGGTCGAAGATGCGGAGGTTGGCGGACAAGAAGCACCACGCCGACAAAAAGCGCGGCCGGACGATCCCGACCGGGGGTTAATTCGCGGAGGGACGATCCGACCGGGGGTTAATTCGCGGAGGTGCGATCCGACCGGGGTTTGGTTGCGACCGGCCCTCGCGGGCGCGACGTCGAGAGACGTTCGACATGCCCGGCGGCGCACCTCATCCCCTTCTCGGCGCCTCGCGTCGCCCCGATGCGACCCGAGGCAGCGCCCACGGCAGACGATGGACGCACTTGTCCCTCCTGCGTCGACAACTCGACAACGCAGTCGGCGAAAAGCTCACGATGGCGCGACGGGGTGGGCTTCGCAACTCGCGCACTGCACACCGAGTCGGCGCATCGCCCAGGTGCCTGCAGGGAAGACGACATTCCGAGCACCGTGGACGAACAACTCCCTCGCCTTCGCGTGGGCGCGTCGGAATGCCTTCAACGCAAGCAGCGCGGCGACGCGCAGCCTCGGCGTCTTGCACGCGACGTTGGGCCGCAGCGTGCGCCGCGGCTCGTTGGTATGCGGCATTTCTGTGAAAGATGCTGTCAGGATCGCGACTTTGCCGAGAACGCGTTTGCCAGTGTCGACGCGCTCTCGGCGCGCTCGATCTTCTTCGAGCTTCACGGCCGCCCGTACACGCGCAGCCCAGGCCGTGGCGGACTCTGCATCCGTCACAGCCGGTGTCGTCGCGAGCTCGGCGGTGCGCCGGACGGCCCCGGCTGCGCGAAAGAAGTGCTCAGGTCGCTCGACGACCTTGGCGGTGCCGGCGAGCGCCCGAAAATTCGACGATCCTGGCCAGTCGCTGACCCGCTCGACGAGATGGTCGGATACCGGATTCGCGAGCGTATAGACGACCTTGTCGAACACGTCGTCCATCGTGACGAGGTGCGTGACGCAGGGTTGCTCGCTCGCGTTCCAAAACGTCTCCCAGCGCCCCCAATGTGCGTTCATGGCGCGCGCAACGAACGAATGGAATCGCTCCAAGAAGCGCGGGAGCTGGCCAAGCGGATCCCGAACGACCGCGTGGTAGTGATTGGACATCACCAGCCACGCCACGATCTCGATCGAGAAAAGCTTCGCGGATTCTGCCAAGAGAAATTCGAACACTGCGTTGGTGGCCTTGCCCGGCCGGAGCAGGAACTGCCGCTGCGAGCACCGCCTCGTGATCAGGTAGTACCGACCGGGTTGAATCTGGCGAGGCTGCGTCACGCGAGCCCTATCGACGTAGCGTGACCGGAGTTGCGTAGCCCGCGGTCGATTTTGCGAAATGCGTCGACCGGGGTCTCTGG
>Ga0164241_10002046_pt1 | contig 22845 bp, 21 predicted proteins | sample OricomyardsoilBY_FD_108780 | JGI IMG/M metagenome (GOLD analysis project Ga0164241, IMG submission 108780) | Backyard soil microbial communities from Emeryville, California, USA - Original compost - Back yard soil (BY) | ecosystem: Environmental > Terrestrial > Soil > Unclassified | place: USA... | reverse complement strand
GCGACGGGCGCGGCGACGCAGGCCGCCGCCGTCGGCCCGCTCCGCGTGTACACCCTGACGAACTTCGACGGCTCGGCGTGGAAGCCCGACGACGTCCTCAGCGACGCGGACGACGCCGCGCCGGGCCAGCTGCTCGGGCCGAAGACGGCCCCGGTGCCGGGCGCGGACACGGTGAGCGTGCGGGTCGACCCCAAGCTGCTGCCCCGCTACCGGCTCGCGGTCACGACGGACCCGCGCAGCGTGCAGAGCTCGTCCTCGAGCCCGCTGCGCTACGACGCCGACCGCGACGAGGTCTACCGGGTCTCGCGGGACGCGACGGCGCCGTACACGCTGACGGTGCACCCGCGCGACCTCACGGCCGCCGAGCTCGAGCGGCAGGACGCCACGTTCGGCCCGGACAGCGGACTGCCCGACAAGCAGCGGCAGGAGTCCCTCGCGCTGCCCGGCACCGCGCACGTCGACGACGTCCGCGCCCTGGCGAAGAAGATCACGGCGGGCGACACCACGGACTACCAGAAGGCGCTCGACCTCCAGACGTACTTCCGCGACGCGCAGCGGTTCACGTACTCGACGAAGGCGCCCAAGGGCGGTTCCGACGCCGTGTGGTCGTTCCTCCAGACCAAGGAGGGCTACTGCGTCCAGTTCGCGACGGCCATGGCCGTCATGCTCCGGAGCCTCGACATCCCCGCGCGGGTGGGTGTCGGCTACCTCACCCGCGCACCGGGCGCCGACGGCGTCACGAGCGTGACCGGCCGGGACGCCCACGCGTGGCCCGAGGTGTACTTCGAGCGGTCCGGCTGGGTGCGCTTCGAGCCGACGCCCGCGGTCCAGTCCGGCATCGCGCCCAGCTACACCGACCTGTACGCGAGCTCGCAGTCGTCCAACCCCCAGCAGGCCGACATCCCGACGGCGCGCGCCACGTCGGACCCGGAGCTCGCGGCGCCCGAAGAGACCGGGACCTCGCAGCCGGAGCCGATCGGCACGGCGGCGACGCGACGCGACGGCCCGCTCGCGGCCGTCGTGGGCGCTGCTCTCCTCCTCGTGCTGGCCGCCGCGGTCGCGACGCTGGTGCTCGCCCGACGCCGGCGGGCGCGTCCCATCGACGGCGCCGAGGAGGCGTGGGCGCGACTGCGGCGCCGGCTCGCGGCGGAGGGAGTCACGTGGCCCGACTCCGCCACGCCACGACAGGTACCGGCGCTCGTCGCGGAGGCGGTCCGTGAGGCTCACGGCGTCTGGACGGGAGAGCCCGATGCGGGGTTGCACGAGCTGGCGCGAGCCGTGGAGGCCGAGCGCTACGCGCCGCCCGGCCAGGAGCAGCGTCCCTCGTCAGGGGAGCCCGGGGCTGACACCGGCGACCCGGCGCCGTCGGCCGTCCGCTGGGCGAACCTCGTCGACGACGTCGTCGCGGCGGTCCAGCAGGAGGTCAGCGGCCGCCCTCGTGGCGGCGGCGCTCCCAGCGCTCCTCGAGGCGGGCGAGGAACGACTCGCGCTTCGTAGCGCTCGCCGTGGGGCGGGCCGACGCGTGGGTCCCGCCGACGACGCCGATCGGCCCCGGCTTGGCGCGACGACGCAGCAGCGCGAAGGCCACCCCGACGAACATCAGGACGAACCCGCCGACGCCCAGCCACCACTGCGAGGCCGCCGCGCCGAGGACGAGCACGAGCAGACCGGCGGCCGCGGCGAAGAAGCCCACGACGTAACGCCAGAGCGGATGGCGCTCGGCTGACTGCAGCGTGTTTGCGAGCCGTGGATCATCCGAGGTCAGAGCTTGCTCCATCTGCTCCAGGACTCGCTGCTCGTACTCAGACAGAGGCATGACGACCTCCGGTCGCTCGCTTGACGTGTTGTTACTCCGAGGATAGTTCCCCGCTCGGCAGGGTGGTAGTCGAGCGGGCCACCGCGGACGCACGACGTACCGACGAGGACCCGAAACGGGCCCGTACGGCGTCCAGCGCCTCCTCGGCCGCGCGCACCACCTGGGGCGCCTCGGTGGTCGCGTCGTCGAGCGTGAGCTGGACGGCGGCACGCCCGCGCTCCTCGAGCTGCTCGGTCCGTACGCCGACGAGCCGCACCGCGAGCCCGCGCAGATCGGTCGCGGCCACGAGCTCGCGGGCCACGGCGCCGATCTCCTGCCCGGTGTCGGTGGGAGAGACGAGGGTGCGCGCCCGGGTGACCGTCCTGAAGTCGCTGGTACGGACCTTGACCGTGACCACGCGGGCCACCAGCCCCTGGGCGCGCAACCGCGCCGCGCAGCGGTCGGCGAGCTCGAGGACCGTCGCCGCGACGACCGCGCGATCGCGGACGTCCTGCGGGAACGTCGTCTCGTTGCCGATGGACTTCTCCTCGTGCACGGGCGTGACCGACCGGTGGTCCCGTCCCCATGCCAGGTCGTGCAGATGGCCGCCCAGGCTCGGGCCGAGGAACGAGCGGAGCCACGCCACGTCGACGTCGCCCAGCTCGGCGACCGTGCGGATCCCGCGGCGCGCGAGCGACTCCTCGGTCCGCTCCCCCACGCCCCAGAGCGCCCCGACGGGCAGCGAGCGCAGGAAGTCGACGCTCGCCGCAGCGGGGACGAGCATCATGCCGTCCGGCTTGGCGTGCGTCGACGCGAGCTTGGCGACGAGCTTGGTGGACGCCACGCCGACCGAGCACGTGATGCCGTGCTCCGCCTGCACACGGTCACGCAGGGCCGCGCCGATCCGGGTGGGCGCGCCGAGCCGCCGCCTCGCTCCGGACACGTCGAGGAACGCCTCGTCGACGCTCACCGGCTCGACGATGGGCGTGACGTCACGGAACGCCTGCATGACCGCGCGGGACACCTCGCGGTAGGCCGTGTGGTCCGGCGGAACGACGACGGCCTGCGGGCAGAGTCCGACGGCTCGCCCCATCGGCATCGCGGACCTGACACCGAACGCGCGCGCCTCGTAGGTCGCGGACAGCACGACGCCGCGGGACCGGCCGCCCACGATGACGGGAAGGCCGCGGAGCTCCGGCCGGCGCGCGAGCTCGACCGACGCGAAGAACGCGTCCATGTCGACGTGCAGGACCGCGCAGCCGTCCTCCTCGTCGCCCCAGTCACGCCGAGCCGACGCAGCCCGCGGCGCACGGCTCATGAGGCCCTCGCCCGTGGGCCCGGAAGCAGGCTGAAGGTGGCCCCCGGGTCCACGAGGATGCCGACCTCGTCACGGAAGTCCTCTGCGCAGCGCAGGAGCTCGTCCGCCCTCGGGGCGTCCACGGCGTCGAAGCGACCGGCGTCGATCGCGGCCCGGGTCCGTGCGCCGCCGGCGAAGTAGACGGACCACGCTCCCAGCTCGGGGGCGACCGCCTCCACGAGCGCCCAGACCGAGCGGCCCGTGCGCCGGCCCGACGGACGTCCGCGCAGCGCCACGACGGCTGCGGCGGCACGCAGCGCAGCGAGGTGCGCGTGCACGAACCGCTCGGCGGCGTCCGTGGCGGCGTAGGCGGTCGCCAGCTCGTGGTCGGCGCGCGAGAGCAGCCGGAACGCCTCGACCGGCGCGGGCGCCGGCGACCCGCCCCCGACGGCCCGACCGCGCTGGTCGTGCCCGGTCTGGGTCGCGCGCTGCGTCCGTTCCATCACTCGCACCTCCTGGAGCACCAGGATCGAACACCTGTTCGAACCTGTCAACCGCTGCCACACTGGTCCTGTGAGCGCACGCCGGACCCGACGGACCCGACAGGACCCACGATCCTCCGAGCCACCGACAGCGTCGGGGGCCCCGGCGCCCGCGCCGTCGGGCGGAAGACGGCGGCGCGGACCGAGCGGCACCTCGTCGCTCCTCGCCGCGCTCCCCGAGGGCCCCGTGCCCACGTCGACCGGGGTGGTCGAGCTCGAGGCCGACCCGGACCGCAACGCCGTGACCCTGATCGTCAACGGGGCGCCGAGCTCCTACGTCGACCTGGACGACCCGGGACTGCTCACGTTCGAGTACATGCAGGAGATGGCGGCTCTCGTCGGCACCCTCCCCGCTGGCCCGCTGCGCGTCGTCCACCTCGGCGCGGCAGGCTGCTCGCTCGCCCGCTGGGTCGAGCACGAGCGTCCCGGCTCCGAGCAGGTGGCCGTCGACCTCGACGCCCGGCTCCTCGAGCTCGTCCGCACCTGGTTCGCGCTCCCCCGCGCCCCACGGCTCCGGCTGCGCGCCGGCGACGCCCGCGAGGTCCTCGGGAGCCTGCGCGACGGCTGGGCCGACGTCGTCGTGCGCGACGTCTTCGCCCCCGACACGACGCCCGCGCACCTCACGACCGTCGAGTTCCTCGCCGACGTCTGGCGGGTCCTGCGCCCGGACGGCCTGTACCTGGCCAACTGCGCGGACCGCCCGCCGCTCCCGCTGGCGCGCGCCGAGGCGGCGACCCTGGCGGCCGCCGGGGCCGACGACGTCGTCGTCGTGTCCGAGCCGGCGCTGCTGCGCGGACGCCGGTACGGCAACCTCGTGCTGGCCGCCCGACGGCCCGAGGACGCGCAGCCCCCCGCCAGGGAGGACCGGCCCGTACCGCTCGCGGCGGACGCCGGGCTCGCCCGGCGCCTGCGGTCGCTCGCAGTGCCTGCGCACGTGCTCGGCGGCGAGGACCTGGCGACGTTCCGCGCGGCCGGGCGCCCCGCGCACGACGGCGCCGCGCCCTCCGAGGGAGGACGCGGCGCCGGGTAGTCACCGCCGCGGGGCGGCGGGTGGCCCGTCCGTCAGAGCGGACGGACCTTCTCGGCCTGGGGGCCCTTGGGGCCCTGGGTGATCTCGAACTCGACCCGCTGCGCCTCGTCGAGCGAGCGGTAGCCCTGGGACTCGATCGCCGAGTAGTGCACGAAGACGTCGGCGCCGCCCCCGTCCTGGGCGATGAAGCCGAAGCCCTTCTCCGCGTTGAACCACTTCACAGAACCCTGCGCCATGCTGTTCCTCTTGTCCTTCTGCCCGTCCGGGACGTCGGTGGCCGGACCCTTTCGCCCGCCCCTCGTGTCGCTGTGCCGAGCACGGCAACGCGGACAGTCTGGCACGAACCGGTCGAGGCGGCCACAGATCCACCGGAGTGTCGCGTAGCTCCGTCCGCGCAGGTCACGAGCGGCGACGGGCGCCCGTCACTCGTCGGAACGCTGCGCCAGGAACCGCTCGAACTCGGCGCCCAGCTCGTCCGCGGTCGGCAGCGGCGCGTCGTCGGCCAGCAGGCCGGTCGCGCCGAACGAGCGCGCGAACGCGTCGTACTGCTGCTCGAGGCCCCGGACCAGCGACCGGAGCTCGTCCGACCCGGCGACCTGCCGGGCGACCTCCTCGGTCGTCTCGTGCGCCGCCGCCTCCAGCGCCTCGCTCCCGAGCTCCAGCCCCGTCGCGCCCTGCAGCATCCGCAGCGCGTGCAGCGCAGCCGGCGGGTACGCCGTCTGCGCGACGTAGTGCGGTACGTGCACGGCGTACCCGACGGCGTCGTGCCCCGCCTGGCCCAGCCGGTACTCGAGCAGGGCCGCCGCGCTCGCCGGCACCTCGGCGCGGCCGAACCACGACGGGTGCGAGCCGACGAGCTCGCCACGCGTCGCGTGGACCGTCAGCGAGCTCGGGCGGGTGTGCGGCACCGCCATGGGCACGCCGTGCACGGTCGCGACGAGCGAGACGCCGAGCAGCTCGACGACCTCCTCGACGGCCGCCACGAACCGCTCCCACTGCAGGTCCGGCTCCGGACCCTGCAGGAGCAGGTACCCGGTGCCCTCCGCGTCGCGCAGGTGGTCGATCACGAGCGCCGGCTCGTCGTAGGAGGACCAGCGCGAGCTGTCGAACGTCATCGACGCCCGCTTGGACCGGTAGTCGAGGAGCTGGTCGACGTCGAACGTCACGAGCCGACGGCTCTCCGCCTGCTCCAGGAGGTGTTCTCGCACCACCTCGCCGACGCCCCCGGCGTCGATGAAGCCGTGCAGCACGTGCACGAGCACGGGGCCCGTCCCGCGCTCGCCCGGAGCGCCGAGCAGCTCGGCGACGGCCTGCTCGTCGATCTCGTAGATGCCTCGAGGGTCCAGCACGCGTCGTCCTCCTGGGTCGTCTTCCGCCCGCGGGGCCCGTCGGACGTCGCCGCCCGTCTCGCACCCGCTCTCACCCGTCGTCAACACACGGAGGCCGCCACCGCTTCCCGAACCCGCGAGGCCCGTGCGGTGCGCCATACTTGATGGCCGCCGCGCGCGCCCGCACGGCGAGGAACGGAGGGTTCGTGCCCGACACGCCGCAGGACGCAGCAGCCCCGACGCAGACGCCCGTCGAGGCTCGTGCCGCGTCCTCCGCCGACACCCGCATGGAGCGCGAGCTCGCGCGCGAGCAGGACGTCGTCGACACCCTGTACGGCCGGCTCGACGAGCTCCGGGAGGCGACCTGGGAGAGGCTCCGAGCCGTCCGCCGCGACGGCCCGAGCGGCTCCCCGCAGAACCGGTCCGAGCGCGACGCGTTCGCGACCCTCTACGAGGACCGCGTCGCCCAGCTCCGGTCCGTCGAGGACCGGCTGGTGTTCGGCCGGCTCGACCTCGCCGACGGAAGCACGCGCTACGTGGGTCGCATCGGCCTGACCGACCCCGACCAGACGCCGCTCCTGACCGACTGGCGAGCCCCGGCCGCCCAGTCCTTCTACCGGGCGACGGCCGCCCGTCCCGACGACGTCGCCCGGCGCCGCCACCTCACGACGCGACGTCGTCAGGTGCTCGGGCTCGAGGACGACGTGCTCGACCTCGAGGCCACGGAACGCCTCGGCCTGAGCACGCTCGCCGGAGAGGGCGCCCTGCTGGCCTCGCTCGGCGCGGGGCGCACCGCGCGCATGCACGACATCGTGGCCACGATCCAGCGCGAGCAGGACGAGATCATCCGCGCACCCCTCGCGGGCACGCTCGTCGTGCAGGGCGGCCCGGGCACCGGCAAGACGGCCGTCGCCCTGCACCGCACCGCGTACCTGCTCTACGCGCACCGCCGCCAGCTGGAGCGCACCGGGGTGCTGCTGGTGGGGCCGAGCCGCGCGTTCCTGCACTACATCGACCAGGTGCTCCCGTCGCTCGGGGAGACGGGCGTCGTCGCCACCACCGTCGCGGACCTCCTGCCGGGAGTGACGGTCACGGCCGAGGACCGCCCGGAGGTCGCGGAGATCAAGGGACGGGCCGTCTGGTCCCGGATCCTCGTCCGGGCGGTGCGCGCCCGCGAGCGCGTCCCCGCCCGCGACGTGCCGTTCGTCGTGGAGGGCCAGCCCCTCGTGCTGCGACGCTCGGACGTGCGCGACGCGCTGGGTCGCGCACGCCGCGCGCACCGGCCGCACAACGAGGCCCGCGGGGGTTTCGCGCGCGACGTGCTCGGCCGCCTCGCGGCGCAGTACGCCGAGGCCCTGGGTGACGTCGACGCCGACCGCGCCGAGCTCCTCGACGACCTGCGACGGAGCCGTGACGTGAAGGTCGCGATCAACCTGGCGTGGCTGCCCATCACCCCGGCACGCCTCGTCGAGGACCTGTTCACCAAGCCGCACCGGCTCGCCGAGGCGGCACCGGAGCTCACGCCCGCGGACCGCGCGCTGCTCGCTCGCGCCGCGGGGGCCGGGTGGACGGAGTCCGACGTCCCGCTCCTCGACGAGGCCGCGGAGCTCCTGGGCGAGGACGACGCCCTCGCCCGTGCGGCGGCTCGCGAGCGGGCCGAGCAGGGCGCGGCGGACCTCGAGTACGCACGCCAGGTGCTCGAGTCCTCCGGGGCGGGCGGCGGCCTCGTCGACGCCGAGACCCTGGCCGGACGGTTCGCCGACGGCGGCCCGCTCCTGACGACCGCCGAGCGGGCGGCAGGCGACCGGACCTGGGCCTACGGTCACGTCGTCGTCGACGAGGCGCAGGAGCTCACGCCGATGGCGTGGCGCGCGCTCGTCCGCCGCTGCCCCACACGGTCGTTCACGGTCGTGGGCGACGTCGCGCAGACGACCGCGCTCGGCGGCGCCCGCTCGTGGGCAGCGGCGCTCCGGCCACCGTTCCGCGACGCGTGGTCGGTCGCCGAGCTCACGGTCAACTACCGCACCCCCGCGACCGTGGCCGACGCCGCGCTGCGGTTCGCCCGGACCGCCCGGCTGCCCGTCTCGCGGCTCAGCTCGGCGCGCGACGTCGACGACGCGCTCCGGTCCCTCCGGGTCGCCGCCGAGGACGAGCTCGCGACCACCGCGGCGGCCCAGACGGTCGGGCAGGTCGCGGAGGTCGTCCGGGCCGACGGGACCGGCCGGGTCGCCGTCGTCGCGCCCGCGGCCCGTCGCCGCGCGATCGCGCAGGCGCTCGACGGCGCGCTGCGGGACGCCGTCGGTGCGGACCGCGCCGCGGCGTTGCTCGCCGGCGGCGCTGACGCGCGCGTCGTCGTGCTCACGCCGGTCGAGGCCAAGGGGCTCGAGTTCGACGCCGTCGTGGTGGTGGAGCCCGCGGAGATCGTCGCTGCCGGCCGCTCGGGCGCGTCCGACCTGTACGTCTCGCTGACGCGCCCGACCCGGCGTCTCGTCGCGGTGCACCACGCAGGCCTTCCTGCAGGGCTCACGACGACGAGCGAGGCATGACGTCCGCCGCCGGCCCCGGGCGAGACGGGGATGCCGCAGACCGGACGCATCTGTCCGGCAGGCGGAACTCGTTCGACACCAGGCGAGACGGCAGCGCACCATAGACGCGTGCTACGCGCCCTCCTCCTCGAGAACCTGCATCCCCACGCCCGCACGATCCTGGAAGCCTCCGGGTTCGAGGTCGAGACCCGGTCCGGTGCCCTGGACGAGTCCGAGCTGATCGACGCGCTCGACGGCGTCCACCTGCTCGGGATCCGCTCCAAGACGAACGTCACGGCGAAGGTCCTCGAGTCGGCGCCCTCGCTCATGACCCTCGGCGCGTTCTGCATCGGGACCAACCAGATCGACCTGCGCACCGCGGCCGCACGCGGGGTCGCGACGTTCAACGCCCCGTTCCAGAACACCCGCTCGGTCGTCGAGATCGCGCTCGCCGAGATCATCGCCCTCACCCGCCGCCTCACGGACCGCAACGCCGAGATGCATGCCGGCGTGTGGAACAAGTCGGCGGAGGGCTCGCACGAGGTGCGCGGTCGCACGCTCGGGATCGTCGGGTACGGGAACATCGGCACGCAGCTGTCCGTCGTCGCCGAGAGCCTGGGCATGTCGGTCGCGTTCTACAACACCTCGGAGAAGCTCGCCCTGGGCAATGCGCGGCGTATGAGCTCGCTCGAGGAGCTGCTCGAGGTCTCGGACGTCGTCACGCTCCACGTCGACGGCCGCAAGGGGAACGCCGGGTTCTTCGGCGCCGAGCAGTTCGCGCGCATGAAGCCGGGCGCGCTCTTCCTCAACCTGTCGCGCGGGTTCGTCATCGACACCGCGGCCCTGCGCGAGGGCATCCTCTCGGGCCACCTGGGCGGGGCGTCGATCGACGTGTTCCCGCACGAGCCGAAGCGCAAGGGCGACCCGTTCGAGTCCGACCTGCGCGGCCTGCCGAACGTGATCCTCACCCCGCACGTGGGCGGGTCGACCGAGGAAGCCCAGGAGGCCATCGGCACGTTCGTCGCGAACAAGCTCCGGGACTACGTCGCGACGGGCTCCACGACGCTGTCGGTCAACCTGCCGAACCTCGCGCTCGAGCAGACGACGGGCGTGGCGCGGATCGCCCACCTGCACCGCAACACCCCCGGCGTCCTCGCGGCGGTCAACAACACGCTCGCGCAGCACGGGGTCAACATCGAGGGCCAGCTGCTCGCGACCCGCGGTGAGCTCGGCTACGTCGTCACCGACCTCGGCTCGCCGCTGCCCGACGGCGTCACCGAGGCGCTCACCGAGATGGACCAGACGGTCCGCCTGCGCGTGCTCGCCTGAGCTCGCCCGCCTGAGCGCAGGTGGTGGCCGTGGGGCCGACCTCCACGACCAGCCCTCGACACGCCCGGGCCTTCACACGCACCACGACGGGCCGGGACCGTCGCCGCTCGGCGACGGTCCCGGCCCGTCCTCGCTCTGGGTGCGCGCCGGTCCTCGGACCGGGCGCTCACGTCACCCGGACTTGCGCCGGAACTCGCGACGCACGGGCCCCTGGGTCTCCGACGCGTGCACCGCCCCGCGGTCGTGCGCGCCGTCCGACGCGCCGGCATGCTGCGCCGCCTTCTTGCGATCGAGGGCCTCGCGGAACTTGGCCTTGACCGCGTCGACCTCCTCGTCGGGCCTGTGTGCGGGGTCACTCATGTGGGTCCTCCTCCGTCGGATCCCCCCAGCCTGCCGTGCGCGGGCCGCCCGCGCCACGGGAATTCGCGGGCTACCTGCTCGCCACCTCGGGCTCAGGGCCCTCCGAGGCCGCAGCGGCTCCGGCACCGTCCGCGGGCGTCGCGTCGCGCCGCTCCCGGTCGACCCGCAGCGACGTGATGGCGGCCTCGAAGTCCTCGAGCGAGTCGAAACCCTGGTAGACGCTCGCGAAGCGAAGGTACGCGACCTCGTCGAGCTCGCGCAGCGGCCCCAGGATCGCCAGCCCGATCTCGTACGCGTCGAGCTCCGCCGAGCCCGAGCTGCGCAGGGTCTCCTCGACCCGCTGCGCCAGCAGCGCCAGGTCGTCCTCCGAGACGGGTCGGCCCTGGCACGCCTTGCGCACGCCACCGACGATCTTGTCGCGGCTGAACGGCTCGGTCGCGCCCGACCGCTTCACGACCGACAGGCTCGCCGTCTCGATGGTCGTGAAGCGACGCCCGCAGTGCGGGCACTGCCGTCTGCGCCGGATCGACTGACCGTCGTCGGACGTGCGCGAGTCGACGACGCGCGAGTCGGGGTGCCGACAGAAGGGGCAGTGCATGGGCGGGCTCCAGGTAGGCCGGGGGGGACGCTGCTCAACCTAGGTGGCGCTGCCACCCGCTGCAAGGAGCCGCGCTGCGAGCAGGACGGGGACGGCCGCGTGAGCGACCGTCCCCGTCGGGACGCCCCCGTCCCGTGCGCGCGCCGAGACTCGCCTCTCGCCGCGCGGACGTGCACGCCGACCCGCAGGCCGACACCTCTCTCCTGACCCCCCAGCCAGCAGGTGAGGCATGACTAACTTAGGCGAACCTAACCGGAATTGGCAAGAGCGGCGTTCACGATCCGCGACGAGCAGCGTCAGCCGCGCGCGACCGGCAGGAGCAGCACGTCGCCCGCGCGCAGGCCGGCGCCCTCGAGGTTGTTGAGCCGTTCGATCTCCTGCACCACGTCCCGCAGGTCCTCCCTGGGGTCCGCCACCGCGTCGGCCAGCCTCCAGAGCGTCTCGCCGGGCTCGACGACGTGCCGTGTGACCTCGATGCCACGGGCAGGCGATCCGGCCTGCGCCGACCCCGTGGCCACGATCCCGGCGCACGCCAGGAGGCCGGCCAGGACGGCGAGGACGAGCCTCCCCCGCCTCGTCAGCCGCAGCGCGCCCGGCGGCGTCCGTGCCGCGTCCGAGGGCCGCCCGCGACCCTCGGCGCACCCCGCGGACGCCGCCCGGGGCGCGGGGGTCGCCGCCCGCTGCGCACCGGTCACCTCGAGAGGCCAGCTCACCGTCGCACTCATGCCACACCTCACTGCTCGTACCGACCGTGCCGTCCACCGCCCGCCGTACGAGCGCCGGAGCGACGCCCGGACTCGTTATGCCCTCGTCTTTCGAACACCTGTACGTCGAACGTCTGTACGATTATTAGCACGGCGGTACGACAGATGTCGAGACACGCTCGAACACATGTTTGAAACTGCACGTCAGGTGCCCTACGGTGGTGCCCAGGGTCGGGCGCAGCGCGTGGGGCACCGGCCCGCGGTACGGGACTGGGAGCTGCGACGCGGAGCGCAGAGCGTTCACAAGGAGGACGGCATGGTCAGCGGCACCACCGGCACGACGCGCGGACGGGGCAAGGCGGACGACGGCACCCTCGCGACGGTCCGTTCCCTGAGCGAGAGCCCCACCGGCCCCGACGGCCTCACGCGACGGCAGCGCCTGGTCCTCGACACCATCCGTGCGTCCGTCGAGGAGCGGGGCTACCCGCCGAGCATGCGCGAGATCGGCGAGGCCGTCGGGCTCACGAGCCCGTCCAGCGTGAAGCACCAGCTCACCGCGCTGGAGCGCAAGGGCTACCTGCGCCGCGACCCGAACCGTCCTCGCGCGATCGAGGTCGTGCAGCCCGACGACTCGCGGGCCATCCCGCCCCTCACGCAGGACTCCGCGTTCGCCGTCGCGGACGTCACCGAGCTCCCGCAGACACCCGCCTACGTGCCGGTGGTCGGGCGGATCGCCGCCGGGGGGCCGATCCTGGCCGAGCAGGTCGTCGAGGACGTCTTTCCCCTGCCCCGCCAGCTCGTCGGCGAAGGAGAGCTCTTCCTCCTGCGCGTCGTCGGTGACTCGATGGTCGACGCGGCGATCTGCGACGGGGACTGGGTCGTCGTCCGGCGGCAGCCGGTCGCCGAGAACGGCGAGATCGTCGCCGCGATGATCGACGGCGAGGCCACGGTCAAGACGTTCCGCCGCACCGACGGGCACATCTGGCTCGTGCCCCACAACCCGTCGTACGCGCCGATCTCCGGCGACGAGTCCCAGGTCCTCGGGCGCGTCGTCAGCGTGCTCCGCAGCGTCTGACCGGCTCTCCGGGCTGCCGGGCTCTCAGAGCCCGAACGTCCGCGCGGCCGCGTGGAGCGCGTCAGCCGAGGCGCGCAGCCCAGCGCGCTCCCCGTCGGACATCGGCGTCGGGATGGTCTCTCGCACGCCGGTGCGGTCGACGACCGACGGGACCGACAGGCAGACGTCGCTGATGCCGTCGTAGTCCTGGAGCAGCGAGCTCACCGGCAGGACGGTGTGCTGGTCGTCGAGCACGGCCTCCACGATGCGGGTGGCGGCGAGCGCGATCGCGTAGTTGGTGGCGCCCTTGCCGGCGATGATCTCGTAGGCGGAGTGCACGACCTCGTGGTGCATCCTCTCGAGGTCCTCGTCCGTCAGCGGCGAGAGCCCGCCCACACCGGGCCAGTCGCGCAACGGGATGCCGCCGATCGTGGCGGAGCTCCAGAGCGGGATCTCGGAGTCGCCGTGCTCCCCCGCGATGTAGGCGTGGACGTTCTGCACCGCGACGCCCGAACGCTCCGCAACGAGGAAGCGCAGCCGCGACGAGTCGAGCACCGTGCCGGACCCGAAGAGCTGGCTCGCCGGCAGGCCCGAGAACCGCAAGGCCGCGTACGTGACGACGTCGACCGGGTTGGTGACCATGAGGTAGACGGCGTGCGGCGCGACGTCGAGGAGCCCCGGCAGGATGCGTCTCATCAGGGCGATCGTGTCACCGGCGAGGTCCATGCGGGTCTGGCCCGGCTTCTGCTTCGCGCCGGCCGTCACGACCACCACGTCGGAGCCCGCGCAGACCGCGACGTCGTCCGAGCCCTCCACGGCGGCCTGCGGCATGAACTGGATGCCGTGCTGCAGGTCGAGCACCTCGGCGTCGACCTTCGCCTTGTTGACGTCGAGCAGGGCCACGGTGCGCGCGGCCCCGCGCATGAGCATCGCGTAGGCGGTCGTGGCGCCCACCGCACCGGCGCCGACGATCGAGACCTTCGACGGGCGTCCCGCCGGTCGGCTCCCGGCGGCCGCCGCGCTCTCCGGGTGCCCTCCGGTGATCCCTGGTGCTGCGTTCGGTGCCATCGTGCCGCCTCTCGGTCGGGTACCGCTCCGCCTCTGCGCGATCAGCCTAGGAGCGCAGGCGCTGGAGCGCAGCGGCAACGACGGCCGGATCCTGCGTCGGCCAGAACGGCGGCATCGAACGCTGGAGGTACGTGCCGTAGCGCGCACGCGCGAGGCGGGAGTCGAGCACGGCCACGACGCCCCGGTCCGTGGTCGCACGCACCAGCCGACCGGCGCCCTGTGCCAGGAGGAGCGCCGCGTGCGTCGCGGAGACCTGCATGAAGCCGTTCCCGCCGGCGGCGTCGACCGCCTCGGAGCGAGCGGATCGGACCGGGTCGTCAGGGCGCGGGAACGGGATCCGGTCGATCACGACCAGCGAGAGCGACGGCCCCGGGACGTCCACGCCCTGCCACAGCGACAGCGTCCCGAACAGGCACGTCTCCTCGTCGGCCGCGAACTCGCGCACGAGGGTGGGAAGCTGGTCGTCGCCCTGGCAGAGGATCGGCACGTCGAGCCGCCCTCGCAGCGCCTCGGCGGCCTCCTCGGCCGCGCGGCGCGACGAGAAGAGCCCCAGCGTCCGGCCGCCCGCGGCGCGGACCAGCCGCTCCAGCTCGGCGAGCTGCGCCTCGCTCCCCTGGCGGCCCGGCGGGTCGAGGTGGCGCGCGACGTAGAGGATCCCCTGCCGTCGGTAGTCGAACGGGCTGCCCACGTCGAGACCCCGCCACGCGACGTCGTCGGAGACGAGCCCGAGCGACCGGGCTGCCGCCTCGAACGAGCCGCCGAGCTCGAGCGTGGCCGACGTGAAGACGCCGGTGCGCTCGGCCAGGAGCTGGCTCCGGATCAGGCCGGCGACCCCGAGCGGGGCCGCGTAGAGCGTCGAGACCGCCGGGCCTGTGCCGAAGTCCCCCGCGCGGGCGCACCAGACGACGTCGCGTCCGTCGGGGTCGCCTGCGAACCGCTCCGCGACCTCGAAGACGGCGAGCACGGCCGCCTGCGCCATCTTCATGCCGGAGCCCGAGTCGCCCTTCGCCTGCGGGTCGGGCTTGAGCGCCGACTGCAAGGTACGCAGCGCGTCACGCACGGCGGCGACGGCGAGCCGCGCGTCCTCGGGCAGACCGTGCGGGTAGCGCTCGGCGGGAAGCTGCGCGACCAGCGCACCGAACGTCTGGGTGGCGGTGTCGAGGGCCTCCGTCGCCACGCCGCCGTGCCGACGAGCGAGGCGTGCCGCGTGCTCGATCGCGGGCACCGACAGCTCGACGGTCGCCTGGGCGGTCACCCGGTCGGCGAGCTCGTGCGCCTCGTCGACGACGAGGACGTCGTGCTCCGGCAGCGCCCCGGGCGAGCCGGAGGCCGCGACCCCGAGCATCGCGTGGTTCGTGACCACGACGTCGGCCTCGCGGGCCGTCTGCCGCGCGCGCTCGGGAAAGCACTCGGAGAGCAGCGGACAGCGGGTGCCGAGGCACTCGAGCGCCGTCACCGACACCTGGCGCCACGCGCGGTCGCTGACCCCGGGCACGAGCTCGTCCCGGTCGCCCGAGCCGGTCTCCTCGATCCACGCCCGGGCAGCCCGGACCTCGTCCGCCAGCGACCGGCCGCCGCGCCGGCCACGGCCCTCGCGACCCCCGGGCGGCACGGCACCGGTCTCTGCGCCGTCGGCCGCCGCGGGATGGTCTGCCGCGCCCGACGGCTCGAGGTCGAAGAGGGTGCCCCCCTCGTCGGCCGGGTAGCCGCCCGCGACCTTGTGCTTGCACGCGTAGTTGTGCCAGCCCTTGAGGAGCGCGATGCGGGGCGTGCGCGGGAGGCGGGGGGCGAGCGCGTCCGCGACCAGGGGCAGGTCCCGGGTCAGGACCTGGCGCTGCAGCGCCAGCGTGGCCGTCGACACGACGACGCGCTCGTCGGCCGTCACGGCGTGGCGCACGGCGGGGACGAGGTAGCCGAGCGACTTGCCGGTGCCCGTGCCCGCCTGGACGAGGAGGTGCTCACCCGTGCGCACGGCTGCCCCGACGGCCTGCGCCATGCGGCTCTGGCCCTCGCGCGGCGCACCGCCCAGCGCCCCGACCGCGAGCCCGAGCAGGGCGTCGATCTCCGGGTCGTCGGGCTCCGTCCCCGGACCGGACGGCGCCACCGGGCGGGTGGTCGGGCTGGGCGTCACGTCGGCAGGCACGGTCGGAGGCACCCGGCGAGTCTACGAGCGACCACCGACCCGGCAGGTCCGGGACGGCAACCTGTGCACGGCGCGCCGTGCCGCACCGAACGGGGACGCCGGCCGAGCCTACGGGCCCCGAACGCCGGCCCGGCCGCGCCTACGGCCTGCTGACCCCGGCCGTCGCGCCGTCGGCGACGCTGGCCGCGCGGAGCTCGGCGGCGAGCGCCGCGTCGACGCGGGCGCGGAGCGCCGTTCCGGCCGCCGTGTGGTCCTCGTGCTCGATCTGGCCGTCCGCGTGCACCCGGCTGACGAGGTCGCCACGGTCGTACGGGACGACGACGTCCACACGCTCTCCGGGCTGCGGCAGCGCGGCCGCCACCCGCTCGAGGAGGTGGTCGACGCCCTGGCCGGTGTGGGCCGAGACGAGCACGGCGTCCGCCTCGCGGCGGCGCACGCGCGCGACGACCTCCGGGTCGGCGGCGTCGGCCTTGTTGAGCACGACGATCTCGGGGACGTCGAGCGCTCCCGGGACGTCGGCGAGGACCTCGCGCACCGCGGCGATCTGCCCCTCGGGGTCGGGGTGGCTCGCGTCGACGACGTGCAGCAGCAGGTCGGCGTCGCCGGCCTCCTCGAGCGTCGAGCGGAACGCCTCGACGAGCTGGTGCGGCAGGTGCCGTACGAACCCGACGGTGTCCGCAAGCGTGTACGCGCGGCCGTCGGGCGTGCGGGCGCGCCGGACGGTGGGGTCGAGGGTCGCGAACAGCGCGTTCTCGACGAGGACACCCGCACCCGTCAACGCGTTGAGCAGCGACGACTTGCCGGCGTTCGTGTAGCCCACGATCGCCACCGAGGGCACGGCGTTCCGCTTGCGCGAGGCGCGCTTCGCGACCCGCGCGGGCGCCATGGCGGCGATCTGGCGGCGGAGCTTCGCCATCCGGTTGCGGATCCGACGCCGGTCGAGCTCGATCTTCGTCTCTCCGGGCCCGCGCGAGCCCATGCCCGCGCCGCCGGAGCCGACCTGGCCACCGGCCTGCCGGGACATCGAGTCGCCCCAGCCGCGCAGACGCGGGAGCAGGTACTCGAGCTGGGCCAGCTCGACCTGGGCCTTGCCCTCCTTGGACTTCGCGTGCTGCGCGAAGATGTCGAGGATCAGCGCGGTCCGGTCGACGACCTTGACCTTGACGATGTCTTCGAGCGCGCGCCGCTGGGACGGCGCCAGCTCGCCGTCGACCACCACGGTGTCGGCGCCCGTCGCCTGGACGATCGCCGCGAGCTCGGCGGCCTTGCCCTGCCCGAGGTAGGTGCCCGGGTCGGGGGTGTAACGGCGCTGCAGGATGCCGTCGAGCACCTGGGAGCCGGCCGTCTCCGCGAGCGCCGCGAGCTCGCGCAGCGAGACCTCGGCGTCGACGGCGTCACGCGCGTACAGGCCGACGAGGACGACGCGCTCGAGCCGCAGCGAGCGGTACTCGACCTCGGTGACGTCCTCCAGCTCGGTCGACAGCCCGGCGACGCGGCGGAGGGCGCTGCGCTCCTCGAGGTCGAGCTGCTCACCGTCGGCGGCGGTGTGGCGGGTGCCGCCCTCGTCGACGGCGGTGCCGGCGCGGGCGAGGACCCGGGCGACGACGGCTCGCGCGGTGGCGTCCACGTCGTCGGTGCGGGCGCCCGGTGCGTCGGGGTCGGCGGCTGGGCGCGCAGGACGGTTCTCAGGGGTGGGGGTCATGCAGTCCTCTCGTCCCCCCTAGGGTCCCACGCGCTTCGGTCCCGAGGCCAGCCGTTTGTACACTCGTCCGCTATGAGCGAGCAGCCGGACCACTACTTCACGGCCCGCCCCGCGTCGTCGGACGAGCGGCGCACGCTGACGGTCCGCCTCGCGGGCCGCGACGTCGACGTCGAGACGGCGGGCGGCGTGTTCTCGCCGGGCCGCGTGGACCTCGGGACCCAGGTGCTGCTGCGCACCGTCCCGGACCTGCCGGCCGGCGCGGCCGACGTGCTCGACCTGGGCTGCGGCTGGGGCCCCGTGGCACTGACCATGGCGCTCGACCGGACGAACGACGGACGCCCGCGCCCGCGGGTCTGGGCCGTCGACGTCAACGAGCGCTCGCTCGACCTCGTGCGTCGCAACGCTGCCAGGCTGGGCCTCGACCACGTCGAGCCCCGCCTGCCCGACGACGTCCCGGACGACCTGCGCTTCGACACCATCTGGTCGAACCCGCCGATCCGCGTCGGCAAGGAGGCCCTGCACGGGCTGCTCACGCGCTGGCTGCCGCGCCTGCGACCCGGCGGCGACGCCTGGCTGGTCGTCCAGCGCAACCTCGGCGCCGACTCCCTGCAGGCGTGGCTGGCGGACTGGCTGGCCGGCCACCAGCCGGACGCCACGATCGAGCGCACGGCGTCCGCGAAGGGGTTCAGGGTGCTGCGGGTGCACCGGCGCTGACGTCCGCGGCGACGCGGGCCATCGGCGCCGGGGCGTCGGGTCCGTCGACCAGCGGGAACCGTCCGGCGTACGCCAGCACCGCGGGACCGGCGAGCTCGACGCGCCCGCCGGGCAGCGCGCGCACGCGCAGCGTCCCGCCCGGGACGTCGACCAGCCAGGTGTCCGGGGCACCGGGCCCGGCCCACGCGCGCACGGCGAGCGCGGCCGCGCACGTCCCGGTCCCGCACGACTCCGTCTCCCCCACGCCGCGCTCGTACACGCGCATGCGCACCCGACCGACGCTCGCGCCGGCCCCGGCGCCTTCCTCCTCACCGAGCGGCACCACCAGCTCGACGTTGGTGCCGTGCGGCGGAGCCGGCTGCACCTGCGGGGCGACCGTGAGGTCGAGCTCGTCGAGCTCGGTGGCGTCCGCGAGCGCCACGACGGTGTGCGGGTTACCGAGGTCGACGCTCAGGGCGGGGCGGGCGGCCCGCCAGCCGTGCACCGCGACCTGAGCGTCGGCACCACGGCCGACGGCGTCGTCGCCGCCCGGGAACGTCCAGGGGCCCATGTCGACGGCGTACCACCCGTCGGGCTCGCGCACGACCCGCTTCACGCCCGCACGCGTACCCACGGCGAGGGTGCCGCCGTCGGACAGGTCGGCGAGGTCGAGCAGCTCCGCGAAGGCCGCGAAGACCCGGACGCCGTTGCCGCACATCTCGGCGACGGACCCGTCGGCGTTGCGGTAGTCCATGAACCAGACGGCGTCGGCGTCCTCCGCGAGCGCCGCACGCCCCTCCGGGAGGCTCGACGACGGCGCGAGGCGGATGACGCCGTCGGCCCCGATCCCCGCACGACGGTCCGCGAGCCGCCGCACGAGCTCGGGCGTGAGGTCGAGCTCCCCGTCGGGGTCGGCGACGAGCACGAAGTCGTTGCGCGTGCCGTGGCCCTTGACGAACGGCAGCTCGTCGGGCGTCGCGTTCACGGGTGGGGTCATGACCCCAGACTACGGCGCACGGGGCCCTCGTCCGGGGCGTCGATCGCGCCTGCGTCGGCGGCCTCGACGACCGCGAGCGCCCGCTCGACCAGGTCGGGCGCCCGGGCGTCGAGCCAGTGCACGCGCGGGTCACGGCCGAACCAGCCCATCTGCTTGCGGGCGAGCCGGCGGGTGTTCGCGGTCACGGCCTCGCGTGCGGCGGCGTCGTCGGTCTCGCCGCGCAGGTGGGCGAGGACCTCGGCGTAGCCGACAGCGCGCGCCGCGGTGCGTCCCAGCCGGGGCGCGAGGCCGCGCACCTCGTCGACGAGGCCCTCGTGCCACATCCGCTCGACCCGCGCGGCGACCCGCGCGTCGAGGGTCGCCCGGTCGCAGTCGAGTCCGAGCTGCACGGTCGGCCGGACGTGCTCCTGGCGCGGGAGGTTGGCCGTGTACGGCCGGCCGGTGATCGCGATCACCTCCAGCGCGCGCACGAGCCGCCGGACGTTGCGCGGACCGATCGACGCCGCCGCCGCCGCGTCCGCCCGGGTGAGCTCGTCGTACAGCGCCCGGGCGCCCTCGCGCTCGGCGCGCTCCTCGAGCGCGGCCCGGACCCCGGGGTCGGTCCCCGGGAAGTCCATCGCGTCCAGCAGCGCACGTACGTACAGTCCCGACCCGCCCACGACGACGGCGCGCGCGGCCCGCCCGTCGATCGCCGCGAGGTCGGCCCGCGCCGCCTCCTGGTAGCGCGCGACCGACGCGTCCTCCTCCGGCTCGATCACGTCGAGCTGGTGGTGCACGATGCCCCGTCGTTCGTCCTCCGGGACCTTCGCGGTGCCGACGTCCATGCCTCGGTAGAGCTGGTAGGCGTCGGCGTTGACGATCTCCGCGCCGCCCTGTGCCCGCAGCCCCAGGGTCTGCGCGAGGTCGAGGGCCAGGTCGGACTTGCCGGTCGCCGTCGGGCCGACGACGGCGACGATCAGCACGAGCGCTCCACCAGGACCGTCGAGCCCGCACGACCGTGGCGCGGACCGGCCTCGCGGACCTCGACGGGCCCGTCCCAGCCCGCCGCGCCGAGCGTGAGCAGCGCGACGGTCGCAGCGACACCCGCCCGCGGCGCGTGCTCGTCGTCGTTGCCGGTGAAGCGCCACGCGACCAGGGCGGCGTCCACGCCCAGCGCGCCCAGGTCGGGAACGGGCCGCGTCCACGGGGTCGTGGGCTCGCGCGTTCCCGGTCCCCCGCCGCTCCCGCCGTCGACGTCCACGTGCACCCGGACCGCGCCCCGCAGCGCCTCTCGGAGAGACGCGACGAGCGCTCGCGACGCCCCGGCCTCGTGCCTGGCCCCCGAGACTCCGGGTACGAGGGTCGCCGCCCCGGGAACGGTGAGGCGCACCTCGCCGCGTGCCTGCGTGCCGGGGCGGTCGGCGCGCACCCAGGCCTGGTCGGTCGTCATGGCGCGAGGGTACGACACCGCCACGGCTCGCGGGCACCGCGAGCGCGTGGTGCGCGAGCGCGTCGTGAGGGCCGCGACGGGTACGGTGGATCCGTGGGGCACTTCGAGTGGCGGCGACCGTTCGGTCGCGGGGAACCCGGTCGGGACGGCGGTCCCGTGCCGTCCGCGGGCGGGGGCCGCCGCGGCTCGCGCCGGATGCGACGCGACCGGATCGACGACGAGACCGTGGTGCGCCTGGGGCTCGACGCGACGGGCACCGGCCGCGAGGTCCGGGCGAGCGGACCGGAAGCCGCAGACCACGAGCCCGTCCAGGTCGCCGTGGCGGACCTCGCACCCGGGCCCGTCGACCGTGCGCGTGTCGTCGACTGGCTCCTGCTGAACGGCTTCTCCTACTTCGTGGACTCGGAGGGAGACGTCGGCGGCCTCTGGCAGGGCCGCCTGTTCTACTTCCTGCTCTTCGGCGAGCACGAGGAGATCGTGCAGGTCAGGGGCCAGTGGAACCGCGACATCACGATCGATCGGCTCGAGGAGGTCCTCGAGCTCTGCAACGAGTGGAACGCCGAGCGGATCTGGCCCAAGGCGTACACGCGCGTGCGCGACAACGGTCTGGTGCAGGTCTACACCGAGGTCACGGTCGACCTCGAGTTCGGCGCGAACGACGACCAGCTCGCCGACGTGCTGCAGTGCGGGCTCTCGACGGCGTCCGTGTTCTTCGACTCCCTCGACGACACCTACCCCGACCCGCTGCGGAGCGCACCGTGAGCGGGGGGTACGAGACGAGCTGGCTCGCGCGGCTGTTCGGCAACCGTCCGAAGACGCCCGACGCCCCGCGCGTGCACCGCGACCCGGAGCTGCCCGCGCCCGCGACCCTGGACCGTGTCGGCACGTTCCTCACGCGCCGGGGCTACCGGTTCCGCGTCGACGAGGACGGCGACATCACCGGCACGTGGGAGGGTCACCGGTTCTGGTTCATGCTGCTCGGCCCCGAGCAGCACGTGCTGCAGGTCCGCGGCCGGTGGGACCGCACCGTCGCGCCCGAGGCGCGGCTCGCGCTCCTGCAGGCCATGAACGACTGGAACCGTGAGCGGATCTGGCCCAAGGTCTACACCCGGGAAGAGGGAGACCGGCTCGCCGTCTACGCCGAGGTGTCCGTCGACCTCGAGCACGGCGCGACCGACGGTCAGCTCGGCCAGGTGGTCTCGTGCGGTCTCGGCACCGGCGTCCAGGTCTTCTCGTCGCTCGGCACGCTCCTCCCGCCCCCCGACGAGGGCCCGGAGGGGTAAAAGCGGCGGGCCTGCACGGCCAGTGGCTGATGTGGATGCCCCGGCCGTCCGCCGTGAGCCGTCAAGCGCCGTGAGCCGTCAGGCGCGAGCAGGCGAGGGCATCCCCAGCAGGACAGGCCCGGACGTGGCGCCCGTCCCGCAGGCGTCGCCGCCGTGGGCGTGCTCGTCACCGCCGAGGCCCAGCCGGGCGCGCTCCCGGTCGACCCAGGCGTCGCCCGAGCGGGTCCGGCGGACGGAGAACCGGCCGCCGCCGGTCGCGCCGTCCGCGATCAGGTGGTGGGGCGCACCGTGCGTGACCTGGACGGTGAGCAGGTCACCCGGCCGCGGCAGAGGCGTGCCGGCGACGAGCCGCGGGTCGTCCGCCTGGTCGGCGGCCGTACGCGCCAGGCCCGCGAGCTCCGGCGGCAGGGCGACGTGCACGAGCCGGTTGTCCGCGGCCCGGCCGCTGACGCGGTGGGTCTCGCCGTCCTTGCGCCCGCCGCCCTCCATCACGACGACCTCGACCGTCCGGCCGACCTGGCGCTCCGACTCCTCGGCGCTGATCCGCTCCTGGAGCGCGAGGAGCCGCTCGAACCGGTCCTGGACGACGTCCTTGGGCAGCTCGGGCAGGTCCGCGGCCGGGGTGCCGGGGCGGCGCGAGTACTGGAAGACGAACGCCGAGCTGAACCTGCTCGCCTCGACGACCCGCATGGTCTCGGCGAAGTCCTCCTCCGTCTCGCCCGGGAACCCGACGATGATGTCGGTCGTGATGGCGGCGTCGGGCAGCGCGGCACGGACCTTCTCGATGATGCCGAGGAACCGGTCGGAGCGGTAGGACCGGCGCATGGCCCGCAGGATCCGGTCCGAGCCGGACTGCAGCGGCATGTGGAGCTGCGGCATGACGTTCGGGGTCTCGGCCATCGCCGCGATCACGTCGTCGGTGAACGCGGCTGGGTGGGGCGAGGTGAAGCGGACCCGCTCGAGCCCCT